>CEUL01073521.1_pt1 | contig 11519 bp, 10 predicted proteins | sample 427021 | NCBI WGS metagenome assembly CEUL01 (sample SAMEA2622800, study PRJEB7988) | marine metagenome | isolation source: saline water (ENVO:00002010), including | reverse complement strand
ATTGGAAAGAAAATGAATGGTGTAAAAAATGTATTAATCATATGGGTGGAGATTACAGTGATCCAAAATTAATTCAAATTAAAAAAATTCAGAACTAATAAACATATTCAAATTCATCAATTAAACCAAAATCTTCTTTATATAATTTAAACAATTTTTCTACCATTGTTTCTTCTAATCTTTCTCTTGTTGAATTAAAAATAATATCTTTTACATGTTCCTTTGTTTTAACACCAAAAATTATCTTATCGATTTCTTTCTGAGAAAATAAAAATCTCATTGATAATTCTGACAACTTCATACCTGATAATTTTTTAATTTCATCTGTACGTTTTACTAACGATTCTAATCTTTTTCCGTATAGCCATTTTGAACGGTGATCATTTTTTGGGAATATTGTTTTATTTGTTATATTTCCTGATAATAATCCACTTGCCAGTGGTGATCTAGCCATCAAAATATTCTGCTTCTGTTTGATTTTTTTTAATGGCTCTAATGATAATAGATTAATGTCTTCTTGTATGACATCAAATTTATTGAGATCCACAAAATCTTCATAATTGAAATTTTTTGCTTTACTCAAACCTATGAAATTTATGATTCCGACATCTTTTAGATCATTCATGAAATTCAAAATATTGGTATAATCTATAATCTCTTTTCTAGGATTATGAAGAAATAATGTGTTTATAGATTCTCTCTTTAAATTATCTAAACTATTGTTAAATGATTTTTTTAAATCATTAATTTCATAACTTTTTTCATTAAATGGAAAATTTCCCATCTTTGTATTTATCAAAACATCTTCCTTATCGTGAAAAATATTTCCTAATTCTTTTTCTATAAATTCATCTCCATAATTAGGGGCAGTATCAAATTCCCTAATTCCATTTTCATAACAATACTCCAAAACGTCTCTTACTTGTTTAGAATCTACTTTTCCATAATCGCCACTTAATGGCCACGTACCTATGATAATTCTAGAATTCAATTTTTTAAATAATCTGACTTAATTTGTTGTAATTCTCCTAATCCTTCTCTGACAAACTTTGCAAAATTTTTCTTATAGAAATTTAATAATTCTTTATCAATCTTTGATGATTTAGTAACTGTACGTAGTTGGTTATCTACATTATATTCATAATCATTGAAATCTCCAATATTTTTTGATTCTTCATGAAGATTTGTACCTAGATATGGTGAGAAAAATGCGACCGTGATGTTATCTGGTTCTAAAATTGTATTGAATTTTATAGTATCGATAATCATATCTTCTGTTTCATTTGGCAATCCAATGATATTGTATGATGTTCTTTTTATTCCGGCATTTTTTAATAATGAAAATGCATCCATAATTTTTTTCTGTGCTGGGAATCTATTCAAATGATCTTTTCGAAATGACTCTGATGATACCTCTATCCCCATTCCTACTCCATCAACTCTTAATTTTTTCAAAAGTTCTATACTTAAATGATTAATTCCTTCAGGTCTGGTTTCTATGTATAGAAAAATTTCCAATCCTGATTTATTAATTAATTCACTTAATTCTTCAAGCATTTTCCGTTCAATTGTTAAAAAATTAGTATCTTGACATCTAAAAAATTCAATATTAAATTTTTGATTTAATGTTTTAATCTCTTCAAAAATTCTTTTTGCACTTTTATTTCTTAAATATGCAGGTGCATTTTTCAAAGTACCCGAATTAGTAATATCTGTAAATCCATAATAACTCTGAATCGTTGTTTCCACACAATATGAGCATGCATATGCACACCCTCTTGATAATTCATAATCTACGGCTCTTAGAACTTTACCATTGTATGGTCTAAAGAAAACCTTATCTTCAAACACTGAATAATCATATGGCCCAATTTGATCCATATTTGAAATAATTTTTTGTGGATGATTAATCTGAATCTTATTATCTTTTTTCCATATTAATCCATCCACATCAGTGATATTCTCATCTTTATCAATTTTCTCAGCAATTTCTGATAATACCAACTCAGATTCGCCTCTAATAAAAAAATCAATATTTGGGAATCTAGATACCGCTCCTTCCGGATCTGCAGTTGGTTGTAACCCTCCCGCAATTTTTTTTGCGGTTGTATTTATTTTTCCAACAAGTAAATCTCCGTATTGTATATTGACATACTCTCCTTCACCATGAATATGTGATGATAATGCAGACCAAAAGATAATATCAGGATTGAATGATTCTACAACTTTATTAAAATCGTCCACTATACTATTTTCTTTGTATTCTACAAAACTTTCATATTGTGTTGGTTTATACTGCTGATTTTCAGTGTTGAAAATCAACTCATTTTCTGTCCAATCTTTATAAAATGTACAATCAAAAAGCTTAACTTCGTGTTTTCTTGCCTTTAATGCTCCTGCATGACTTGGAATCCAAATTGATGTAAAACCTCTTCCCCATCTATTAGGTTGTATTAATAATATTCTCGCCATATGTTGTAAAGCTTCATTAATTATTTATAATTGCCTAAACAATTATTCCTAAAAATACATCTCTAACTTTTTTAAGTGGTTAAAATATTTTTGATTGATTGAAAAACTCTGAAATACTAAAAAGATGTAAAAAAATTAAACTAGTCATATCTGATGTTGATGGAGTACTTACTGATGGCTCTATGTACTATTCAGAAAAAGGTGAACAACTTAAACAATTTCATACTCGTGATGGAATGGCAGTTGAATTACTCTTACAAAAAAATATTCCCACTATCATAATTACCCGAGAAAAATCTAAAATTGTTCTAGCACGTGCAAAAAAAATTAAAATAAAAAAAGTATATTCTGGCATAATGCAAAAAGAATTACTTTTACCTGAAATATCTAAAATATTTAATATTAATAAAAATGAAATTGCATATATTGGTGACGACATAAATGATGAAAAAATAATGAAATTAGTTGGACTTAGTGTTAGTCCTCATGATGGTGTTCTACACATAAAGAAAATTGCTAATTTAGTTACTTCTGTTCCTGGGGGTAAAGGTGTATTACGGGAGTTGGCAGATATGATCATTTTATCACAAAGTATTAAATCTTCATAATTTTGAATTGATTCATGGTATTCATTACTGCCGAAATAGGAATCAATCATAATGGTGATGTAGAAATTGTTAAAGAACTAGTAAAATTTGCTAAGTTATATGGTTGTGATGCAGTAAAATTTCAAAAACGAACTGTTGAACAAGCATACTCTAAAGAAATTCTTGATTCTCCAAGAGATAGTCCTTGGGGAAATACTACTCGAGATGAAAAAATACATTTAGAATTTGGAAAAAAAGAATATGATGAAATTAATGAATTCTGCTCTCAACAAGATATTGAATGGTTTGCATCATCATGGGATGTTACTAGTCAAGAATTTCTTAAAAACTATGATCTAAAACATAACAAAGTTGCTTCTGCAATGTTAACCAATTTTGAATTGTTGGATGTAATGGCACAAGAAAAAAAACCAACATTTGTTTCTACTGGAATGAGTACTTTAGATGATGTAAAAAAAGCAGTAGAAATATTCAAAAAATACAATTGTCCGTTTGAATTAATGCATACAAATAGCTCATACCCAATGAAAATTGAAGAAGCCAATCTCAATTGTATTAATACATTAAAAGAAAAATTTTCATGTAATGTTGGTTATAGTGGTCATGAATCAGGTGCATCTTTAGTTTGTGTTGCAGCTGTTCTTCTTGGTGCATCATCTATTGAACGACATGTCACTCTAGATAGAACTATGTATGGGTCTGATCATGCAGCGTCACTTGAACCCCCTGGATTGCAAAGACTAGTTCGGGATATCAGATTATTGGATGTTATAAAAGGAGATGGAGAAAAACGTATTTGGCCTTCAGAACTTAAGAAATTAAAAAGACTTAGACGTAATTAAATAATGATATGGAATGTATGATCGTGAATAAAAATCTGAAAAAATATAATACAAGTGGAAAACAGAGGTGTAGTAAATGAAAGATTCCTCAAAATTACAAATGGCAAATCCTTTTCTAACATCTAAAGTACAACGTTTAACAAATTCTAAAGATTGCCGTGTTCTATTTTTATATCCTAATGAACGTGGAATGAGTACAATTCCTCCTTCTATAGCTGGACTGTCACAAATTCTTAAAGATCAAGGTCACAAAACTGGACTCTTTGATACAACTTTTTACAAATTTGACGATGAATTATCTTTAGGTGATTCTGATCTTGTTACGAATAAAGCATTATCAAATAGACCTGTATTAGATATTGATGATGATGATTTACATTTCAAAAAAACAACTAGATCTGCAGTACTTGATTTTGAAAAATCTATAGATGAATTTAAACCTGATATTATTGCGGTATCATGCACAGAATCAACTTTTGAACGTGCCATTAAACTAATTAATCAAACTAGACACAAAGGAATCAAAAACATCTTTGGTGGTGTATTTTGTACATTTGCTCCTGAACTTGTAATTAGTTATGATGCAGTTGATATGTTATGTGTCGGTGAAGGTGAAAATGCTATGATTGATCTTGCAAATTCAATCTCTAATGGAGATGATTATTCAAATGTAACAAACTTGTGGATAAAGAATAATGATGGTTCAATCACAAAAAATAGTATTTCAAGACCAGTAGAAATTGATGATATTCCTGCAGTTACAGACATAGGTCTTTTTGGTGAACAAAGATTTTATCGTCCTATGGGAGGAAGAATTAGACGATTACTACCAGTTGAAACACACAGAGGTTGTCCATTCACTTGTTCATTTTGTAATTCTCCCGGACAAAATAGATTGTACGGTGATGGAGATTTTCGCAAAGGCATGTCTTTCTTTAGAAAGAAATCTATGGATTTAGTAAAAGAAGAAATTGAAAATCATATTAAAAAATGGAAAGTTGAATACATCTATTTTTGGGCTGATACATTTTTGGCTTGGACTAATGATGAATTTGAGGAATTTTACAAGATGTATTCTGAAATTAAACTTCCATTTTGGTGTCAAACACGAATCGAAACTATTGATGAAGATAAATTCAGAAAACTTAAAGATGTAGGATTAGATCGTATTACTTTTGGATTGGAACATGGAAATGAAGATTTTCGAAGAGAAGTTGTTAAGAGAGATTATTCTAATGAAAATGCAATCAGAAAAATGAAAATTGTCGAAAAATTGGGTGTTCCATATAGTGTTAACAACATAATTGGTTTTCCAGGTGAAACTCGTGAATTAGCTTTTGATACAATTGAATTAAATCGAAATTTTAAATCAGATAATACTAATTGTTCTATACTAGTACCTTTTCATGGAACAGAATTACATTCATACTGTGTTGAAAAAGGATATCTTGATAATAACAAAATCTGTACAGTAAGTACACAAGCTGATTCTATGTTAACTTTTCCTGAATGGGATAAAGCTGACATTACGCGATTACGAGATGTGTTTGCAATGTATATTAAATTCCCTAAAAATCGTTGGCCAGAGATTAAACAAGCTGAAACTAATTCTGAACTACGTGAAGAACTTCGAGAAGAATTCATTAAAACGTATTGGGGAAATGTTTCTGGAAAAATTGAAGATGATATAGCAGAAGCTGCAAAAGGACTTTTCTAAAAAATATTTTCTAAAATAACTTCTTACTAAAACTTAAATGATTATTTTAAATGATGAATTCATGACTAGTAAAATCTTATTCTGGTTTGGTACAAACTATACTCATTTTTGTTTATCCCATAATCTACAAAAAAAAATTGATGCAGAAATGTATGCAATTGTGGATGTGACAGAAAAACCAAAACCATTTTTTCAGAATCAGAAATTAGTCAATTTTGAAAAAATATGGTTTTTTCATGATCATATAAAACAAAAGAATCAAGAACCTGACATGGAATATCTAGAAAAATTTGAAAAAAAGTATAAAATTGATTTATGGAAACTTGTTCAAAATGAACGCGTATTTCTATATTATAACTTTCATAAATTTTCAAAAAATGAAATTTTGAATATACTTGAACAAGAATGTAGATTTTTTGAAAATATTCTAGATGAAATAAAACCTGACTTCTTTTTTAGTAAAATTCCTTCATTACATCATCACGAATTATTTTATGAAATGTGTAAAAATTCTGGCGTACATGTACAAATAATTAATTTCTCTATGTTAGGCCAAAAATCTACTATAACTCAAGAACATGAAAACTTTGATCAAACTGATGATCTGCAAAACCTAGAAAATAAAAATAGAACTTTTCTAGAACTTCAGGAATATTACAAATCTTCCAATTTGTTAAATAATCTAGTTGATAATTTAGTAAAACCAGGTAAAACAAAAAGCGAATTATTTGAATCTACAAAAGAATATCTCTTAAACTCTGATTCAAAAAATACTCAAACTCATTACACATATTATGGACGAAAAAAAATTAAGGTTTTATTTTATTATATTAAAGATAAAATAAGAACAAAAAATAGAAAAAAATTCATTGATAAAAATCTAAAAAATGATCTCATCTTACCAAAAAAATTCATTTTCTTTCCACTGCATACTGAAATTGAAAGAACTCTTCTAATCACCGCACCATTTTATTTGAATCAAATTGAAATTATTAAAAATATTGCAAAATCTATACCAATCAATTATACGTTAATCGTTAAAGAACATCCCTTTCAAACTGCTAGAGGTTGGAGAAGTATTGATGACTATAATGAAATTATGAATATACCAAATGTTGAATTAGTTCATCCTACTTTTCCAAATGAAAAATTATATCAAAATTGTTCTTTGTTAATTACAATTGCTGGAACGGGTGGATTTGAGGTAACATTTTATGGAAAACCTGTGATAACTTTCGTGAATCTAAATTATTCAATTTTGCCTTCTGTAACCACTCTTACAAATTTTCATGAACTACCCAAAATAATACGTGATTCTTTACAAAAAACTGTTCATCCTTCTGATCTTGATAGATTCATTTCCTTACTTGAAAAAAATTCTTCAAATTTTAATTATGGAAATTTCACTGCAAAGTTTAACAAAGAATTTTTCTATGGAGGTAGATTAGTTGATACTGAAATCTCTGAATCAAAAATAAAATCATTCATTGAAGAAAATGAATCAATACTAAACAATTTAGCAGATGAACATATATCGAAAATGAACTTTTTTAAGAAATAAATTCTTTCCATGGTAGTTTCAACTCCAATAATTTTTCTAGATTAACTACCTCATTTTTATAAATCTCTTTCAATCTATATCGATCTTCTGTCATCATGTTAGGTTTGGATGTTTGTTCTAATAGAAACTTATCCCCAAATTTCTGTCGATATACTGTAGGAATTACTTTTGATGCAAAATTCCTAAATTTTTTGCTCTCCAAAACTTTCCCTGTAATTTTGTTTTTTGGAACTCTGTAAGCGCCTTTTTTCTGATCTCTAAGTTCTATTTTTTTATCAAGCTCTAAAAAATCTAAAACTGACCTAACCATTCTCTCTGTATTTTTTATGTAATCCTCAAAAATAATAATTTTTAGATGTTCTTTATCAAAGACATCTTGATATCTTGTTATATGTTTTGAATAAAATCCTGGGTCTAGAATACTGTAAAGAAAAAATTCATTATTGTTTATTTTATTCTCATGTTCATCAATCATTTCTGAAAAACTTCTTTTATCCGAATGCATGAATTGATAAGAAAAATAAGCAGAATGTGCTCTTTCTATTGGATCCCTAACTAAAATAATAATTTTTGAATCTGGAAAATGATTTTTTATATCGGATGGTGCACTTGGGCAATGTAAATAAGCAGAGGTTGCCTCCCCAATTCGATCACCATCTTTAGCATTCTTGAATAATTCAAGATATTTGTTCTTCTCAGTAATCATTGATTCTCGTTCAAAATCTCTTGGTATATCTAATCTACAAAAATAATATGGTTCATTCAAATCAGGCATGAAGACCTTTTCATGTTCCATTAGATGATATGAAAGATTGGTTGTACCGCATTTTGAACCACCTGCAATAAAGAAATTTGGTTCCACATACAATTGATCTCTTTTCAATTAATAAATTAATTTGATTTTTTATCAAAAAGAGATTAATGTGAGATTTTTTGAATCTAATTGAAAATGTTAATTGTATCTCAAAACCTTTCAAATTTTGATATAGAGATCCCTCAAAATGCAGTTTTTCGAATAAACCTTGCATGGATAAATACCCTTGATGATCTAACACAAATTCTAGAAAAACATTCCCAACATGATATCTTTCTTGATCTTCCACTAAATAGAACAAAACCGCCTCGAAATAGTTACTCAATATCTGAACTAATACCCTTGCTTGAACATTACAAAAATATCAAATATTTCGCAATATCTAATGTTGATAATGATTCAATTCTTGATCAATTTCTCCCACAATTACCTTCTCATATTGAAATTGTACCAAAAATTGAAAGTCCTGACGGTGTTAAAAATATTGAATCAATTGTAACAAAACTTCCTTATGAAAATAAAACTGTCATGTTAGATCACGACGATTTATTTAGTTCTCTAAAGAAACGTGGTGAACCTGAATCAGAATTTGTTAAATATATTGATGAACTCATAAACTTTTGTAACACAAAAAATGTTCAATTACTGAGAACTGTTGGTGTCATATTTAGTGATTCTGAAAAACGTATAACACAATACATAAAATAATTAATGTTTCTCACGAACCACACTAACTAATGTAAATAGTAAAATTGCTGAAATTAATAATATTATTCCAATAAGAATAGTTCCGCCTGCAATAAAAATTAAATTTGTATTTAGTCTTCCAACCTCTGAATAAAATTGAATAGAAAAATATGAAAAAACACATCCAACTATCAAAAAAACTATTGATGGAATGCCATAAAAATACAAAGGGCGTTCAATTGAAGTATATTTTATTGTACTAATCAATACTGATGTTCCATGTTTAATTGGATTATGTGTTGATGTATTTGGACCATAAAGAACTTTAATTGGAACTTCTGTAATTCTCAAATTATTTTTGCTTGCTTTAATGAGAATTTCAGTTGATATTCCCATCCCAAATTCTGATGGTGTTATGTTATTTAATACAGACTTACTATATGCTCTAAAACCACTTTGAGAATCAGTTAAACTATCTTTCAAAGATGCATTGGTAACTTTCGTTATTATCTTAATACCTACTTTTCTATAATTTGGTATTTCACTTTCTTCTTGTAAAAATCGTGAACCAATAACCACATCTGCATCTTCATCTATAATTGGTTCCAATATTCTTTCAACGTCTTCAACTCTATGTTGACCATCTGCATCAAAAGTAACTAAAACATCAGAATTTATTTCAATACATTTCTTAAAAATTGAATTTATTGCTGCTCCATATCCCATATTTTTCTCATGTTGAATTACAGTTGCACCTAATTTCTCTGAAATTTGTCTAGTACGATCAGTTGAACCATCATCACATACAATAATCGAGTCAGTAATTTCTTTTAATTTGGTAATTACTTCTCCAATATTTTCCTCTTCATTATACGCCGGAATTCCAATTGTAATTTTCATAATTTTAATTTAATTTTTAGATATAAAATATAACTGATAAATTATTCTTGTCATAATCTTTTTTTAATGAAATCGATGGATTTTACAGGTGAAGGATTAGTGTTTTTTAGTATTGCAGCATAAATTGTTGAATAATCAAGCACATACACTAGATTAGTGATTTTTGAAAGTATACTCCCCTCTAGGGAATTGACAATTCTATACTCAACTCCTTGTACTTCGAAAAATTCTTTGAGAATATCCCATCTTTCTTTTGTTTTTATGTTATCGTCTTTTCCTTGAATGGATACTAACTTGACATCAGAATTCTTTTCCCAGGAAACAATTCCATTATGGCAGGATTCAATTACATCTTCTATCATTGCATGAATTTTGGTATTTTCTTGTAAACAATTCTTATATCTTGTTGCTACTGCTTGCAATCCTGATGGATAATAAATACAAACAGTATTTTCAATAAATTTTGCTAACTCTAATGATTGATTTTGTTGTGTTAAATTTCCAGAATAAATCACTTCTCTAGTTTTTTTTAATGAATTAATTGATTCACGTATATCATTTTGTTTAATTGGAAGAATTGGTTCTAGTATATTTAAAATAGAAAAAAGAAAATTTGCATATGATGCCCTTGGTGAATGTTTTAAGGGTATTTTTTGAAAAAATAATTGATTTTCTTTACAATATGTCTCCATCCTACCGCCTGAAGAAAAACCAATAAATTTTGCATCTGTTTTCTTTACATTATTCAAAATTGTTAATGTCTCATTTGTCTTACCTGAAACGCTAGTTGCTATTACTAATGTTTTAGAATCAACAGTTTTTGGCAGTACATATCCTTTAACATTGCTAACGTGAATATCTTCTTTTGAAAGAATTGCACTAATTGTATCTCCTATTGAACCTGAACCTCCCATACCTGCAAAAACTATATGATCGATATCGTCCACATCTAATTTTTCGAATTTTTTCTCAAATGATTCCTCAGCTAATTCTGGCCATTTATCGTATGTCCTGAACATATTTTCCGTATCAATTCTTTCTAAATCAGATAATTTCATTAAATTATTCTAAATTTATTAAATAAAATACTTAACTACACAAAAACTAATGCCAAAAAATAATTACTAGCCCCTTTTTTCGATAATATTGACTCTAAAAACGGTTGAATGGAAGGATAATTCTGTTATTATGATTGACCAAACCAAATTGCCCAATGTCTTGGAGTATGTGACATACACTGATTACAATCAGGTTGCTGAAGCAATTAAAACACTAGTTGTGCGTGGCGCTCCTGCCATTGGTGTTTCTGGAGCATTTGGTCTTGCATTAGCCGCATTACAAAGTAATGCGTCAGAAAAAAATGATTTGCTCTCATACATGGAAAATGCAAAAAAAATTTTGTTTGAAACACGACCTACTGCTGTAAATCTAGTTTGGGGGCTAGATAAAATTATGCAAGTTGCTAATGAGGCTTCTTCTGTAGATGAAATAAAAAATAATGTTGTTGAACATGCTAAAAAAATGGCAGAAGATGATATTGTAATTAATATGACAATGGGAAAAAATGGCTCTAAATTATTTGATGATAATGATACTATTATGACCCATTGTAATGCTGGTGCATTGGCTACTGTTGGTTATGGTACTGCATTGGGAGTTATACGTGCCACAAAAGATAGTGGAAAAAATGTTAAAGTTATTGCTACTGAAACTCGTCCAATTCAACAAGGTTCTAGATTAACTGCTTTTGAATTAAAACATGATGGAATTGACGTTAGCCTAATTCCTGATACTGCAGTTGGTTATTCAATGGCAAATGGTCTTGTTGATAAAATTGTTGTAGGTGCGGATAGAATTTTAAGAACAGGTCATGTTTACAACAAAATTGGAACATATCAGGTAGCAACTATGGCAAATC
>CEUL01081923.1_pt1 | contig 11526 bp, 7 predicted proteins | sample 427021 | NCBI WGS metagenome assembly CEUL01 (sample SAMEA2622800, study PRJEB7988) | marine metagenome | isolation source: saline water (ENVO:00002010), including | reverse complement strand
TAATACTTGGATGCTCATGGATGAAGCGAACGATACAATCCCCCGAAGTTCTTGGCTGACGCTTGCCGTAACGTCAATAGCTGCTTTCATGATCGCTATCGAAACCTCAATAATCTCACTAGCACTACCTCAATTACGAGATGGTTTCCCTGATGCTTCTGAAAGTAAATTGTCGTGGATAGTTAACGCTTACACCATAGGTGTCGCTTCGTTATTGCTTGTATCGGGGTGGCTAGCCGATAGGTATGGAAGAAAAAAGATGTTCTTCTGGGGGTTGTTTGTCTTCCTCGTAGCGTCATGTGCCGCTGGCATTTCCCCCTCAGCAAATTTCTTAATAGTTGCGCGCGTTTTACAAGCTATTGGAGGCGCGATGCAATACCCTGCAGGGTTAGCGTTGCTCCTCGCCGCTTTCCCTCCATCAAAAATTCAAACAGCTATCGGAACATGGGGTGCAATGGGTGGACTAGCCGCAGCCCTCGGACCATCGTTAGGAGCTCTTTTGGTAGATGCGTTTGGGTGGCAAGCAGTCTTCTTCATAAACGTCCCAGTCGCCGGGATTGTTATTATCCTTGGACCACGATGGGTTCCCGAGAGTGTCAGTGACTCCATTCCTCAGAAAGTTGACCTCATCAGTGTTCCGCTTGCTTCACTTGGGGTTGGTATCGCAATTTTGGCTATAACGCAAGGCGATAAATGGGGATGGTCATCACTGAATCTCATTTTGTCATTCGCAATCGCTTTTCTGCTCGTGACCGCTTTTATCATCCGATCCCAGAGACATAAAGCACCACTATTCGATCTTGATCTTTTTAAATTGAAGACATTCTCAGTAGGAATGATTGGAACAGTGTTCTTCATGGTCGCGTTCTTCTCATGGCTCATTTCATTACCTACTTTCATCCAAAGTGTGTGGGGGTGGTCAGTGTTAAAGACAGGTTTCGCTATCGCACCTGCACCGTTACTGACGGCATTCGTCTCACCTCCAGCTGGTCGACTCGCTGAACGAATAGGTAACGGTCCAATACTTACAATAGGTGGACTTCTTGGCGCGACAGGTCTCACCCTGCATCTGATTTTTACTAATACGCAACCTGATTATTTAATGGGAATTTTTATCCCAGGTATTCTGATTGGTTTTGCAGCAGGTTTTGGTTTCGCTCAACTCATAGGAGCGGCTATGCGGGATGTACCGAGAGACCAATTTGGTATGGCAGGGGCAGGGCGTACAACAATCTTCCAATTAGCCTTGGCCCTCGGCGTTGCTCTGGCTTTCACCATTATCGGCCGACCAGCCTCACCTCAGTCTGCACTTGACGGCATCCAAACTACATGGATACTCGGAATCGGCTGCTACATAGCCCAAACGCTTCTTTTTGCATTTTTCGGAGGCTCAGATAAAACATCGAAGGCCTAATCACGCTAAGTTTGCCACATGAAACAAAAAGGCATAAATAGAATCGTGGTCGGTGTTTGGGATTTCGATAAAGGAAAACAGTATTTCAAAAGACTTTTAGGTGCTGAATTTGCGCCAGAAAATGACGACGGCGAGGCAGCAGCATTCGGAGTGAGGGTTGCGATGGCATGGGAGTCTGGAATTGAACTCATATCTCCATTACCTGGGGTTCAAAGTCTAGTTAGAGATGAGATGGAAAAAAATGGTGAAGGCATTAAAGGCGTTGTTTTTGCAGTAGATGACGCTGATCACGCAATGTCGCAGGGCACCGCATTGGGGCTGCAATCACACTATGACCTTGACTACGATCAGTCCCAAATAGATTCAAAATGTCAAGGTCGTTTCACAAAATACAAAGAATATTTCATCAAAGCAGCTGACCCTCTAAATACAACCCTGCTACTTGGTGAATTTAACGAAAAGCGCTAAAACAGCTCCTCAGCTTGACGATTCTTCGGTCAGTACTAGGCTAAACGCATACGCAGCTATGCGAAATTATAAAATACCCTGTTGACCTGTCCAGGTGAACAGATTTCATTTGCGGGAGGGAAAATGAATAAAAAAGTATTAAAGCTTATGGCTATATTCCTGAGCTTTGTCATGATCATGGCCAGTTGTGGTGGAAGCGACGATGATTCAAGCAGTAGCGATTCAAGCAGTGAGGCAAGCAGCAGCGAAACAAGTAGCAGCAGTGAGGCAAGTAGCAGCGAAACAAGTAGCAGCAGCGAAACGAGTAGCTCTGCTGAAGAAGAAGCTCCAGCTGAAGAAGAAGCATCGGAGCCGGAACCAGAACCTGTTGAAGAACGAACATCGTCCGATGTAGGCATCACAGAAGACAGCATCAAAATTGGCGTAATAGTCTCAGATCTACAAGGACTCATAGACATCGGTTATCCGCTTCCCGCTGCTCTAACAACAGATCACCTATCAGAACGTTTTACAAAATACTTTGATGAGTGGAATGCTGCAGGTGGCATCAACGGCCGAACGATTGAAGGTGTACAAATCACATGGGATCCACTAAGCCCAGCAACGATGGAAAATTCCTGTACCGAAGCTGTACTTGATGAGCAAGTATTCATGGCCATCAACGCTTCAGGTTTCAGCCAAGCATTCATTCCATGCTTCACTGAAGATAACGACACAACATTCTTTTACGGTGAGGTTGCATCCCAAGCAATGATCGATGCGGCACCGGATCGACTCTTCTCACTCAACCCACCATCCGAGGTGGCTGGTGAAGCAGGAGCACAACTTATCGTGGATCAAGGGCTGATTCCAGCAGGTGCCAAAGTTGGGATCTTGGACTCAACTAATCCCCCAATAGCGGCAGCTGGTGAATCCGCAGCCTCAATTCTTGAAGGGGCAGGTTACACAACTACCACGATTACAGTCAACACATTAAGCGGTGATAATGCAGCAGCTAACGCAGAAGGTGCAGCGGCAGTTGCACAATTCACAGCTGAAGGCGTAGACCATGTGTTTGTAATCCTTCCATTCATCTATGCCGCAGGTTTCTGGGGAGAAGTCGGAGCTTTACAACCATCATGGGACAGAACAATCCTTGACTCAGCTTCCTCAAACTGCACCCCATTCGGAGCAAGCCGAACCAATGCTGCGGCTGAAGGAGCAATCTGCGTGACATCCTACGACTCATATGCAAGCCCTAACGGTGGGGTAGGAGATGATGATGCGTTCGAAGCGCAATGTCGCCAAGAATGGATTGATCACTTCCCAATTTTCAACGGCAAGAGCGACAAAGGAGCTCCTTCCGGTGAAGTAGGGCTAGAAACAGCAGACGGAGATTTACTGAACTCAGACTACGCACCTGGTGAGTGCACAATGCAGTACCTAATTAAAGCCGCTCTTGAGAATGCTGGAGTAAATCCAACGAGAGATTCATTCGCAGACGCAATGCGTGAACTTTCTGGACCTCAAGCGTTCCGATCCAACGGTGAAGGAGCATTCGGCCCGGGAAAGAACTACTTCTCAACCCAAATGCAAGCAGTTGAGTTCACACTAGCTTCACGAAGTACTGCAAAAGGAGCTGACGGAACATACAACGGATGTCCTGCTCCAGTGAACTGTTGGATACCAACCAACGGTGAATGGTTTAAATTCGACAGCTAAGACATTTAAAGATTCAGTTTTTAGGGGGCAGCATACGCTGCCCCCTATTTTTTATATTTCTATACTTGGGACTAAATCCACTGGAGGAAAGATGGAAGTTTCACAAGCAGTTAAGCAAAGAAAATCTATACGAGGGTTTCTACCAAATCCGGTTGAGGATAAAGTTCTTTCCACCTTGTTAGAAAAGTCATCTCGAGCACCCTCTGGTGGCAATGTTCAACCATGGAGAATATATGTCATCAACGGATCAAGGATGGATGATTTTAAGACACACTTGGCCAACTTTTCTCTAAGTGAATCCGAATACCCCATCTATCCACCCAAACTTCAAGAGCCCTATCGAACGAATCGATTTGAACTCGGCGAAGAGATGTACAAACTCCTAGGAATACCCCGAGAGGATAAAGCTGCACGATTAGCAAATATGGCAAAGAATTATGATTTCTTTGGAGCACCGGCAGCTTTCTTTTGTTTCATAGATAGAAGTATGGGAGCAGCACAGTGGTCAGATCTAGGCATGTTCCTACAAACGTTTATGCTTTTGGCAGAAGAAGCTGGTCTTGGAACCTGCCCACAAGAAGCATGGGCGATGCATCATCAAGCAGTATCAGAATTTGTTTCAGCGCCAGAAAATGAGATGATCTTCTGCGGAATATCTATAGGGTATCCAGACTGGGCCCAACCAGTGAACTCTCTCGAATCCAGACGCATGCCACTTGAGCAATGGTGCACGTGGGCTTAATCTCGAACGACCACAGAAGACCAAGAGCAAAAGATTCAAAATCGAGAGCACGGAATTTCGTCTTTTGCGATAATAGATACATGAGGTACTACCTCGTGAAGTACAAGTGTTGAAAGCATAATTAGAAAGCAAAGCCATCTCTGGAGAAGGGAGGTGGAATGCTCAATCCAGAAAAAGTTGATGAATTGGTAGCTTCTTACGGCCAAAAGTGGTCAACAAAAGAAGAACTGGAAGCCTTATGCAAAGCAGAGGGCGTGACAGGCTGGTTCATGTTATTTAACACAGTTGCCGAGCGAGTTGGGTTGGTAGATAACCAGTCTTTCATCGCCTAAATGCATCATCATTACCTGAAATGCTGCCACATATCATCGTCGGGTCTCAGGCTGTGAAAAATTACTCCGAGGAACTTGTTCCGCTTCGCTGAATGGCCCGTTCATCAGTGCCAAGATACGACGCAATAACGCCAGGGTCGTTACGAACCTCATTAGGTGAACCCTCTGCAATTACAGAACCAGACTCTAAACAATAAATCCTGTCACTGATAGACATCACCATCGGCATATCATGTTCAATCAATAATATTGAACTTCCTAATTCAGCTCGAATAGCGTGGATCAGGGGACCAAATGCTTCTGTTTCTTTCTGCGCAACTCCAGCGGTTGGTTCATCCAAAAGCATCAATTGAGTATCTAAAGCAATCAATGCACCTAACTCAACTATTCGCCGGGTACCTGTAGAAAGCTCCGAGATAAGCTGATCAGCATATCGGCCAAGGCCTAAATAATGAATTATTTCCTCTGCTTCTACTCTTTTCCGCCTCTCAACAAAAGGTGACGGAGGAATTCCAAGCATTGATGGCAAAAGCAAAGATCGTTCTCTTGCTTCCAACGCAGTCATAACTGTTTCTCTTGCAGTCAAACTCCCAAATAATTTTGCGTTCTGAAATGCACGTCCTACCCCATTTCGTGCTCGAACATGTGACGCTGATTCATGAATAGATTTTCCGTGTAACGAGATCTCTCCATCTGAAGGCACAAAGCCTGACACTGCATTCATAAGGGTTGTTTTACCGGCTCCATTCGTACCGATCAGACCAACAATTTCGCCTTGTTGAACATTAATAGAGACGTTTGATACAGCTAACCTGCCACCGAAACGAACGGATACATTAGCTGTCTCCAACGCAGCGATGGTTGTATCAATATTTGACTCTTGTTTCGACCGTGACCACATCGCTTCGGACTGCCCTTTATAAGACGGGGACCAATTAGTCTTATTCGCCATCCACGTTAGTAATGTGTCACGAGCATTATGTAGTAACGATATTAACCCACCGGGGAAATACATAAGAACAACTAACATTCCTAATCCGCTTGAAAAGAGCCGTACCTGAGCGCTGCTCTCAAAGACTGTCGGTATCCCTACCAAAAAGACAGTTCCAAGTACACCACCGGTAATTGATGAGATTCCACCAACAACGGCTATGGACATGACAAGCAGTGATTCACTGGGTTGGAATGCAAGAGATCGTAAAGAACCAGTTGCGGGTACAAGGAGACCACCAGCGAGAGCTCCAATGGCTCCTGAGACAGCGAACGCTGTGAGCTTTGCTCGTGTCGGGGAAATGGTATACGCAGAGGCTGTCATTTCATTATCACGGACAGCTATCAACGTTCGACCGATCCCTGAATTTCTCATACGCCAGAGAAGGTAGATTACAACGGCGACAGCAGCAACGCACAAATAGTAATACGCTTCCTTATCAGTTCTCAGATCATATCTTCCGAAAATTACTGGGGGTTTCACTTTCGCCCCTCCAGCAGCATTTGTGTTCAATCTATCAATGGATAAAATCCATCGTCCCGCTACTAAAGAGAATCCAAGCGTAGCGATCCCTAGATACAGGCCTCGTATTCTCAATGCTGGTATGCCAACAATCAGGGCTACGAGAATTCCCCACAAAACACCAATTCCCAGTGCGAGAAAGTAATTCAATGATGCCGTATAGTAGGACGTCATAAATGCTCCGACTGCCGCAAATGCATATTGTCCAAGTGATAATTGTCCGGCCCAACCGGTTAAAACAACAGCGGATAGGACAACAAGCATCACAATCATCACACCTGCGAAGGCGATGAGGCGACTTGGTTTATCAACAATCCATGGCAGTCCAATAATTGTGAGAGCGAGAATGACGGTTCCAACGCGTGATACCCATTTGAACAGTGGATATTGCACGAGATCTTCGTGTGCCGACCTGAGTCGCGGTGTTAGAACCCATGATTGTTCACTAGTTTTATTGCCGCGATTAATGAACAACATCAAGATCAGAAGGATTAAGAAAATAGCAAGCAAGTTAGAGCCATTGCCGATACCCCAGTCATCAAGGAAACCCCTTCCTTTGTTTGCAAGAACTAGACGATTGATGATCCCTATAATGATCCCGCCAAGAAGCGCCTTCGGAAACGATTGCAATTGTCCGAACATCGCTGCAGCCAGAGAGAATAAAAGAAGCTCAGGGCCAAGACTAGATCCAACACCACCAGCATCTAATTGATAAACCGGACCGATTAGAAGCGTCGATACTCCAGCGAGAACACCTGCGATTAACCATACCTGCGTAGAGACGGACCTAATTGATATACCTGCAAGTTGCGCAGCCCCCGGGTTATCTGCAGCGGATCGAACAGCTAAGCCAAAACGTGTCTTTTGGAGAAGGTATCCGAGGACGATTACCAGGAAGGGAACAACGATAAGGACAGTAACCTGCTCTCCGCGCAGGAGGATATCTAAACCACCTATTTTCCAATAACCCTTAATCGGAGTTGGGTAGTCAACACGTTCATCCACTGTTGGGAGCCATATTTGGATAAGCGCAACTAATTGCGCAACACCTAATGTTGCTACGAATAAAAGAAGCCTAGGTTTCGTGAATAGTCTGCGGACTACTAGAAGTTCGGTGACTGTTGAAACTGCTGCACTTGCTGCAATAGCAAGAATGGCAGCTAACCAATAGGGCAGTCCGTAGTTAACCATTAACATTCCCATAACAAAGCCACCAAAGGTTCCGATGGCTCCCTGCGCAAAGTTAATGACTCCGGTTGCTTTATAAATAAGGACGAGCCCTATAGCGATCAAAGCATAGATAAGTCCATCAATGAAGCCTTGGAACAGTATTTCGTTGCTGTAGAGGATTCCTGCTAGGACTGACATCACGGTTATGCACCTTCTCCTGAAAGGAAGACAGCACGTAGAAGGTCATCTCGTTCCAGGAGTTCTTGTGCCGGTCCTTGGAATTGGACGCGTCCACGTTCCATAAAGATTGCACGGTCGGCGATAGATAACGCAACATTGACTGATTGTTCAACAATCACCATTGTGATTCCGAGGTCTTTTAATTGCTCTACGACTTTAAGAAGATCCTGAACGACAACAGGAGCCAAACCAAGTGAAAGTTCATCTATCAAGAGGAGTTCGGGTTCAAGGAGGACAGCTTTTGATAGCGCCAGCATTTGTTGCTGCCCACCGGATAACGACCCTGCCTTGTCGTTTAATCTGTCACTTAATTGCGGAAAGATTGAAAATACTCTTTCCATTCGTTCAGTTCGCAATTGTTCATCATCTACAAGCCAACTCCACACTTCGAGGTTTTCTCCAACGGTTTGACCTGTGAAAAGAGCTTCACCTCCCGGGACTTGAACCATGCCAAGTGATACTCGATATTCAGGGTCAACAAGAGTGATATCTCGTCCGTTCATTCGGACGACACCTCTATCTGGCATGTGAAGTCCTGAGACTGCTTTCAAAGCTGTTGATTTACCGGCTCCGTTCGTTCCAAGTAACGCTAACGTTTCACCACGTTTTACTTCAATATCTACATCGAAAAGTACTTGAAGGTTTCCATAGCTTACGTTAAGTCCTTGTACCTGAAGCACTGGAACTTGATCTGGGTTTGCCTGCGCTCGTCGCTCCTCTTCTTGTTCATTTAATAACTCCTCCACGACAAGTGAGATATCTCTTTTCATAAAACGGGACCCGTACATGATTAAGAAACCGCCAATAAGCGCAGCAGGTGGAACGACAATGGTTAGGGCTGTTCGTTCACCGTAGGCATCTGAGAATGCGCCTGTAAGTAATCCTCCGAAGAATCCACCCATAAGAAAGATGTAGACACCGACTAAAGAAAATGCCTGTGCTCTCATGCGGTAGGGAACTACCGCTGAAATTGTTGGACCCATTTGTGTAAATGCTGCTCCCTGGCATGCATTTCCAAGCGTGTAGAACACCATGAGTATCACAATGTTTGTGAAGCGAACACCGATCGTTACGAACACGCCATATAACGCTACGAGTAGGCCCATAAGCCAAAGAGCTTTCTTTGGATCTTGCCTAAATAATTTGTCGCCTAGTTTTCCTGCAAACGGGATTGCGAGAAGTGCGGCTGCCCAGCTGATTGATATAAGCCATCCGCGTTTGAACGCTCCATAGTCATAATATTCTTCAAGCAGTAATGACACCGTTGTTGGAACGGCAACCAGTGCGAAACCAAGAACGCCGATTCCGACAACAAGGTAATAGAACGAGCGAACATTCTTTAAACGTTGGAACGCTGAAGAGAGCCTAACTGGGGGTTCTTCTTCAGCTTTTTCCAACTTACCGCCCAGTACTGCATCTTGTTCATAAGCGCCACGTACTGGTTCTTTTAAGAGAAAGATCGCAACAACTAGTATCAGTGCGGGAATCGAGAAGAGATAGAATGCGACACGCCAGTCGTCAGGCCCATCACCTGCCATGAGAACGATTCCTCCAGCGATAAAAGGACCAATTACCTGACCAATGGGTCGACCAAGAGCCTCAGCTGCGAAAATTCGTGCCCGTATCGCTATTGGATACTGATCAGCTATGAGTGATGGTGAGATAGGAATTTTTGCGCCAGCTCCTATTCCAGTTCCGGCTCTTCCTATTGCTAATTGAAACGCATTTTGTACAGTTCCTGTAAATGCAACGAGACCAGCCCATACTCCTGTAGCGATTGAAAGGACACCCACACGGCGATAACGGTCAGCTAACCATGCGAAAGGAATAGTTGAAAGGACTAAGACGACGCCGCCAAAGCTACCTAACCCGAGCAGCATTGTGTCTGAAATGTTTAAACTTTCTTGGATATCAGGACCAAGAACCGTAATCGCTACTCGATCAAACTCCTCAACAATTGACAGGATAAGTAGCACTAATGCCATTGAAACCCCGCCCTTTTGCACACCCTCACGGAATGTCATTTCATCATCACCGACACCTGGGAGTAAATCGTCAGGAAGAACAGTGTCAGCTGTTTCTTCAGCTAATGCAGCTTTGCGTGCTTCTTCTTCCTCAAGAATCGTTGCGGTGATACTCGCAGTTTCGTTTCTTTTATCTGCTTCGCTCATCACCCCCCCATTCCGTACAATACGAAAGAAAATACGTAAACAGATGGTACGCCAACTTATACCTCAAGGACAAAAGGGAACTCAAGAGAAAGTATCTAATTATTTATCGTCAATAAAATTATTAATATTTATCGAATTCGATCTTGTATGTCTATTACAACATCATCAATTTTTACGGAATCCATGTTGCCATCTCGCCGATCGACAACCTCCACAACCCCGTTAGTTATCCCTTTGGGACCAACTGTTATTCGAAGCGGTATTCCAATCAATTCAGCGTCAGCAAACTTCACACCGGCCCTAGCGTCACGGTCATCAAGCAGCACTTCAATACCGTTATCTGATAACTTTTCATAGATCGTTTCAGCAACTTCAACACTGTTGTCGTCTTTCATCTGAACAATAGTTATCACTACATGAAAAGGAGCCACTGACATCGGCCAAATGATCCCATTGTCGTCATGATGCGTCTCTACAATCGTCGCCATAGCTCTCTCAATACCAATTCCGTAACTCCCCATGACAATAGGAGTCGTTTTACCATCAGCATCAAGAACCTTTGCCCCAAACGTATCTGCGTACTTTGTGCCAAGTTTGAAAATATGGCCTGATTCAATTGTCGAAACCTTACGAAGATTCGTCCCACAATTCGCGCACAATTCTCCATCCTGAACTTCTCGCAAATCCATCCACTCATGTACTGCGATATCGCGAGCGATATTAACCCCAGAAAAGTGAAAGTCATCCTCATTCGCACCAGTCGTCATATTCGTACGCCCCTGAAGCGCATGATCAGCATAAATCGGTACGTTTTTTATGTTTACAGCACCAAGAGAACCAGGTTCAGCACCGAGACTTTCAACGGTTTCTTCTCTACGCGCTTGGCGAATAGTATTTGCTTGCGTTGCATCAGCAAGTTTTTGCTCATTAATGAAATGATCACCGCGAACGAGTGCCAAAGTGACCTGCCCATCAATAACAAACACCATAGTCTTTATCTGCTCGTTTGCAGGGTGCCCTGCATCCGCAAGAGAGGCAATTGTCCTAATTCCAGGAGTTGCAAATTTTTCTGGTGCATCAGGCCCAACCGAATCCACTACCTCATCTACGCGAGAAACCGCCTTCTCAATATTTGCGGAATACCCACACGATGAGCACAGCATCACATCGTCTTCTCCAGAAGGAGCCTGAACCATGAATTCAATACTGTCAGAACCACCCATATTCCCAGAGGAAGCCTCAACTGGAATAGCATCCAAATCTAACCGGCTAAAGATTCTTAAATATGCCTGATGCTGCTTATTAAAAGCAGCATCAAGACCTGCTTCATCAAGATCAAAAGAGTAAGCATCCTTCATTGTGAATTCCCGGACCCGAAGTAATCCACTCTTAGGTCTCGGTTCATCACGAAACTTTGTATGGATTTGATACCACATTTGCGGTAACTGTTTGTATGAACTGACCTCACTGGCAACCGTTGCAAAGATCTCCTCCGCAGTTACCCCAAGAGCTGCCTCTCCACCATGTCGATCTTCAAGCCGGAACATGATGTCTCCCATAGACTCCCAGCGACCCGACTCCTTCCAGATAGCTGATGGTTGGAGAGTAGGCATCTGGACTTCTTGTCCACCAATCGCGTCCATCTCCTCTTCAATAATTTGAATAATTTTCTTTCTCACCCTGAAGGCTAATGGAAGGAGCGTGTAGTGCCCTGAGTGAAGCTGGCGTATAAACCCTCCACGGACGAGAAGTTGGTGGCTTGGAGCTTCCGCATC
>CEUL01030283.1_pt1 | contig 11580 bp, 12 predicted proteins | sample 427021 | NCBI WGS metagenome assembly CEUL01 (sample SAMEA2622800, study PRJEB7988) | marine metagenome | isolation source: saline water (ENVO:00002010), including | reverse complement strand
ACAATGCCTTAACAGCACTGTCTTCCCAGACCCCGCCTTCCAAATCACTATTACCGCATTGTGCGGCTCCAATTTGGCTCCGCTTGGAGACGAAGATGGCAGCTATTGGCCTGCATAGGGGGAAGTATCAGGTGAGGATCAGGAGGGTAGGTAGTCCTTCCATCTCCAGAACCTTTTCCAGAAAGAAGGATGCCGAAGCTTGGGTAGAGGTGAGGTAGGCTAGATGACACCAATGGCCGGGATATGGGAGATACTGGAGATCATCATTGGTCTGCTGTGAAGCGCCGCTGTCTTACACCTGATCAACACCCTTTGTATTGTTGACGGACACATTCACGGGCGGAATCATCAGCATGGGAAAGGGTAAGTAATAGTACCCTTTTTGTATTTCTTCCTCGCTTCGAAGCAAGTTACCCTGTTCGGTCCGTCTGCCCAATACAAGTGCGGGTTTATTCCCTTTTTCCCATCTTCCAGAAAATACGAATGTCCCCAAGAATATCCTTTATTTGAGCGATCTCGGTATTTTTGACCTATTTGAAAATGAAGATGGCGCACTCCCCAAATGCATTCGAAATCATACTGATTGTCGCCTAAACGGGCGATAATTTGACCACGCTGTACTACATCACCCTCGGCCACTAACATTTCACCAACGTGACCGTAGAGCGCTATAATTTTTTTGCCATCTATCCCATCGCCATGATCCACCGCTATTGTTGGACCCCAACACTGTTCTACTGTTGCTTCTAAAACGATACCATCGGCAACCGCTAAAATCTCCTGACCCTCGACTCCCGTTATGTCTATCCCCTGATGAGGGTTTTCTCGGTACCCACCATTAATGCCGATATCACTGCCAAACCCTGAGTCGATTTTTGGCGCTCCTGGTGGATATATCGCATCATCACTCCAACCCATCCCAGTGCTTCCAAGAAGCACGGCAAGTGTAAGACAGATGGTGGCGGTCAGGTTTCTCATATTGAAATTCTGACAGAGAACATTCGGAATGGGTATAGAGAATGGGGTGTGGGTGGAGTTCTATTCGTTACCGTCACTTACGGTCAGAGAAGTGATTTCTCCGTCATAGACCTCATAAGATAACTTGTTCGGATTACAGCATACGACGCAGTCATAAATTTCTGTGTTGTGTCCCGTGAAACCCTCTTGGATCTCTGCATAAATCTCAAATTCTTCAAAGCAGAAATGACATGTAATTTGGTGCTCTAAATTCCCTGTCACTCAACACCCTTGAAACTGCCATGAGACGGGGTGATCTACTTGGCATTGAATGGTCAGACGTGAATTTAGATAAAAGGACAGTTCATCTGGAAAACACCAAGAACGGATCACCAAGAACAGTACCTCTCAGTAGAAGGGCATTGGAGATACTCAACAGCAGCTACAGCTTTTCTTTCTCTCAGCCTTCGCCGTTTTTACGATCTTTTTTTCAATCTTAAACCGTTTAACCTGAGCCGCCTTTGCAGCTGCCGCTAATTCTGATTTTTGTAGTTTATGTTCAAAATACGAGTACAAAGACGCAAACCCGAGTTTTGCAGCCCTCTTTTCCTCATAGGCACGTCGCCCCTTGAGGTTTTCTATTTTCTGCAAGATTTGTTGATTTTCCATACATCAGGATAGGCGGACTGAATAGAGAAAATCAACCCCAAGCACTTCACCCCACAAGCTGAGAGAGATTTTTCCAATTTTCATATACGCTAACGACCCTGTAAACTCACAATCATGAGAACTTTGGCTGCAATAATCGGCCTGATCATTGCCCTGTGTATAAAAACTAGCCATACGCAAACTTTGTTTCTGGAGGCTAATGGCTCACAAGATGCATATACTTTGATAAATGATAAGCTTGTCGAGTTTGACGGTAATGCATTTGAGACATCGGATTGCAGCCATAAAGACTTTGGGCCCCACATAACCCAAATCTATGATCAAATTCTTCGAAAACATGTATTTCGGTTTCATATACACAGGGACGAAGATACCGATAGGTGTGTGAAATTTAACCGACAAAGGACAGAAATAAAAGTATATGCCAAGTCACCAAATTGGATGAAGGCGACAGACAAAAGTAGCTTTAGCTACAAATGGAAATTTAAGGTTGATCAGAATTTCCAACCATCCAAAAACTTTACCCACTTTTTTCAACTCAAGAGTGTGGGCGGCTCCTATATGATGCCGTTGCTCACATTGACCGGTCGGAAGGGGCTAAGAGGGCAACCAGACAAACTTGAACTTCGTCACGCCTCTCATGGTAAGGCTAGCAAAATAAAGGTAACAGAGTTACAGCCATTTTTAGGAAAATGGTTGCAGGTAAATGTAGATGCAATTTTTGGTTCTGAGGGGAGATTAGTAATTAAAATTATTTCTATGAACGATAATCATCCCTTGATGCATTATGAAAATAGTTCGTTAAATATGTGGAAAGAGGATGCCGATTTTATACGACCAAAGTGGGGCATTTACCGAAGCTTAAATGATAAACAATCGTTGAGGGATGAGATTATTGATTTTGCCGACATTCAAATCAGGGCCAAATCGACAACGAGGGACTAAAACCATCGGGCGGAAATCTCCGAGGTATGAGGCAATGGATGAGTTCCGTGGGACCTATAATGACCGCAGAGACCAGGAGAATGAAAAAACTATAGGCCGCCTTAATAACTGGGTCCGACTTAAGCTCTCTTTTAGACCAAGCGGACCAAGCCAATTATCATTATTGGGTACATTTGGAGGTCTTGTATCTGAAGGTCGTTGTTCACTAGAAGACATTTACAGTGGCACTTCAGATTAACCCCTTTCAGAAGATGGGCGAGTAAGACGACGATAAGAATGAAAGAGGAATAAGAAGAATATAACTCTGCAGGGTACACGATATTACATTATAGAACTGTTTTTGGGACATAGATATTATCACTATTTACAGCCCCTTAATGTTTTAATGCGCTGCACAGTACCGCATCACGATTAACCCCGTTTATACATCATCATCATTAGGCCTATTCAGGATGACTCAGAGGGCTGCCATAAAAGTCATACATTGGGGTCCAGTACAGAGCCTTTACCGGAGATCTAACCAACAGAGATGCGAATCTGGAGTCCTCTGAGTCCGTTCTAGCTATGGTCTAAGGCGTGAAACCCAGCGCTTACTCAGGGGGATGGAAAAGATCAGATGGCAGTTGGATACCCGTTATAAGGCCAGCCACCCTGTGCAAATAGCCCTTTCACTTCGTCAGCAACGTATCCCGGCATTTCAATGCCGGTGATCTCCTGCATTTCCAGTAGCGTGGGTATGTATTCTGGCTGAGTGAATTTATTCATATGCGCCATGAAAGATTTGCCATCCGCATATTTTTCAATGATCAAAACCTCTCTGCTCTCTTCATTTATGAAAAAATCATAAAGGAGCGTTCCCGGCTCATCGGTGGTTGCATCTTTCATTTTCTTTGCTTGGGTCTTGAACGCATCAAGATCATCTGTGGTGATCCTAGCCCTAACCAAGTTGTATAACTCTGAAGTCATTAGCCACCCTATTTCACTATAAGTTCAAACTATGCATAACGTACCATAACGATCGTAGAAAAAATGATCAGACGGTGATCTTCTCAAGAGATTATAGGGTCTACCAGCCTTGTACCTCATGCTGTTTCACACAGTAGCCCAGTCGTGAGAGCAACCATTAACCTCAACCCAATCCTGGAAAACGGATGCCGGTGAACTTTGTATACGATAGCTCTTTCATCGCGTACTTAACTCCCTCGCGGCCGTAGCCGCTGTCACCGACGCCTCCGAAGGGCGTCGTGTCCATTCGGAAGCGGCTACCCTCATTGATCCAAACCGATCCGACATGCAGATCCTTTGATACTTTGAACGCATTCTCTAGGCTAGATGTAAAGCAAGACGATTGTAGACCGAATACGGAATCGTTAGCGATAGCGATGGCGTCATCGACATCTTTTGCCGGGATCACTACAGCGACAGGGCCGAAAATCTCGTCCCTTACGACGCCGGCATTCTGAGGCGGTTCCACTAGGATTGTAGGGTATATAATTGCGCCTACTCGTTTAAGTGGTAGGGCCTCTTTAGCGCCGTCAGCGACCGCGTCGGCAACCATCTGCTCCACCCGGTCCGCATTAGCGGCGTTGACCATTGGACCGACGTCGGTTTCTGGTAGTGTTGGGTCGCCGACGGTTAACCCCTTTGCGGCGGCGATAAAGTGGGGCAGGAAATCGTTTATAGCGGTCTGTTCCACGATGATTCGCTGCGCCGAGATGCATTGTTGGCCGCTCGCTTCAAATGCCGAGGGCACAATGCGTTTAGCAGCGTCTTCCAGATCGGCATCGGCGCAGACGATATTGGCTGAATTGCCACCCAATTCGCCGATGAAGGGCTTTGCACCCGCCGCGCTAGCTAGTGCATTGCCCGCGGCGGTGCCGCCGGTCAGCGTAACAAGTGCGACGTCTCTATGGGCAACAAGATGTTCTGTAACGTCTCGTCGGCATGCAACAACGTTGACCAAACCGTCGGGCACGCCGGCGCGTCTAAAACATTCGGCGATCAGCAATGCCTCCCCAACTCCCTCGAACGCTGGCTTGATCAGTACAGCGTTACCCATAGCGATAGCCGGCGCCAGTTTCTGCATCAGTAGGTTCGACGGTGCATTGAACGGTGTGAAAGCAGCGATTACACCGTGCGGGTGATGTCGGGTAAAGCCAAACCGACCCTTACCCATAGGTAACGCATCGAGCGGCAGTACATCGCCCTCCATGCGTAGGAGTTCCTCTGCGCAGAGTCGGGGGAAAGCAACTGATCGACCGACTTCCACTCCGCAGGCACGGCGGGGTTTGCCGAGCGCGCGCATGGTGATTTCAGAGATCTCGTCTTTTTCTTTTTCGACCTCGTGGGCAGCGTCGCGCAACCATACCGCCCGTTCGGCAGGCGTGACGTTAAGATTCTCCTCGAACGCACTCCGTGCACTGGCGATGGCGGCATCGATGGTATCAGAATTTGCCATAGCCACGCGGAATACCAATTCGTCGTTCCATGGCGAGCGCAAATCTTCAGTTTTTGCATTTGGTGTGGGGTATGGTTTGCCGTCGATCCACGGCCAAGTGGTCTGTATTTCGTCGCTCATTGCCTATTACTCCTATAATTTCCCCTGAGTATGCCTGCGATGCTAACATGTTTCAAAAATGTGAGAGAGAGCAAGATTATGGTTAATGATATAACGGTGACGGCGAACTATCACAGCCTGAAAGATCGGGTGGTGATCATCACTGGTGGTGGTCAGGGTATCGGGCGCGGCTATGCACGCCACTTTGCAGCTCAGGGTGCAATCCCCGTAATCGCGGAAGTGAATGGCGAGAAGGCCCTGGCGGTCAAGAAAGAGATTGAGGCCGAGGGTGGCTGCGCTCTGGCATTCGAGACCGACGTGGGATCCATGAATTCGGTTTCTCACATGGTCGACGCGGTACTCAATGAGACCGGGCGTGTCGACGTACTGATTAACAACGCGGCCGTATTTTCTCAGATCACTATGGCACCTTTCTGGGAACTGCCACTAGATGAATGGGATAGTGCCATGCAAGTAAACATCACGGGCTCGTTCTATTGCGCCAGAGCGGTGGCGCCCTTGATGCAGGATGCGAAATGGGGCCGTATCGTCAACGTGGCGTCCGGGACGGTGGCTATCGGGTCAGCCAATTACCTTCACTACATCACTTCAAAATCGGCTATGATCGGCATGACCCGGTCGATGGCGCGCGAACTGGGACCCTGGAACATCACCGTAAATACATTCTGGCCCGGCATAATCAAGACCGAGGTGCCACGCCCGTCGGCCCCGGAAAAAGTATTTGAAATGTTCGCGAAGCAGCAATGCTTGCCGCGACTGACTACGATCGAGGACCTCGCCAAGCCGATGCTGTTTCTTTGCTCGGAAGAGGCGAAGTTTATGACCGGCCAGATTTTCGAGCCGGATGGCGGTTTGAGCTTTAACTAGTATCCTTGATCTGAGCTATTGATTTTTGTCAACTGCGAGACTTTGTCCCTTTTTAGGAACCCGTAGTTGAGATTTCGGCGTCGACTGCACGGAGCTGTGAACGCGAAATTAAAAAAAGCCGGAACGGTCTCACGTAAACGGCAAAATTAATTAGCTTTCCAGATGTGCGTTGCGGTTTTTGTATAGTTTATCATCCGCATAGCCCATCCTGTCCGGATCCCGACCCTTGCCTAGCATTACCTGCATGTAAACCGGCTCGACCGAGTCGTTTTGATAGCCGTGGATGACACCGGCGGGGCAGGAGACGCAGTCCCAAGGGCCGAGATGGCGCTCGATGCGCTTGCCGCTCTCATCTTCGAAAAACACCGTTAGGTGTCCCTTTAGGATAAAAAAGACTTCCTCCACTTCGTGGGTGTGGGCCGCATTGCCTTCGCCCGCTGGTACATACATAACGCTAAGCGTGAAGGCACCGGCGGGAATAATGGAATCATCACCCTTCCCGCTGGTGTTGCCGATGAAGCGATGTTGCGCTCGGCGATAGCCATCGATGAGGGCGTCGGCGAAGGCGGACCAGTCCGGTTTGCGGTCACTGAAATGTGCAACCTGCCGGTCTGCGATCTCCTCAATGCTGACGCCCTCGAATTCAGGCGGTCGCGGATGGCGCGCGATGTTTTCCGCCATTAAGGTTGCTCCTACTTAATAAATGCGTTGGTGAAATAGTCGCTGGTTGGAGCCTTTGCCTTGATCTGATCGTATTCTACTAGGATGTTCTGCGCGTTCTCTATATCTGCTGGCGGAATCCACCCCAGCGGCTTCCCTTTACTTGCCGCGCTATGATACAGGTCGAACGACGATTTCAGAATGGCCAGATGGACATCCCGGTTCAAGGTTGGCTTAACCTTGCGCAGCGCATCGATCGCTGCTTCTGGGTTTTTCTGAACGATCTCCATCGCTTCTTGAACGGATGCTACCATCCGTCCGACAAGATTGCTTTTTTTAGCGATCAGGTCCTCATGGGCAATGACGGCAAGTCCCGGCACGTTAACCCCAGCATCTGCGAAACTGAAATAATCGGCAGGCGTGCCTTTGGATGCCATGATTGGCTTTTGCAGAAATCCGAAAGAATTAGTCCCATCTGCTTTGCCGGATAGAACAGAACTAACCTTGGCGGGTGGAGCGACCAAGATGGTCTTGTTGCCTTTAAGTCCCATGGCTTTCTGAACGGCCTTGAAGAGGAAAATCGTACTGCCGCCAGCAGAATCCGCTATCTTGGCGTTGTTCACATCTTTCCAGCTTTTCCAGCCCTTAGATTTTGGGAAGATCAGTGCGCTAGGGCCCGTCCGCAAATAGCCAGCGACCATCTTGGTCTTTAGGCCTTTCGACCTCAACACCATCATCGCGCCCCCATCGGCAGTGCCGAATTCGTCGGACTGGTTGCCGACAGTCTGTGACGTTGTCATCGATCCGCGGCCTTCGCGCAGATTGACATTTATACCGTTCTTGGCGAAGACGCCCTTTTCTTTGGCGTAGTGCCAGACGGCGTGATAGCCGCCCAGTACCCAGTCGAGGCGAAGCGTGACGTTGTCAGCGGCATGGGCTGGTCCCGTCAGAACGGCCGCTAGGGCGCCGGCTGCAATTAGTGATTTTGTTGTCGATTTCATCGGTCTCTCCTTTGTTCTTGTTGAAATTGCAGTAACTTTGATTGATCGTTTCTTATTATTATTGCGCGTGACTCCGCTGTGAAACGTGCCACGGGATAAGCAGCTTTTCGAGTAGTTCGATGGCATAGAAGAAAATCATGGCGAGGACCGATAGGACGATCAGCACGCCGAATAGCAGCGCCGTGTTCATTTCTCCCGACGCGCTTAGCAGGATGTAGCCGAGCCCCGAATCCGATGCGATATATTCTCCGGTGAGCGCGCCGACTACGGCCAACGCGGAAGCGACTTTTAATCCACCGAACATGCTTGGTAGTGCGCCAGGAAGGCGAAGTTTCAGGAAAACCCGCGACGCCGGCGCGCCCATTGATCGGGCGAGCTGGATCAGTGAGGGATCGATACTACGTAGCCCTACTATGGTGTCGACCACGATGGGGAAGAAACAGATCAAGAATGTGACTGCTACCTTGGTTTCGAGACCGAACCCGAACCAAACTATGAACAGCGGTGCCAAGGCGATCTTCGGAATGCTCTGAGTCGCGACTAGCGGCGGATAAAGCAGCCGTTCGACCTGTGGCGAGATGACGATCAGGATCGCGATCGGAACTGCAAAGATTACGGCCAGCACGTAGCCGAGTAGGACGGCGATGGTAGTGTCGCCGGCATTTTCGACTATGGTGCCCCAGTGGTCTATCACCGAATTAACGACCGCCAACGGCCGGGGCAGCAAATGGGCGGGAAAATCGAAGATGGCGACCAGCGCCTCCCAAAGAACCAGGACGATAACTAGGGACAGGAACATCCAGAAAGCGTCGATATGCCAGCCGTGCGCGCGGGCGGAGAAAAAAGAATACCGTTTGAGCTCTGTCTGATCGGCCATGTAGGGTCTTCCTGAGTTTGCTGTTAGTGAATGACGCCCATTTCTTGAAACAAAAGTCTGACGCGGTGGACGATTGCCCCGAACTCGGCAGAATCGCGGACGCTGAGGTCGCGCGGCCGGTCTATATCGACATCGATGATTTCCCGGACCTTGCCCGGCCGCGCCGACATCACCACGATACGGTCGGACAGGTAAACCGCTTCGGCGATACTATGGGTGATGAAGAGAACTGTCTTTTGCGTTTCTTGCCACATACCAAGCAGATCTGACTGCATCTGCTCGCGGGTCAGCGCATCAAGTGCGCCGAAAGGCTCATCCATTAGCAGCATAGGTGGGTCCAGCAGCAGTGCCCGGCAGAGGGCAACACGCTGCCGCATTCCGCCCGATAGTTCGAACGGTCGCTTGTCTTCGAACCCTTCAAGGCCGACCGATTTTAGTAGTTCCCGAGCACGGGGAGTATGTTTTTTTGAGTCCATTCCGCGCATATCGCATTGCAACAGTACGTTGCGCAACACAGTGCGCCAATCCAGCAATAGGTCGCTCTGAAATGCAAACCCAAGGTCAGTGTATGGCCCATCGACCTTTTCCCCGTCGATACGTATTTCTCCCCGCGTCGTTTCGAGAAGGCCAGAAACGAGGTTTAGAAGGGTGCTTTTACCGCAGCCGCTGGGACCGACAATGGATAGGAATTCGCCGCGGCCAATCTCCATATCGGTATCTTCCAGCGCAATGATATGTTCCCCATCCTGTCCCGTGAACGTTTTGCCGACGCCCTGGATCTTGATCATCGCATCCGTTGAAGCGGAGCTTATGCTTGCGTCCGTGAACAAGGCATCATTGGGCATCAGGCTTTACCTCCGTCGAAAATGTCCGCCACGACGCTCCAGCGTACGGGCGTAGAATTTAGTTCCGCCTTGAACGGGCGAAGCGCGTCACAGACTGCATTGGCGATCACTACCGGGGGCGCGATGGCGCCCCCCTCGCCAAGGCCTTTTACGCCAAAAGCATTCAATGGCGACGGGGTCTCCATGTGAATGACTTCGATCGGCGGCACGTCGGAGGCTGAGGGTAGCAGGTAATCCGCGAGGCTGCCCGTTAGCAGCTGTCCTTCTTCGTCATAGGCCAATTCTTCCAATAATCCGCCACCGATGCCCTGTACTAGCCCGCCTTTAACCTGCCCGTCAGCGAGCCCAGGGTTCACCAGGACGCCGGCATCGTGTACCTCGACATATTTTTCGATATCGAGCTTCCCGGTTTCCTCGTCGATCCATACCAGGGCAGCATTAGCTGCGTAGGCCCAAGTCACCGTCGGCGGTTCGTAATAAGACGTGGATTCTAGACCTGCCTCGATCCCGTCGGGGCGCTGATTATCCCAGCCGGGCTTGGCGGCGCGGGCAATGTCGCGCCAGGTAACATGTAGATCCGGCACACCTTTGACGCCAATGCCCGCGTCCCGCATTTCCAAATCGGTTTCGCCGGCTTCAAGCATGTTTGCGGCGATGGCAAAGGCTTTCTCTTGCACGGTGTCGGAGGCGACTTTTATTGCGCCCGAGGCAGTCACGGTGCTGCGGCTGGCGATGGTTCCATAGCCTTGGGTTACCTGCCCGGTATCGGCGACGGTCACGAACACGTCGTCGATCGGCACTTGCCACATGTCAGCGGCGAACTGCGCGAAGACTGTCTCGTGACCTTGGCCCTGCGGGCAGGCGCCCGCAGCAACCATGATTTTTCCAGTGGGATCGATCTTTACCGACGCTCCTTCGAATGGGCCAACGCCGGTACCTTCCACGTAGCAGCCTATACCGAGGCCGAGATATTTTCCGTCCGCCAGAGCTTCTTTCTGTCTTGCGCGGATTCCGTTCAGTCCTCCAAGCGCGTCGAGTGCGCGGTTGAGCGCTTCCGGATAATTTCCACTGTCATAGACCATTGGTACGCCATCTCGGTATGTCAGTCCTACATCGTAGGGCATCGCTTCGGCTGGGATCATGTTGAGGAACCTCACCTCGGCTGGGTCGAGGTTGAGATGATTGGCAACTAGGTCGACCGCTCGCTCCATCGCAAATCCAACTTCCGGCCGCCCGGCGCCGCGATAGGGTGCGTTCGGTGTACGATTGGTTAGCACTACTTTACAATCAGTTTCATAGTGGGCGATATCGTATGGACCCAGCATGTGGGCAATGGAATTGCCAGCGATGCCTGCGCCGACCGGGGTGTAGGCACCGGAGTCCACCAGAAACGAGCTGGTGAGGGCAAGAATTTTTCCTTCGTCGTTGAACCCGATTTCGACGTCGTAGATATTATCGCGTGAATGGGCAGCGTTTAGGATGTGTTCGTGTCGATCTTCCACCCACTTAACCGGACGGTCTAGTTTCTTAGACAGCCATGCCACCAGAATATCTTCCGGGTAAACGTGGCCCTTTCCTCCGAACCCACCGCCGACATCCGGCGCGATGCAGCGTATACGTTCTTCCGGCATATCGAGCGCGATTGAAATTTCTCTTCGCACCCAGTGAACGACCTGAGTCGCGGACCACACGGTCAGCATATCAGTGCGACGATCGTATTCGGCCACCACGCCGCGGGTTTCCATAGGCATGGCTGCGTATCGGTGGTGGACAAAGCGCCGGCTCAGGCGGTTCGGACAGGATTCCATCGCTGCGGCGCCATCGCCCTTCTTCGTGTGCAGAAATGCGGCAACGTTGCGACCGAGATGTTCGTGGATTAGTTCCGCTCCATCTGCTAGGGCGGATTCCGCATCCGCCTGCGGAGGTAGCGGGTCAAGCTCCGCTTCGATCAACTCTAGAGCGTCTTCGGCAATGTATCGGTTTTCGGCAACTGCGAGCGCAAATGCCTCGCCTACGTAGCGGACGCGGTCTTGCGGGATAAGCGGCTGATCGGGGATAACTATGTCAGTGTCGACCCGGTCGCGCCAGCCCTGCGGCGTGACTACCTGCATGCCATTGATGGGTGGAAGTTCAGCGCAGACATCTGCGCCTGATGCGACAAAATGTACGCCGTCAACGGAG
>CEUL01150193.1_pt1 | contig 11600 bp, 13 predicted proteins | sample 427021 | NCBI WGS metagenome assembly CEUL01 (sample SAMEA2622800, study PRJEB7988) | marine metagenome | isolation source: saline water (ENVO:00002010), including | reverse complement strand
TGGAAAAAATTGAACTTGATTCGGGAAAAGGGGAGCTGTCAAAGTACGCCTTTCTCGATGAAAAAGTTTACAAAGCCCTAATTGAAGATAAGTTCGACTTAGCAGTAGATCTTAGTATTAAGTGCAAAGAGGACATTGTTGAGAAAGACTTTAAGGAGGGTGGAGAACGGGCAAAATTAAATCTTGGCCATACATTTGGACATGCAGTTGAAAGATTATCGAAACTTCCTCACGGTATTTCTGTAATTATTGGACTAGAGATGGTGATTGATTTATTTGCTCCCCAACTTGAAGAAAATTTCAAAAAAATAAAAGAAGTACTTAGTATCGATTATAAAATTCCCAAGGGGCTTGATTCTGAGAAGTTTTGGAACCTCCTTGGAATGGATAAAAAAAGAATTGATGATGGGGTTATGTTTATTATTCCCACAGTTGTTGGTGAAGTTGAATTTAAAAAATTTACACTAGATGAATTACAAAAGGTATTAGGTGCTCATGAAAAGTATCAAAGTCTCTTCAGCTAATCTTGAAAATGAAGTAATCTGTCCAACTTCCAAGTCTTACGCCAACCGTGCCCTCGTTCTTGCTGCGATTGAGCCAGCAGACATTGAACTTGTTGGTATGCCATTATCTGAAGATGTTGATTTCATGCTTAAAGGCCTAAAGGGTCTTGGATTCGAAATTGAAGAAACCAGAGATGGAGTAAGGGTTAAGGGCAGTATTGAACATGCAAAGCAAAAATCCGAAATCTATTTAGGAGAAGGTGGAACAACGATTCGTTTTTTTATGGCGCTTGTATCCCTAATGGATTCACCTGTTGAGTTTAAAGTTGAGCCCAGATTTCTAAAACGACCGATAAACGAGTACTGTGCACTACTTGAAAAATTGGGCGTGAGTGTTGATGTCGGTGAAAACTTTATAAAAGTTCAAGGCCCCATAAAATCTAATCAAAGCTTGGAAGTGGACTGCTCAAAAACGACTCAATTTGCAAGTGCTTTGGAGCTTATTTCATTTAAGGCTGCGCTTAAAGTTATACCTACCAATCTAGAGGCATCTGGAAACTACTTTGAAATGACTAAAAAGGTTTTTGGCCAGATACAGGCCTCTTCTGTCTATAGAGTTCCAGTGGACTATAGCTCTTTTGGCTATTTTGCGGCCTATGCAGCGTTAACTACGCCTGTTAGGGTAAAGAATGCTTTTTTTAAGGATCCACTTCAAGGTGATGGCCAGATTTTGGACTTTATAAAGAGTATGGGAGGAGATTATAAATTCTGCGATGACGGTGTGACGATATACCCACTTAAAGAAGCTAAAAGTATTGAAGTTGATGGAAGTGGCTGTATTGATTTAGTGCCCACATTGATGGTCCTAATGGCATATAGTGGAAAAGAGCAAAAAATAAAAAATTTAAAAAATCTCAGGTACAAGGAGTGCGATAGATTGCAAGAAATGCAGAGAATTTTGGATATATTTGAAATAAAACACGCATACGATAGTGACAGGGACGTATTTACTGTTTTTGGAGATGTACCAAAAAACATGCAATGCTCAGTCACGACCGCCCATGATCATCGCATGGTGATGTGTGCGGCCCTGCTTTGCAAACTGAGTGGTGGAGGAGAAGTGGCCCCCAAAGAGGCCGTGGCAAAGTCTTTTGGAAACTTCTTCGAGTACTTCAAATAACAGGTGCATAATGAAGCTTCTACTTCTATTGAGTTTTTCTTTATCAAACTTATTTGCCTCCTCAATTCTACTTGTTTCAATTGACGGGTACAGGCATGACTATAATGAAATTTATTCACCGCCATTTCTAAGCTCTTTTGCCAAAGACTCAGCAAGACTTGAGTCGCTAATACCATCATTTCCAACCAAAACATACCCTAATCACTTAAGTTTGGTTACTGGTAGATATCCGATTAATCACGGAATTGTTTCAAACTACTTTTTTGAGCCTTCATTTGAAGGTACGTATAAATTAAAAGATCGCTCATCTGTGAAGGATTCTCGATTCTATAAGGCTGGCCCTATTTGGAATTTGGTTGAAAAGAATGGTCTTAAAAGTGCTCCGTATTTTTGGCCAGGATCGGAAACAGCAATTAATGGAATAAGACCTAGTTATTGGGAAGAATATAATCATAGTGCCACACATGATGAAAAAGTGAATAAGGTCATTAAATATTTTTCCCTCGCAAAGGAGCTAAGACCAGACTTTGTAACTCTCTATTTTCATGATGTGGACTCCGCCGGACATAAGTATGGACCTAGATCTAGCCAAACAAAAGAGGCCATAATGGCCGTTGATCGTAGTCTAAATAAATTGATAACAAAGCTTAAAGAGATTCAACCGGATTTAAATATTATTATAGTATCAGATCATGGAATGACATCTTTAAACCCTGATCGAGTTGAGGAGTTGAGTAAGAACTCAGAAGTTGAAAAGATTTTAAGCTCTTTCAAAGCTGTTGGCGAAGGCACAATGATTCATTTATACAAAAAAAGGGAAACCAATATTGGGCTTGCGATTAAACACTTAAATAAGGGTTCCAAGAACTATAGTTGTTATCCAAACTCTAGCATACCCAAAGAACTAAACTATAGGAATCGGCCTGAAATCGGGGACATCGTCTGTTTAGCAGAGAAAGGATGGAGTATTTTTGTAGATAAGAAAGAATTTCAAAAACTTGGAGCTCACGGCTATTCGAATAAGGGACATAAAGATATGCATGGGATACTTTATGCAAAAGGTCCAGCTTTCAAAAATATTGAACTCCCAAGTAAAAAAAATATTCATCTATATCCATTAATGGCAAAAATTTTGAATTTAGAGTTCGATCATGAAATAGATGGAGAATTGTCAGAGCTAGAGGGTTTATTAAAATAACACCATGGCCAAGATGTTGCAGTCATATATAGATGATAGTGAGCACTCAAAATGGTCTATGAAAATGCAATCTATATTCTTTCAACTATTGCCCTAATTGCTTTCCTTTATTATTGCATTAAACCTTATTTTAACTATTTTGAGAGATTCTTTTTAGGTGAATCTTGCCAAAAATCACCTCTATGTGAAAATTCAAAACATCTCTATCTCGAAGCCCTGGTGGAAGAAGAGCTGAATAAACTAAAAGAAATGAGCTTTGAACAAAGGGAACACTATCTTAGATTGCATACCCGCCAAGTTAAAAAGCTAAATGGTCGAGAAACAATTATTGAAATTATTAAAGAACATAACGGGATAAAGGTAAGGGCATTTCCAAAAACACCTTTTGGGCAGTTATTTGAGACATCTGAAAAGCTTACACTCAACTAGCCGAGGTTTGGGTACTGTTCGTTAGTTGCGGTTAGGTTAACTGTTTCTACCAAGTTTAAGAATTTGATCTCCGGCTTTTGCATAACACCCGCTTTCTGCATTGTATCTTTTAGATCTTGGGAACTTAAGAACTCTCGAGCACTCTGTTCATCCCTCCAAGTGAAGAGAAGCGTAACCTCATTCTCATCATCAAATTTTTGGAACAATCTTTCATTTAGGCAACCCTTTCTTCTTCGAGTCTCCCTATGCCCATCGTAGATTTCTCTCCAATTGGCGAAGTTTGCAACTGTGTGCTTAACGTAGACGTAAATCATAAGCATCTCCTTACCTATCTTTAAGCAAATAACAGGCCAGCTTTAACTCTGTAATTTTTACCCGCGGCAAAAACCTGCCGCGAATTGTTTACAAATTTGCCGCACCTTACGCCAAATTATGCTAAACAATGGTCTATGGAAACAAGTCAGGCATATTACATTAACAAAATGAACGACCATTTATCTCTTAAGCAGAGAACTAATCCCAATTACTCATTGAGGGCCTTCTCTAGAGACTTGGGAATTCACTCTTCAACTTTATGCCAGATTATTAAAGGCAAGCGAAGACTTCCCATTAAGCACGCTTCAAGTGTAGTGGAAAGAATGTCTTTGTCTCCAAAAGAAAAAACACTCTTCATGGAGAGTCTCTATCGAAGCAAGACTAATATCGATAATATTAAAATCGATTCCACAGATCAAAGATACATACTAGATGAGTCTTATCATAAAGTAATAGCAGAGTGGGAACACTATGCAGTCCTTGAATTATTTAATCTAGAAAATTTTGATGCAAAACCAAAAGAAATTTCAGATCAATTGGGAATCACTCTTAACAGGTCAGAGGTTGTACTAAAAAATCTAATCACATCTGGCCTTCTAAAAGAAGATGAGCATGGCAGGCTCGTCAAAACACACGAAGATATTAAAACCACCGAGGATGTTTCAAGCAAGGCCTTAAGAGAGTCCCACTTGGAAACCTTAGAAATGGGGAAAAATAAACTGGAAGAAATTGAGGTTGAGCTCAGAGATTTTTCGTCAGCGACGGTTGCGATAGATCTCGACAAGCTCCCGGAAGCCAAAACCATTATTAGAGAGTTCAGACAAAAGATGTCCGCACTGCTTAGAGATGGTGAGAAAACGGATGTTTACCAATTGGCCATTCAGTTTTATCCGCTTACAGAAAATGCAAAAAAATCAATTAAGGAGAAACAATGAAAAAGTTATTAACATTTGCTTTGGTGGGGCTATCAACACTCACTTTTGCCGGAGATAAAGGAAACGGCGGAGATCCGTACGAGGTATACGCTAGAAACTTTTCCGATTCGCAAAAGATAGAAGCAGCAACCAAGCTTGTAGAGGAGAAAGTCTACAACTCTAACCTGCCAATCGACTTCTCTGATGAAATTGTGAATGAAATGATCTCACTCAAACGCAACGATAGATATCGCTATATAGGTAACGTGATAGTTCTACCCGGAGCCGATCAGAGCTTTGGGCATCACGTTCCAAGCGAAGAAGGACATTTCTTGGGTCTTGGCGCTTTTACTCAAAATAAAAAGGGAGCCCAAGTATACTTTACAGAGAGAACTCTCTCCCATTTAGAGGGCGATTTTGCAAAATTGGTTCTTCACGAAGTCGCTCATCATGTTCTTCCACAATTTCTGGCCAAGGACGAGGGCTTCATCGAAAGACTTGTTAAGGAAATCTGGCTGGGAAATGTTAGTGATCTTATCCTAAACAGTATTAAATATGGTTACTACCTTCCTAGAGGTGGATTTACCAGAGAGCGCTTAATAGCAGCCTTTGCTGTTAGAATGGTAACTGAAGAGAAGGTGCCTTTTGTTTATACCAATCCTATATTTTTGTATCGGTGCGACTATAAAAAAGATGAATTGGCCTGCTTTGAATATCTAATCAAAGAAAAAGACAAACTCCCATTAAATCTTTGGGACAAGAATATGAATGACTATGTCAGCAATGATTACTTCGATCCATTTTTTTCAGAACTTGAGAAAGTTAATGCTAAGCGTTTACTCCTTGGATCACTCCAAAAGTTAGGTTACGAGTTTATAGACGGAGATCACTTCTGTGTGAAAGAGGAAGGTGCTTGGATCTTTTATAAGTGCCTCGAGGAAAGAAAAATTAAAGATATAATCAAAAAATAAAAAAAGCAGGTCTAAGATGAAAATATATACTTTATTTATAGTGATTTTATTAGCAACACATTCATTTGCCGGTGATAAGGGAAATGGTGGAGATCCATATGAAGTTTATGCCACAAACTTTCCTGAGCCTCAGAAAATTACAAAAGCGATCAAAATCGTTTCACAGAGGGTTAAGGAGTCAAATCTCTCCGACGAACTCTCAAAAGAAGTCATTAACGAAATGATCTCACTTAAGCGTAACGATAGATTTCGCTATATAGGAAACATTATTGTGCCGCCAGGAGCAAATGATAGCTTTGGCCACCGTGCTTCAGATGAAGAGGGAAAATTCTTAGGTCTAGGTGCGTTCACTCTTAACAAAAGGGGTGCACAGATACACTTTACTGAAAGAACACTCTCTCATTCAGACACGGAGTTTGCAAAAATTGTTTTGCACGAAGTTCTTCATCATTTACTTCCTCGGTTTTTGGCAAAGGATGAGGGGTATGTAGAAAGACTTTCAAGTGAGATATTCATCGGTCATGTAAGTGATCTGAGTCTGAAAAGCTTAGAGGTTGGGTTCTACCTTCCTAAAGGCGAGTTCTACAAAGAAAGGTTACTGGCCGCCTTCGCCATTAATATTGTCAAAGAGGAATATTTAATTGACTCGAGGGACTATGATTATAAAAGGTGCGACTCTGTTGAAAATTGCCATGACTTTTTAACGGAAAATGCTGAAATGTTGCCTGACAACATTTGGGATAGTGGAATGGTTGAATTTGTACAGAATGAATACTGGTCATCAACTTTTTATGACACCTATTCTCATAGGAGCATTTTCCGCTATCACGGAGAAAAATTACTGGTCAGTGCTTTGTTTGATCTGGGCTATGATGTGCCTGAAGGGGATCGCCTGTGTGAAGAATATCAAGGCTTCTTTATATTTAAAGAGTGCATTCTTCAGAAAAAGGTTGGAGATATTTTAAATTAGTTAATTGAAATGGTGGGGGTGTTGGAGCCCCACCCATGGGAACTGGCTAATTGTGCGTCAGGTGTTGTTGGCTAAACAACAAGGCTTATAAAATATTCAAACAATTATAAACTAGTTTTGCTGAGTTGGTAATTTAGGGTAAGACTCCTAAATATGAAAAGAAATATGAAATACATTTATTTATTTTTCTTGTTTGCCACTAATGCTTTCGGGGAAATACAGATCCCTAAAGATGTCTACAAGAAGGTACCCTTTTCCTCTGAGTTTATAGAGGATGGTGCTCTTATCCGCAATATTAATTACGAAGCAGTAGAGGCGATCGTTCCACAGCTCAACTCTCTTTATGGAGTAAAGCTTGAAACGAGGGGAGAGGCCCATATAACTGTCATTACCCCTCCAGAGGCCCAGGGGTGGTTTACTGATCATAAAGGCATAAACTACTTTATAAGCTCAATAGAGCTACATCATAAGTACTTTAAAACTCTTCAAGATACCAAGTTTGAAATCGTTTGTGTTGGCATGCGTGAGAATGAGACTAACAAGGTTTTTTACTTGGTGGTTGATTCCCCAGAGTTATTTGCCGTCCGTGCTGAAATAGCGCAAGAACTTGAGAGAAGGGCCAGCTTCACTGGGAAGAAGACATTCTTTGATCCCAACAAATACTACCCCCACATCACTATAGGCTTTGAAGGCGGAGACGTTCATGGAGTTTCCAAAGGAGCTGAAACCTGTGTGCAGGATATAAAGTTCTTTTAGCTAAATGGAAGATTTTAAAGGGATATTGCTAATAATCTTCTTCAGTATTACCTGCTTCTCTAAAGAGATTTCTTTATCTTTTGACGATGCTCCATTGGGTGATGGCCTATACTTTAGCGGCACTCAAAGAACTCAGCATTTGATCAAAGAGTTAAAGGCAGCTGGAGTTGAGAGGGCGGCGTTTTACGTAAATACATCCAGAATCTATGGGGAAAGAGAACTTGAGAGGCTTAAGGCATATAAAAGCAATGGCCATTTAATTGGCAATCACACTCACTCTCATTTAAATCTAAAATATAGCTCTACAGAAGACTACCTTAAAGACTTGGATCAAGCTGACTCAATACTTTCAGAACTTAATCTGCTGGATAAATATTTTCGTTTCCCTTTCTTGAGAAGAGGAAAAAACAAAGAAGAAGTCGAGTCTATTCGCAACCATATTGTTGAAAAAGGTTACGTGGATGCCTTTGTAACTGTTGATAACTTCGATTTTTACATGAACAAACTTTTTCAAGATGCATTGAAAGGTAACAAGAATGTGGACATGGACAGACTTCGCACATTTTATGTTGATACTCTTATACAAGGAGTGGAGTTTTATGAAAAACTAGGGAATAAAGTTTATAAAACTCCCGTCAGGCATGTTTTACTACTTCATGAAAATGATCTCGCGGCACTTTTTATAAAAGATCTTGTGAATGCTTTAAAGAGTAAGGGGTGGAAGATAATCTCACCAGAGCGAGCTTACAGCGATCCGAAAACAAAGGTATATCCCCAAAATACTCTAAATCATGGACAAGGTCGAATTGTGGCCCATGCCGTGGAGTTTAAGGTTCTTGGGCCCTATCGGTCTAGAAATGAAAATACTGATTTCTTAGATAAGTTATTTGATGAATACAAAATTATTCTTACACCCTAAAGAATTTATCTTTACAAGGTCTTAAGGTATGAAACTTGTACTTTTTTTATTCACCTTCTGTATCTTTTCTCACGCTAAAGAGGGTCTGATCATATTTCACCCTAACAAAGTTCATTCTCTTTTTTACTTCTTGGACTCTGTTAGTGGAAACCCAAATACATCCAAAACACTTAAACAAAATTTTTATCAATCAGAGTTTTATAGTGATAAGGCGAAGAAAGAATTGGAGGAATTCCAGAAAATTATAAGAATGCTTCCTAGTTTTTCTTTTCGGGGCTTTCCCGACTCCCGGCATGTTGGAGCCAATGTTAGGGAGCTATTGGTGACACAAAGCATTTTTTCTTCGGATATTGAAGACTTCTCAAAAAGAACTCTTGGCATGTTGCCACAGGAAAAGCACTCCAGGCTAATTAAACTCATGACTCGATATGAAGCTGTGTACGATGCACACCTCTGGTCTAAAACCAAAGATAAGCTTGAAAAGTATTTAAAAAAATTTAAGAGTAGTTTCGATATTGAAAAGTCGAATGAAGCTTACAAAAAAATAATAAAATTTTATGGCTCTGCTTGGCCTGAGAGCACTCAGTTTCATATTGGGGTATATCCAATCAATTGTAAAAGAGGTCACACGGTTGCTGAATCACTAGGTAGTGTTGAAACCATCGGAGTTTGTATCGATTCAAATGCATACAAGGAGCAATGGGGTGTCACTTTTCATGAAATGTGCCACTCTATTTACCAAAATCAGCCGGCAGATTTTCAAAAAAAAATGGAAACAGTATTTCTAGAATCTAACTCAAAGTATGCAGCGTTTGCCTATAACTACCTTAATGAAGTTTTGGCTACGGCCATCGGAAATGGATGGTTTCCAAAGCTGTTAACAGGAAAGTTGGATAAAACCAATTGGTACAATAATAAGTACATTGACACCATGGCAAAAGCGATGTTCCCAGAGATCGATAACTATCTGAGTAATTCCAGAACTTTAGATCAGCCATTTTTAGAAAAATACATTTCAATGTTTGGCAAAAAATTTCCGGAATCGATTTATGAATTTGAAAATATCTTTAGCAATATTATGGTGTTTGCAGATCTTTCAAAACATAACAAAGAAGAGTTTAGAAAAAGCCTAAGTTCTAACTTTAGGATTAGAAGTTGGAACTTTTATGATGATACTTCGTTATCTGAAATAAAAAGTCATATGAATTATTCGGTTGGGGATAGCTTTATTTTTTTATTGGGTGACAAATCAATGAGAAGCACTCAGGAACTTGTAAAGTCGATACCTTTTCTAAATAAGAATCGTGATAAGCTATTCAATTATAATGGTCACTTTGTTGATATTGACTCTGATGGTAGGGCCTATATCGTTTTAAACGAAAATGCTGTAGGCAATTACTTGAAGCTGATGCAAATATTTAAAAAAAATAAGTTAGTCTTCAAAAAGTAAGCCTCTTATTATTCTTTTCTTGGCACTTACTATTACTTAATCCTTTGCAGGAAAATACATTATGCATATTGATAAATATGGGGCAGGGCCTAAAACAATAATTCTAGTCCATGGTGGGCCTTCATTGTTTGGGTATATGAAGTCCTTAGGAAAGCAATTAGCTCCTAATTACAAGGTTATTGATTATGCTCAGAAGGGAACCTATGAATCCCCAGGCAGTTCTAATGAATTAAGCCTAGATTCACATATCGATGATTTGGCTAAAATCATTAAAAATTACAGTTCAAAAGGTAAAGTTGTGCTTTTGGGACACTCATGGGGAGCATCCCTTTCACTCTTAACTGTTGCTCAGCACCCAGATCTTGTTGAAAAAGTCATCGTTATAGGAACTGCACCTCTTGAAGAAAAAACGGCAGATGTATTTAGTGAAAATCTTAATAGAAAATTTCCTAAGAGCGTTAAGGTAAAGCTTGAGAAATTAGACAGAAAGCTAGAATTAGCTAAAACTGATCAAGATAAGAATAAATTGATGCAGGATAGGCTAAAACTAATAGGCCCGTATTATCACTTGAACCCAAAGACTGAAGAGCTCATGCCTTCATCCAAGTGGAATTACGTAACATTTTTAAGTAGCATTGATTCACTTTGGAAGAAAATTGTTGCTGGTGAAATTCCGGCACTTTTAAAAAAGGTCAAAATTCCTGTGATTGCTTTTCACGGTGACTCAGACCCTATTCCCCACCAAGAAACCTTTCAATTTCTCAAAAGAAACATTGGTAACCTAAAAACTATCAAAGTAGAACATGCTGGACATTTTCCATGGCTGGAAGGGACTTCAAAAGAGAGGTTTTTAAAAGATTTGTTTTTGGAGCTTAAATAAAAAAAGCCTTTGACTAAAGTTTAAAACTTAATCTTTCATTTGTTTTCGATAGTATCCTTTTAGGGCTCCAATTTGTCTTTCATTGAGTCCTTCAACGTAAGTTTTTAAGATGAAAAACCGGTAAAGAATTTCAGCAGATATTTTTCTTGCCTTGGGTGTATTGATATATAAGAGTAATAGCGTCAGTCCAAATTCGGTAATATCTACTTTTCTATACTCTCTCATTCTATTTTTTGGACCAGATAAGTGTTTGTTTTCAACAAGATTTTTACACAACTCAAATTTGAGTTCTGTTCCTAATTCTTTATTACATTTATCAATAGCTCTAAGAACATTGTGATGTTTCATTTCAAAATGCTCGGCAATTTTAAGTGAATCAGTGACCGGGCCGAAAGGTGTGTCTCGAATCCAGACGTCTCCCATTACATGTGCATTAACTAAGTCTTTTAATCGTGGCGGTCTTGTTTCAAATGGTTTTTCTATCCTAAAATTATGAAATCAATGGAGTAAAAATTTGGGTTATGCACTTTTTGGTACGTTGATTGAAACTTGTGTCCAGAACTTGAAGTTTTTAATGCTGAAAATAAAAATGTCTTCTCTATTAAAAGAAATCCAAAAATTAAAAATCTCTTAAATACAGTCACTTGGGTTAATATACCCAAGTGGTCCATTCAGTTGCTTATGTGAATTTTACTATGTCACTCGTAAGTTGTTAATTTAATTGAAGTTATTTGTAAGGAAGGTTGTTTTCCTCAGTGATATTTGTCCATGATTTTAAGTTTGATTAAATGAGTTTTCAATAAGTATAAAGATTGGAATAATTTGGAGGTAAGCCAGTTTTGGTTATGGTTATGTTCTTGATTGGGACTTCTTCAAAATAAGAGTCTGACAGTTGAAAATGATATGAAAGTATTGTGTGGTCTAAATTATTATGAAAACTTTAGAAAAAGTAGAACTCATATTGTTTTTTATATTTCTTAGCTCATGTACCACTATGGGAAAATTTCCGGCTAAACATATTATAAATTTAACTAACACAAAGGGTGACGACTATAGCAAGCATAGAGATTTTTTTAATAAATTCTCTCGTTTTTGCAGCGTTGAAGAAATAAACG
>CEUL01150043.1_pt1 | contig 11609 bp, 8 predicted proteins | sample 427021 | NCBI WGS metagenome assembly CEUL01 (sample SAMEA2622800, study PRJEB7988) | marine metagenome | isolation source: saline water (ENVO:00002010), including | reverse complement strand
AAATCTACCTTGATTGCGTAGTTTTCTTTGGATCTAGGCGATGATCTGGAGTGGCGACATTGCATAGGCACTCGCTGATTCGTGCGTTTCGCTTGAAATCTCGTCGTAGGCGCTTAGGCGGGGATGCTTGAGAGAAAACCGCTCAGGTCTCTCTAATTACGAAAGATTGGTCTGCCACGAACGCCCTAGCTCTAGTCCGGGCGTTCTGCTTTAAGCAGATATCATCAAGATATGCTTGATACTTCACTGCTTGCCAATCTCCCCGAGCATCCTGATGTCATCGCACCCGACGGCTCTGAAATACGCTTGTTGAAGTCGGCAAACGAGGTTTCGAGCATGGTTCATGCCTTACTCCACCCCGGAACGACTACTCACGCCGTTCATCATTTGACCGTTGAAGAGTCATGGATATGCGTCGCAGGTGAAGGTGAGCTTTGGCGATCGAATGATGCTGGCGAGTCGGTTCTCTCACTTACTGAATGTACAACGTGCGAAATACCCGTCGGGACAACGTTCCAGTTCCGCGCCACAGGCAACAAACCTCTGGAAATCGTCATCACCACCACACCTCCATGGCCAGGTGACCACGAAGCCGTTCGCGTACATGGAAAGTGGGCACCCTCGGTCTAGAAGACGACTTCCTCACCCAAAGTAGCCATTCTGAGGCTCTCGAAGGGTAGGCTACGCCCTGAACAGCCATCTTCAACATTCCTCCACTTTCTCCACACAGGTTCCACATATTTAATTTTTATTTTCGATGTCAGGCAATCAAAACGCTGGCAAATCCGGCAAGCAAAGGGTAAGAAAATGATCACCCGAAAAATCACGCTCGGTGTAACAGCAGGACTCCTCGGAGCATTCGCACTGGCCGGCGCAGCCGTCGCACAGAAAGGCCCCGTAGACGGCGAGAACCCACGAGACTCAATCAAGGATCGCGTCGCTGAGACCCTCGGATCCGCAATGAAAACAGCCCGAGAGGAGCATCGCGAGGCAAAGCAAGACGAATGCCTAGCTGCCCTAGAAGAAGCTGGAACCATCACGCAAGAACAGGCTGATGAGATCGACCAATGGGAAGACGCAAAGCCCGAGATCATGAGCGACCTAAAGAAACTCGCTCGACAGTATGGCGGCGTAAAGGACGACTTTGAGGCGACACTCTCAACACTCGTCGAGCAAGAAGTGATCACACAGGCTGAAGCCGACGAAGTCACCGCTTGGATCCACGCGAAGCCGGCGTACCTAGAGGAGCTGCGCGGCGATCGAGATGGAAAACTTCGACACGGTCATGGCAAGCACCGCCATGGTCACGGACGCGGGCCCGGATTCAAACGCAATTTTTAACTTCCTGGACCTAGTGCGGAGTCAGGAACCTCGTTCACTCTCCCCAGTGACACAGAGATCAGGGTCTAAGCACGTAAAGACAACCGAACTCACACGAAAGCGCTTCTAGTAAATTCGGGGAGCGCTTTTCGCGTCCATGAACCCCACAACTGTGTAATCAATAAACAAAACCGCAGAAACTCTGAGTCCCAGAACATAAGCGAAATCTGGCAAACTGGTGACGATTACCAGATACGATAGATTCGACAGTCCAACCGGCACCCAGCAGAACCTCCACTCCTATCCGGGGAACCCGCATATGAATCAAAGCCCCAACAACAAGACGCAACGACTCCAGCAGTGGTTCGACGCACGCCCGAGTTGGGATCACGCTTCGTACGGCGAGTTCATGCACATTGGTGCGAACCAAACGATTTTTCGAATCGCTTTGCAGTATCAAGAGGTAAACGCCGACACTAAAGTGCTAGATACCGCCTGCGCCGTTGGTGGTAATGCCCGCTGGATGGCCTCACTGTTCGGCTGCGAGGTCTACGGAAACGACATTGATGAAGAAGCTCTAGAAGTAGCGCGTGATCTCGCCGAAATCGAAAACATTTCACACCTGTGCACATTCGTAAAAGCTCCAGTCGAAAAACTTCCGTTCAAAGACAACACTTTCGACATGGTCATGACCACGGACATGTTCGATGCCACCGAGGTGAAACGTGTCCTCAAATCCGGCGGCAGCTTCATCATCATTTCGCTTTTTGAAGACCCCAAAATCACCCCTCTACAACTTGCCGGGGATTGGGGACTCGAACTTGAAGTTTCGCTGGATGTGACCGATCTTGCTTTCGCCTTCAACCGGGCGAAGGAAACAGAAGCACGACTACTCCACGAGTCAGAGATGATCCAGGCGCGCGATCTCATCGAAATCATGAACAAAAGCGTCGCACCTTACACACGAGGCAGCCGCCACTACATCATGCGGCTCCGCAAGAACTAAACAGGCAGGAAAACACATGACGACTGAAAATTCCGGGCAGTTCCGCGGTATCTACGGAATTCCCGCAACACCGTTTAACGAAGATGAATCTCTCGACATCCGATCGCTGGAGAGCGTTCTCGAGTTCTCCGTGGAAAACGGATGCCACGGCATCGTTATGCCTGTTATGGCAAGCGAGTTCCAATCGCTAACAGATACCGAACGCAAGACGATATTTGATTTCACCACGAAAATCGTAAACGGCAGGGTTCCAACTGTCGCTGGAATATCAGGTATTTCGAACGTTCACTCGATCGAACTCGGAAAATATGCCGAAGGTGCCGGTTTCGACTCGATCATCACAATGCCACCCGCCAATATTTCAAAATCTTCTGCTGCCGAAGTGCTCACCTTCTTCGAACAGATCAGTAACGCTGTAAACATCCCTATCTGGATCCAGAATCACGACCGTGGAACTCCGCTGAGTGCCTCTCAACTTGCAGAGCTTTGCGAAAACATTGAAAACGTAAGCTACGTGAAGGAAGAAACGACTTTCGCCGGACAGCTCACCTCCGATCTTCTTGGTCAAGCAGGAGACTCGGTAAAAGGCGTAATGGGAGGAATGGGCTGCAAATTCCTCGTTTCCGAGTTCAACAGAGGCATGTGCGGCAACATGCCGGCATCTCACTTCGGTGACATCCACTCGAAAATGTGGAACCTCCTCGAATATGGAGATGAGGCAGGCGCACGTGAAATACAGACACGTATGGCACCCCTCAACAACTACGAAAGCCTCTACGGAATGAGAGCGTTCAAGGAAATTCTTTATCGACGTGGTGTGATCACCTCTCCGACCACCCGCTCTCCCGGAAAGCGTAATCTCGACAAGTACGACCTGGCCGAATACGACACCCTTCTCGCATCAATCGACGACCTGCTGGTCTGGAAGGCTTCGTAGCAACGTGAAAATCGAAGCAATTGACCTCTTCTACGTTGCTCTCCCAAAAATAGAGAGATCGGCAGACGGAACGCAGGACTCTCTGGTAGTTCGGGTTCGTACCGACAACGGACTCGAAGGCTGGGGAGAGTGTGACGCTTCACCTCTGGTGTCGATGGCGGCGTACGTAATGCCGATGTCTCACTCGAACATCATCAACATTCGAGAAGCACTACTCGGAGAAACACTCGATTCTCCGGAAGACGTGATTCGACTCCGTGCGAAAGCAGGTGAGTACGGACTGGACATTCAACAGCTCGATCACGCGGTGGCAGGTGCCGATATTGCGTTGTGGGACGTACTCGGAAAGCACCTTGGCGAGCCAGTGTGGAAGTTGATTGGGCACGACGCTTCCTATAAAAAACTGCCATACGCGAGCGTCTTGTTCGGAGACGATCCCGCCGAGACTCGTTCAATTGCAGAATCGATCATTGAGCGTGATTTCCGAGCAGCGAAGTTCGGTTGGGGGCCTATGGGTAAAGGCTATTTGGAGGACGACATTGCCCTTGTTCAGGCTGCTCGAGACGGGTTAGGCCCTTATGCCAAGTTGATGGTCGACGCGGGAGTGATTTGGGGCGACAACGTCGACGCCGCGTATCAACGCGCCGTAGCCTTCGCTAATCTTGACGTCACGTGGCTCGAAGAACCACTTCGGACCGAAGAGGTAGGTGCTTACAAGGAACTTAGCGACCGCGTCCGAGCCAACGGCATTTCAATCGGTATTGCTGGTGGTGAAGGAGCAGATTTCTATAGATCGGCGGACGACATGATGACAAATGCCGGGCTCGATTTCGTTCAAATCGATGTTGGGCGGATCGGTGGAATCACAGAAGCGAAACGAGTTGCCGATAGAGCACATGAACTCGGTATTCAATACGTCAACCACACGTTCAAGAGTCATTTATCGGTCGCTGCTTCAATCCACGTCTTCGCCGGATACGAAGAATTCGACCTGACGGAGTATCCGGCTGGCGAATCGCCTCTCATCCTCGGACTCACAGAGCCGACTGGAATATTCCGTGACACTGACGGATTCGTTCGCGCATCTGAAGCCCCTGGTCTTGGCGTTGAAGCTAACCTTGACGCTATTCGCCAATACCAACGCCACGTAAAAATCGAAATTGACGGACAAGCTCTCTTCAAATCAGACGAACCGTAACCCAAAGTGCCATCCTGGTGCGCTCGAAGGAAGGCAGGCTACCTGCTTGCAAAGGTATCTCTACGGCCACAGCGTAGCTCCACCACCACGACCCACTAGTCGACTCTTAGTCCATGCGTCAGCATCATTAGCACTGCCATCATCTGTTGACGAGAACAACTCTCGTTCATAAAATTCATGTAATGGCACTCAAAATCATCGACTGCTAACAGTCGGTGAAGCCGAGTGCTAAACAAGAAAACGGGCTAATTCGAACTTGATCCGGTGTGTCCGCACCGATTAACCTCAGTACGAACAAACCTGAATTCTCGCGTCACGAACAAGGAGAAATATTTCAGTGGCACTGAACCTCACACCGCTTGGTGACAGGGTGATCATCGAGCCATCCGAGGCAGAAGCAGAAACCTCGCCTGGTGGAATCATCATCCCTGACACCGCGAAAGAAAAGCCCCAGCAGGGCTCAGTTGTAGCAGCAGGCCCGGGCCGAACTACCGACGACGGAAACGTTATCGATATGCCAGTCAAAGTTGGCCAGACCGTCATCTACTCGAAGTACGCAGGTACCGAGTACTCAGAAGGCGGAGTTGACTACCTGATCGTTAGAGAGAGCGACATCCTCGCAATCGTTGGATAGTTCGCTTTAATCGAACTAAACATCTCATTCTGGAGATATATAAGTAATGGCAGCAAAAGACCTAAAGTTCAGCGACGACGCTCGATCTCGCCTCAAAGAGGGAATCGACACACTCGCTGACACTCTGAAGTCGACGCTCGGCCCACGTGGTCGAAACGTTATCGTCGACAAGAAATTCGGCCCTCCGCAGGTCAACTCCGACGGTGTAACCATCGCCAAGGAAATCGACCTCGAAGACCCATTTGCAAACATGGGTGCACAGCTTCTTAAGGAAGTCTCGAAGAAGACTAACGATGATGCTGGTGACGGTACTACCACTTCAACTGTTCTCGCCCAGGCAATCATTGCCGACGGTTTCAAGAACGTTGCAGCCGGTGCCGACCCTATGGCACTCAAACGCGGTATGGAAATTGGAATGGATTCAATTCGCGAGTCGATCGCTTCACAGTCAACTCCGGTTGAGTCCAAAGATCAGATCGAAAACGTCGCTATCCTCTCTTCCCACGACGACGAGATGGGCTCGCTCATCGCCGACGTTATGGATAAGGTTGGTAAGGACGGCGTTATCACCGTCGACGAATCAAAGTCTCTCTCTTACGAGACCGAATTCGTAGAGGGTATGCAGATCGACCGCGGCTTCCTCTCTCCTTACTTCGTAACCAGTTCGGAGCGACAGGAATCTGTTCTCGCAGATCCTTACGTTCTGATCACTTCGCAGAAGATTTCTGCAATTTCCGACCTTCTTCCTGTTCTCGAGAAGGTTCTGCAGACCAACAAGAACATTCTTGTTATCGCAGAAGATGTTGAGGGCGAAGCACTCGCTACTCTTGTTGTGAACAAGCTCCGAGGCACACTGAACGTTGCAGCTGTAAAGGCCCCTGGCTTTGGTGACCGTAGGAAGGCAATGCTAGAAGACATCGCCATCCTTACTGGTGGAACGGTGATATCAGAGGAAATCGGTCGCAAGCTCGATACGGTTACTCTCGACGATCTCGGTAAGTGCAAGCAGGTTGTTGTTTCCAAAGACGAAACCACTTTTGTCGACGGTGACGGATCTGCCGACGCTCTTGCTGGTCGAAAGGCGGAGATAGAGACGCAGATTGCCGACACTACATCCGACTACGACCGTGAGAAGCTCCAGGAGCGACTCGCCAAGTTGTCCGGTGGTGTAGCTATCCTCAAGGTCGGTGCTGCAACCGAAATTGAGATGAAAGAGAAGAAGCAGCGCATGGAAGACGCCCTGTCTGCCACTCGAGCTGCTGTTGAAGAGGGAATCGTTCCAGGTGGTGGAACAGTTCTCATCCGAGCTGCCGCTGCACTTGCAAACGTCACGTCGGACAACACTGACGAACAGACCGGTATCAACGTTCTAAAGAACTCGCTCATTGCTCCTATCAAGGTCATCGCCGCTAACTCCGGTTACGAAGGTGCTGTAATCCTTGCCAAGGTTTCAGAGAGCGCCGAGAAGAACTTCGGATTCGACGCTCATAAGGGCGAATACGGCGACATGGTCAGCATGGGAATTGTTGACCCTGCGAAGGTAACTCGAGCAGCAGTTGAAAATGCCGTTTCCGTAGCTGGAATGATCCTCACAACCGAGGCTCTTATCAGTGAGAAGGATGAGCCAATGCCAGCAATGCCGGCAGGTGGACCTCCAGGTGGAGACATGGGCTTCTAAAAAAGCTCCGCTTTACAAAGTAAACAAGAAGAGCTGTTCCAGTTGGAGCGGCTCTTCTTGTTTAATCCCGACTTTCGCGTTCTAATCTACCGACAAACAAATCGTTCACTCCAACTAACATACCGCCAGACCCATCGCCAACACTCCAGAGAACACGCACCCTGCCAGCATAACCTCACGACCCAAGCCCTTACTTGCGTCAGGAAATATATCTAACACTCTCCATTCAATCACCGCTCTACGCGTGCTGACACGCACGTAATTTGTACGTGAAAGCCCTCTCCTATTCACGATGCCAATAACGGTAAACTGAGGGATACAGGCAGGCTGATCATGCATTCAGCGAGAAGTCGAACTTGCTGGAGCACCCGAATCCACAAAACCCGTCGGTCAAAAAGTTAGGGCAACCATTATGGATTCTTTCCGCTTTGTACACGCGGCGGATCTTCACATCGACTCACCCTTCGCGGGAGTAGGTGACGCCGACAATCGAGTAGCGACCCGACTTCGAGAAGCAACTTACGAGGCCTTTCAGAATCTGGTCGACCTTTGCATTAAGCAAAACGCTGACTTCCTGGTAATCGCCGGAGATGTATACGACGGTGCCGACCGCTCAGTTCGAGCACAATTGCGATTTAGGGACGGGCTTTCCAAACTCGTAAATGCCGGAATCCAGTCTTTTGTGGTTCACGGAAACCACGATCCGCTCGATGGCTGGCAGTCGTCTATTTCATGGCCCGAAGGCGTCCACATCTTTGGGCCAACTCCCGAATGGAAAAATTTCGAGAAAAACGGCAAGGTGGTCGCCGCTGTTCAGGGCATGAGCTATCCAACTCGCGAAGTAACTGACAACCTCGCACTGCAGTTCAGTCCTCCGCAATCGGGCAACCTTTTCGCAATTGGCCTCCTTCATGCTAACGTTGGCGCCAACTCAGCTCACCCGAACTACGCACCATGTACGGTAGAAGACCTTTCAGGCTCAGGAATCGACTACTGGGCTCTCGGGCATGTCCACACGCGCCAAACGCTCAAGCTTGCCGCACCGGTAATTGCCTACCCTGGCAACACGCAAGGTCGACACCCAAACGAAACCGGCGCCCGGGGTGCACTTGTGGTCGATGTAGACCCGTCAGGCGCATCACGAAGCGAGTTCATCACTCTCGATGTAGTTCGCTGGGAGCGAGCTGATGTTGATATTTCCAATCTCGAGGCAATCGACAGTCTCGATTCGGCGATCAGACAAACAACCGACAATCTCAGCGCTCAAGCTGAAGACCGTGATGTTGTATGTCGCCTGAACCTAGTTGGTAGAGGACCTCTTCACGAGCAACTCGCTTCCGATGGTGCTGTTGAAGACCTTCTCGATGCTGTTCGAAGCGCATGGAGTGGTGGTGGATCTCCTTGGGTGTGGGTTGAGCAAATCACCGACTCAACTCGACCAGCTATCGATATTGAAGCTCGTGCGAAACAAGACGATTTCCTCGGTGCAACACTCAAACGTGGCCTTCTTTCTTCTGTAGAAGCCGACGAAATCGATCGGCTTACCGAAGTCGTTTCCGATGTGTACACGGGTCGCCGCCAAGGATTGCCCAGGGCGACCGACGAACAGGTTTCTGAATGGGCAGAAGAGGCGCGTTGGTATCTCGCAGAACTGTTGGAGCAGGGGAAGTAACTTGCGATTAACAGGAATCAACATAGAGAACTTTGGACCATTCGTTGACAAAGAGTTCAACGATATCTCCAACCGCGTAACGCTTCTACATGGACCCAACGAGGCCGGTAAGTCTGCGCTTCGAGCGTTCATACGTTCAACCCTGTTCGGTTACGCGACCAAGGCCGATAGTGCAGCACTGCGCGATCTCTTCTACTACAAACACTTCAAGCCAGAGCCAGGCTCGGGCTCGGTTTCACTCATCACTTCAGGTGATGCCAACTTCGACATTCACCGTCGAGACGGAAAGAAACGCGGCGAAGTTGCCATTACTGGTAACGCTACTGGTAGTGATGATTTGCTCCGAACGCTTCTCGGTGGGATCGATAGCGAGCTTTACACCAACGTGTTCTCAATATCGTTGAGCGAACTGCAGGAAATATCCTCTCTCAACGCTGATGAAATTCGTGACAAGATCTACTCGGTTGGGCTTGGCCTTGCCAACGTCTCACTTACTGACGCACGTGGCGAAATCGAAAGCGAGCTTCGCAAGCTACGAAGCCCGCGAGCCGGGCGAATCCGCAAAATCGAAAAAGAGCTAGCTGATGCGCGAGCCAAACTCGAAGAAACTCGCCGTTCTAGCGATCAGTACACCGAGCTTGCAAACAATCTCGAGCAACTTGTCGAAAATATTGATGCACAAACTGCCGAGCTCGAAGACATGCGTTCCGGTATTGAGCGTCAGAAAATACTCATTTCACTCCGCAACCCATGGGAGCGAAAAACCGAGATCGAACGACAAATATCTGAACTCCCTCAGATCGACACCATCCCGGAAGACGGACTTCAACAGCTGGACAGTCTTGTCGAACAGAAGACGAATCTTGAATATCAGATCAGCGAAGGCAATCTTCGCCAACAAGATCGCAAGTCTGAATCTAAGTCGGTCGGAGTGGTCGATGCTTTCATCGAACATGGCGACGACATTCGCAAGCTGCTAATGGAAACCGCGTACTACACAAAGGCGGTAAACGATATCCCTGTTGTTGAGCAAGAGCTCGAAAAAGAGCAAGCACAACTCGATCGCGACCTTGCAGAACTCGGCTGGCCTGAAGATGCTGTGAGCAAGTTCGAAACACCACTCGATCTCCAGTCGAACCTAGAATCTGCTGGGCGCGAACTCACCATGGCTTGCCGCAAGTACCAGGAAGCTCAGTTATCCGTTCAAAGCAGGACCGAGGATCGCGAAACGATGGCTGACGAAGTACTCAAGCTCGCCGGAGCACGTGATGCTCTCACCGACGTTCCGAAGGAATCGTCTGCTGATTTAGAAAAGAAACGTGATCGACTCTCGCGACTCCGAGCTGCAATTGCCGATGCCGGTTCAATTCGTTACGAAATGAACGATGCTCGGAAGAACGTGGCCGACAAGCTGGCAAAAACCGAAGACATTGGCGGTTTCGTAGGTTCGATTTTACTGCCGACCGCAGTGATCATCATTGGTCTTGCGTCAATGACATGGAGCTACATGCGGACAGAGCTATCAGGTGGACTCGCCGGACTGCTCGGTCTCGTCGCTGGTTTTATGCTCATCTCCCGCGCACGAGCTGCCGGCGGATTCAATATCACGATTCGCAAACCTCCAATTTCCGAAGATAAAGACGTTACGAACGTCCAGGTCGGGGAAATTCAGGAACGTCTCGACACCGTGAATAATGAAATATCTGAAATATCCGGTGAATTCAGCATTAGCGACAAACCAACAATTCGTGATGTTGAAGAAAAAGCCGGGGAAATCGACCGATCACTGGATATTCGCCGACGGTTCGAGTCTGTTTCGCGTGAGTTCGAAAACGAAAAAGCACGACTTTCCACAATCGATAATCACCTGAACGAAGCACACAATGTTCTCGCTCTCAGTGCAAAGACGCTCGCTGATGTTCAGCACAGATGGCAAGCACTGCTCGAACGATCTGAACTGCGAATAGATCTTGACCCTTCGCAAGCAGCTCACGTAATGGCAAGCATTCGCACGCTCAAGATCCAGCAACGCACTACTACCAGCCTCCGTATGCGCGTTTCTCAAATGTCTGACACTGCGAGCGAGATAGACTTACGACTTTCGGAAATTCTCGAAGCGGCTGGTATACCGAAAGCACCGGCGCTGCAGGGAACCCGGGCTCTTGAAGACCTTGCCGCACTAATGCTGGCACACGACCGTGCAGTAGAGCGTCAAAACCAGATCTCCGATGAAATGGAAGTTTGGGAAGGCGAAAAAGAAACCCTCGATGGTAGAGTCTCCGAACTGGAATCCAAGATCGGTATTTTGCTCGAAAAAGGCGAAGCCTACGATCAGGAAGAGTTCAAGGCACTTGCAATTCAGGTCAACGAACGACGTGATCTTGAACGCAAGCTTTATGAGCTTCTGGAAAACTATCCCCTACTCAGTAACAACGATGGTCAATCTTATCGCTACGATCTTGCAAACACTCCACATGAAGAAGCAATTGCCCGATTTCAGCAACTTAAAGATGAGGAAAAACGACTTCGCTCAGTGGTCGACGGACTTCACGTTGAACAAGGCAACCTCAGACGCCAGCAGGTCGAATACGAAAAGTCCGGACAGGCGCTCAAACTTCACTCGAAGATCAACATGCTAGAAGAGCGGCTAAACCGTGATGCACAGCGTTGGGCTGTACTAACCATTGCTCGTGACGTTTTTGAGCGCACACGAGAGGAATTCCAGCAGGAACGTCAGCCGGCTCTAATGAAATCGGCTTCGAAGTACCTCTCCGGCCTCACACTTGATCGATACACCAGCGTCCGAGCCGTTATTGGCGAAAAGGAACAAGGCCTAGAAGTAGTTGAAGGCGAAGGGCACACCAAACGAGCAAACGAACTCAGCCGAGGTACCGCTGAACAGTTGTTCCTCGCAATGCGCTTCGCTCTGATCGAGGAGTATGCGAAGAACGCTGAACCAATGCCCGTGATCCTCGACGACATTCTCGTAAATTTCGACCCTGATCGGGCACAGGCAGCCTGCAAGGTAATCATGGACCTCTCTGAGCGGTTCCAGATCATCTTCCTCACATGTCACCCTGAGACTGAAGCGATGTTCAACTCGGTTGCAACCGGCGGCAAGAAAGCTCGAGAAGAATCAATGAGCGTGATTGAGCTGAGCAGCA
>CEUL01377252.1_pt1 | contig 11614 bp, 9 predicted proteins | sample 427021 | NCBI WGS metagenome assembly CEUL01 (sample SAMEA2622800, study PRJEB7988) | marine metagenome | isolation source: saline water (ENVO:00002010), including | reverse complement strand
ATGATACATTTCAATTAGCTGCAAGATGGCCAACACCTGAATATGCTGTGAAAAATGTTGAAATGCTTTATGAAGAATACAATCTAGATTTTATTTCAATTCTAGACGAAAATATGACAAGTAATTTGAAATGGACAACAGAATTCTGTGAAAAATATAGAGAAGCGGGATTACATGAAGTAGTCAAATGGGGCACATTAGGGGATGCTCCAAGTGTAGCAGTTAAACCAGAATTAATTCCAACAATGATAGATGCAGGATGTTCATACATATCATTTGGCTTTGAATCAGCTTCAGATAAGGTTCTAAATCAAGATATTAAAAAAGGTCAATTACAAATGCATCTACAAAAAACAATTGATACTGTTAAAGCGACAAAATTACGTCCTATAGCTACATTCATGATTGGTAATCCTAATGAAAATATTAATGATTTATTAGAAACAGTAGACTTTTGGGTAAGAAATAATATAGAAGTTGATCCGTTTATCTGTACACCATATGTAGGAAGTCCATTATTCTTCGATTATAAGAAATCCATACTAGAACAATATGATGAAAGATTGAAAATAATTTATGAAAAACGTAAAGATGGTGAAGAAATAGACATCGAAAAAGAAAAAATTGATAGTTGGGAATTAGATGCATTAGACAAATTTATGACTGAATGTGGAAATGCAACTGATTATACAGCAACTGTAAGTCAATGTTTTTCAGTTCCAGAATTATTTGCACTTAAAAGATTAATGTATAAACATGATACAAGACGAATGATACAATTTGCTCATAGGAGATTTAATGAAACAGGTTTGGAACAGTGGAAAGTCAGTGACAAATGGCAAAAGTATGATCCAAGATATATTGCTAAACAAGAAATATCCGAAAAAATAAAAATTTCAAAATAAAATTGTCAAAAAATAAAGAATTAGAAAAATTTTATCAGAGGGTTTATTTGAAAGGAGAGAAGAAACATTTCACTTCTTTTATTACAACGGGAACAACATCTACTGAAGCAAAAGAAGTCATTAAAGAAATGAATTGGAAAGGTAAAACAGTTTTAGATGTAGGTTGTGGAACTGGAAATTTTGCAAAAGCCGTAGCTAAAAAAGGTGCAAAAAAAGTTTTAGGTATTGACTATGCAGAAGAAGCCATTAGGATTGCAGAAAAAAATCATGATCAAAAAAACTTAAAATATAAAAAATTAGATGTACATGACATCAATGAAAAATTTGATGTAATTGTTTCAATTGGAACAATTGAACATATGGATGATCCAATGAAAACTATTAAAAAATTAAAAAAATGTCTGAATAAAAAAGGGAAAATAATTCTTACAACCCCAAATTGGACAAATCCTAGAGGATACGTTCTAATGACATTATTTTTTCTCTTTAAAGCTCCAATAACTCTTGCAGATTTACATTACCTAACACCAAATGAACACTTAAAATTTGCAAAAGCAGTGAATATGAATTTGAAATGGAAAACAATAGAAGAATCATGGGGAAATGGAAAAATTATGATTAAAGATTTTGAAAGGAGAATTCCAAATGTTATGAGAGATATTGGTCAAAAAGTAGATAAAAATCAAATCAAACTATTTCTTAAATGGCTAAATGATAACGTCTCAGAAATGAATAATTCATTACCGCAAAATGGCGCAATTGGATTGTATGTCTATTCAAAAAAATCAAATTAATTTTCATTATCATATGATTTTTTATTATAAATTAATTTCAGACAGATAAATCCTGCAGAAATAGGTAACCATTCAACCAATAACCTCACAATTATAATCAATGTTAATGCTATAGAAATATCAATTCCTCTATATGCCATAAATCCCGCAAAAGTTCCTTCTACGACACCAATACCAATGGGTAAAAATGACACAAATCCTAACATGATTGAACTAGTATACATAGACCATATTTCAAATAATTCAAAAATATCTATCCCAAATGCAACAAGAATAAAATATACAGAGGATGAGATAGATATCCAAAATAATATTGACAATGCAATTAAAATTCCTGCAAATTTTCCAGAGATTAAGTTTTTTATGACAAAATGAGAATTAGATATATTTTCTAAGTGTTTTTCTAAAAATTTAATTCGTTTCAATATTAATGAAAATTTTTCGAATAACTTTGTAGAAGATAATAATAAAAATATTAAAAATACAATCAAAGAGAATCCAGCTGTGACATATATACCAAGTTCAAAATAATATATTCCAAAAAGAGATGTAATCACTAGTCCAATTCCACTATAAACTTGTTCTACAATAACAATAGGAACAGATTTTGAGCGCGGTATGTTAAATTTTATTTTCAACAATTCTGATTTTATTAATTCCCCCGCCTTTCCAGGAATTATAGCTAAAGAGATACCTCCCATGAATATTAAGATAGAAGAAGAATTTGGAATTATGATTTCTGATTTTTTTAAAATTAATTTCCATCTAAAAATTAATGAGAAATATCCACTTAATATCAAAGCAAGTATTATTGGTAAATATTCAAGCTGAAAATTAGAAAGTTCATTTGAAATGGTATTTACATCAGAAATTATTAAAAATGCTACATAGACCATAATTGAAAATACTACGACAAAAATGACCTTTGAAAAAATCTTCATTATAAATGATATATCAAATTTAATATTTTAAATAGTAATGTATTGATTGATCAGAATCTGAAGTAATTTTAATGAGTTTTCGAATTTACCAAAAAATTAGAGATTATCAAGTATACAGATGAAGAGGTGTTTGCCAGAAGATAAGCAATTGCTACTCCAGTAATTTCAAACATCATACCTAAGATAATCATGGTAGGACAAATAACGACTAATCCTAATATTCTGCTAATTAAAACATGAGTGCTATTTTCCATACCTAAGAACTTTGATGTCACAATCAAGGTCACAGATGTCGGAACTACAACAACACTCATTATTTGGATTGCATTAATAGATTCAATATAATCAGGTAGAAATTGTGGAATGATAATAGGAGCAAGAAGAATTCCTAAGATACTAATAATGACGGAAATTGAAATCGTTAAAAGTTTGATTTTTTTATTTGATTGACCTGTTGCATCAGAAGGTAGAATAAATTTAAAAATTATATTAGGAAAAAGCTGTAAAACTGCCATTATTTGTAATGCAAGAGCATAATTACCTAAAACAGTGTAACTTAGAATTAATGGAATTATTAATTTATCAATTTGACTCCTAATAATCTGAATAATTTTAAAAAAATAAGTATTTACAATAAATCCAATATGTTCTTTAACTAATGGAAAATTCCAAGGTTCGGATTGTAAACCTTTTAAAATAATTATTATAAAAACGAAATAGGAGATAGCTAAGGAATAAAGAATTCCTTCTGGACCAAAAATATAGAACAAAGATAAACCAAATAAAACAAATGAAAACTTTTGCAGAAGAATATATTTTGAGTAAACTGAAAAAAATTTTTTTCCTAAAATCTCACCAATAGCTAATGCATTAATAACATAACCAATAACAAGTAATCCAATATCTAACCGATAAAACCAAAAAATTAGAACTAGAGAACCACCAAATGAGGCTAATAAAGAAATTAAGTATAACGAAGATTGAATTCTTATATTTTTTGCAACATATACGGTGATAGTGTTTTGTCCCGCAAAGAGAACAATTGATGATACAATTGTAGCTATTCCTATGTAAAAAAATATTTCACCATATTTTTCAGGCTCTATTAAAGATGCAATAAAAAACCAAAAAACGGATGTTATGCCAGTGCCTAGAATATCAGAAAAACCAATAGAGGATAATTCTTTTAGATTTTTTTTAGATGTCATAAAAATCGTAATAATTTCTCCAATGATAATTTAACTTTGAAAGATTCTTTTTCATATCTAAAGATTACGTATGATGTATTCCAAGAGTCTGGTGAAGGATCATTAACAATCAAATGTTTCATTATTAATCAATTAATACTTGAATAATTATATAAAAAAAAGGTAAAAACGATGGATGATAAGAAATCTGAAAATCTAAAAAATGATTTTATCGACAATAAGAACAAGTCAAAAAAAAAAAATAATGTTATAATACCTTTAAGCATCATCGGAATTATAGGACTGATAATAAGATTTTATTATTTTCCATATGATATTCCTTTCACATATGATGCATTAGATTATTTTTCATATGCAATGTCTATGAGCCAAATAGGTCATTTTCCAAATAATTGGGCGCTTGTGAATAATGGATGGCCAACTTTAATTTCGTTTTTCTTTGCAAATCTTAATTCAGATAATTTCATAGACTATGTTCACACACAAAGAATTTTGAGTATAATATTTTCTGTATTAACAATTATACCAATTTATTTAATCTCAAAAAAATTTTTTGACAAAACCTGGTCAATAGTTGCCTCAGGATTATTTATTTTTAATCCAAAAATTATTGAAAACTCGTTACTTGGCGTAACAGAATCATTATACCTTTTTTTAATTACAATTGGATTATTTTTATTATTAAGTAAAAACAAATTTTATACGTATATTTCATTTATTGTAATTGCGTTAGTTTCAATCATACGTTATGAAGGATTATTATTAATAATACCATTTTCTATAATCTTTTTCATTAAATTTAAGAATGAAAAAAAACTTATTTTCAAATATATTTTTGCACTAACATTATTTCTTTTAATTATAATTCCAGTTGGAGCCTTACGAATGGAATCATCAGGTCAAGATGGTTTTTTCAGTCATTATATTGCAGGATTAATCTACGTAAGTGATGATCTTGTCGAAGGTACTGAAGACGATGAAGAGTGGATTATTGAAGGACAAAATAATATACCAATATTTTTGAAAAATGGAATTTATGGATTCATTAATGCATTAGGAATTTTATTGATACCAATTTCTATATTTTTGATCCCAGCCAGTTTAATTATAATATTTAGAAAAAAATATCAAGAAAAAATTAATTGGAAAATATCAAGTATCTTATTATTAAGCGGCATAATGTGCATTCCTGCATTCTATGCATTTGGCAGAAATATTGAGGATCCTAGATTTATTTTCATATTTTTACCATTTTTATGTATATTATCAATTCCAATTTTGAAAGATATACAAGAAAAAATCAATGGAAAACGTATTTTCTCTATATGCCTTATTGGATTTATCATTATTGGAGGAACCATAATAATGGAGTATCAGAAGACTGACTATGAAAATGAACGAGAAGTTTATCAAATTATCAAGCATGTAATAGAAAATACAGATGGTGTCAATGCCATATCTCCTGAAAGTAGATATTTCAAAACTGCAGAAATTGAACAGAAATGGCCAAATATTTCAAATTTACGAGTAAGTGATTCAGGACATGTTTCAAGAGAAATAAATAGAATTTTTGCTGAAGACTTCAAAACGCTGAATGAATTGTTAACTGAATCAAAAAAGATAGGAATTACTCATTTAATTGTTGATGGAAAAGATAGTAGACCTGATTTTTTAAATTTAATATACCAAAATGATGAAAATTATCCATTTTTAGAAAGAATTTATGATTCTACAGAACATGGATTAGAATATCATGTAAAAATTTATTGGATAAATTATGAACATTTTGAAGAGATTCAAAATTACAGATAATACTCCTCAAAAGAATCTTGAAATTTCTACGAATCATATTAATAGTTTCAGATTAAAAAATCAGTATTGTTTTCTAGAGAAATTTTTCAAGAAAATTATACAAAAGGAGCAATACTCGTTACAATAATTTTTTGTATTTCTGTGAGTCTAGTAACAATTATTCACAATCCATTTTTAAACAGTGCAAATACTGTTTTCTATTATTTTGCAGGAAAAGAAATTTTGGCAGGATATGCTCACGAAGTTATTGTTCCAAATGCACCATTAACTAATGCAATGTTATTTGCATTAACGGATAATCCACATTTTCATATGAGAGTATTATCAATTTTTTCTACAACAGGAATAGTAATTTTATCATACGGAATAACAAGGCAAATTTTTAATGCCAAAATTGCATTTTTAACAACAATATTCATATCAATATATGCAGGACTACATCAGCATTCTTATCAGATTAATGCAGATGTTTTTCCAATTTTTTTACTTATGATTAGCTTTTATTATATTACAAAACAAAAATTAACACATCAGAGTATTATAATTTCAGCGATTTTTATTGGATTATCATTTATTGTAAAATATCAAGCAGGAATAATAGCAGTTGGAATTTTGATATTTTTATTAATGTATACAAAACCGCGTTCAAAAAATACTATATTGTTTTTTATAGTGTTTTTGATAATAATTAGTCCATTGTTAGTATATAATTATAATACCACAGGATCCTTTACCACGTCTAATTCAAGTTTTTTAATTTTAATGGAATGGGATAATGTTCCTGAAGAATGGTATGAGGATACAAGTTATGATACATCATTACTACTATTTAGAGATCCTGGGTTATTGGTAGAAAATTTTTCTAGAAATATTTTTGATAGTACAACACAAGTTATACTTAATCTAAATGATAATTGGAATAATTTATCAATAATTCCATTAATTCCTTTTATTGGAATGATTCCATTATTTGGCGGAATTTACTTTATTAGAAAAACCATTCCAAAAAATTTTCTTCCAATAATAATTACATTTTTAATTTATTTTCCAATTATGTGTATATTTGCAGAGTTAACAAATCCTATTAGATTATTTCCACCGGCAATAATTTTAGCAATTTTTTGTGCAATCTTTTTTTCTAAAATTAACAAAAAAAGTATTCTAATACCTACAATTGTGTTTATAATTTGTGTAAATTTAGTAGCATCAAATATTATGGCAAATTGGTTCTTATACGAAAATGATTCAATTTTTGAAGATAATGTGGAATTTCACTCTCAAGAATTGTACAATATTGGTCAAATTTTAGGTAAAGAAGAAAATATACAAATGAAATATCTTATGGCAGAACATAATCTAGTTGCATATTATGCAAAAAGTAAATTTATTGCAGATAAAACATTTGGCGAACCAATAAATTTAGAAGATCATGTTTTAAGAAAAGATTGGAGACCGTATGATATTTTTGTTTCAGATTTCTATTCATATCCTCAAAGAGAAAATAATATGGAACGTATGCCAGATTATTTATTAATTGAACCTCAAAAAAATATTCCTCAAAATTGGAATATTTTATATAAATCAGAAAATTATGTTTTATTTAAAATTCCATAATTTTTTAACATAATTTTTTGGTTTATCTGTAACAACACAAGTTATTGTCATAGTTAATTTTAATTCAATGCCAGGATTGTATGATGCGTATGTGGCAAAAATAAATCAAAATTAAATTTATTTTATAAGAAGATTTGATAAACAAACTCTATTTGAATATGAACCCCGATTGAATTTTGAATATTTTTCATCTCCTAACCCAAATATGACGCATTTGGAAGGTTCTAAACCAAATTTTTCACAAACTTCTATTTGTTTCTCTCCATATTTTTTTTGGTTATAATCTGGAGAGAAATTTTGCATAATTTTTAATCCTAATGCTGCACCTGCTTTATTGAACATGTCAAATGAATTAAAAACATCAACAGGATCATCAGTGAATTCTTTTTTGCATCTTATTCCAATTCTTAGTTTATCAAGCGGATAATACCCCTTGCTAAGACTAAAAGTGATAGATTTTATTGATGATCTATTTAAATCAAAATTAAGATCTCTAACTAAATTATAATATGCTAAATCAATCATCACTGGCACATTCAAAGAATCACATTGTTCAAGTATATCATTGGTAAGTTTATGCAAATACCCATTATCTGAAAAGGGAATAGAAATTATAACTGCGTCATTTTTTTTTATTTTTCCATCATCTAAATAACTGAATTTAAAATTATTTCGTTTCCAACTTATAGCATGATAAAAAAAATCACCTTTGAAACATCTCAATCTTCTAGATTTATTTTCTGCATAAAAAAAATCGAATGATTGTGATGTTCCATGAACAAATGATATGTGTTTAAATTTTTTTATTCCATTTAATTTATTTAGTTTTGATTTTTGTATCCATTTAAAATAATAATTTATGAATTGTTCTCTAATTTTTAAATTTGTTAATGATTTACTAAAAAAATTATTTTTGTCAGTTTTTTGTATAAATCTCAGAATATCTTTATCTTTTATGGGTAAGGCATTTCTTGCTAGTAAATTATTATATTTTTTTCCCATTTTACCATCTTTATTTTTGATCTAAAAACCAATTAATTGTATTTTTAATACCTTCTTCAATACTTGTTTCAGGATTAAAGCCAAAAGCGGTTCTTGCTTTATCATTACTCACACGTCTTCTTGGTTGACCATTTGGTTTAGATGTATCCCATTTAATATCTCCATGAAAGTCCATATGTTTAGAAATAATTTCAGCCAAATTTTTAATTGATATTTCATCATTAGAACCAAGATTAACTGGTTGGTGGTCATTGTAATTTTCTGCTGCAAGAATTATGCCTCTTGCTGCGTCATCCGCATACAAAAAATCCCTAGTTGGTGAACCGTCTCCCCACAGTATAATTGAATCTGAATTAGTTTTTTTTGCATTAAAAATTTTAAGAATAATTGCAGGAATTACATGAGATGTTTTTGGATCAAAATCATCATATGGACCATAAAGATTTGTCGGTATAAGCGAAATTGAATTAAAATTATATTGTTTTTTATAAGCCTCTGATTGCACTATCATCATTTTTTTTGCCAATCCATACGCAGCATTAGTTTCTTCAGGATAGCCATCCCAAATAAGATCTTCAGAAAAAGGAATATTGGCGAATTTAGGGTAACTGCAAACAGTTCCAATACCAATAAATTTTTCTACATTCATATTTTTTGCTTCATGAATTAAATTTGTACACATCATTATGTTATCATAAAATGCTTCTGCTGAGTTTTCTTGCATAAATCCAATTCCACCACCTTTGCCAGCTAAATGAAAAATTATATCAACATCTTTCACTATTGAAGTACAATTTTCTTTGTATCTCAGATCACAATCTTTTGATGATGGACATATGATTTTTTTTGGATTCTCTTTTGTTAATTCTTTTACTACTGATTTTCCTAAGAATCCATTAGCTCCTGTAACTAGGACTGTTTTCTCATTCCATTTCATATCTTTCATTAAATGGGACTCCAATGTCTAGATTTTCTTTCTGAGACCATTCAATTGTTCTTTTTAGTCCTTCGTTGATTGAGATCTCAGGTTTCCAACTCAGAAGTTTTTGTGCACGATCAAAATTACAGACTAATGTCTCTACATCAAATGGTCTAAATCTTGTTTGATCAATTTCAATTGAGACTTTTTTGCCCATGATTTCTGAAATTAATTCAACAAGTTCTCTAATTGAGTAAGCTTTTTGGCTTCCAACATTAATCACTTCTCCAACTATGCCTTCTTTTACTAGAGACAAAATTATGCCTCTTGCTGTATCTGATACATATGTTAAATCTCTTTTTGCATTTAGATTTCCTAATTTTATCACATCACTATTCATTATCTGAGTTATAATTTCTGGAATTATGTAAGGCTGTGTAATATTTGGTCCAAATGAATTAAATGGTCTAATTATCACTGCAGGTAAATTATGTTCTTTGTGCATTGTGAAAACAACTCGTTCACCAGCAAGTTTACTCACAGCATATGTTGATTGTGGCGATGTGATGTGATTTTCATCCATAGGCACTGTACGTGCAGAACCATAAATTTCACTAGAAGAAATATGAGTAAATCGTTTTACTTTTTTTTCTTTAATTGCTTCTAGTGCCAAACTAATTGTTGCATTAACATTAATATCAAAAAATTTCTTTGGGACATAATATGAATCTGGAATAAACGGCATTGCAACATTATTTATTATGTATTCCTTATCTTTTACAACTTCTTTTATTGCATCATCATCTAAAACATCTCCCGTAATCAAATTTACATTAGGAAATCCTTCGATATACTTTTTTTTCCCTGATGATAGATTGTCTATAATTGTTACATTTGCACCAATTTTTGATAGCTGTTTAACTATTTCTGAACCAATAAAACCACAACCACCCGTAATTAGCACCTCCTTATTTTCTAATATTGAAACATCTGGTGTTGACAACAATAATTTACCTAATTTCTGATATAAATGTCATACAACTCTTTAATCAATAAACTCTATTCTGAAGTTCTTGATTCAATAAATTTAGTAATTTGTTCTAAAACATATTTTCTTGAATTAGAATCAATATTTTGATGATTTCCAATTAAAAATGAATTTTTCATAACATCAGTTGAATTATTTAATTTTCCAGAAATTTTGAATTTAATTAGCTTTGTAACTGGTTGCATAGCAAAATTACCTGCCATTACAGGTCTAGTTTCTATCCCTTTTTTCTCCAAATGTTTGACTAAATCATTTTTTTTAAAATAATTATTTTTCTTAACTTTGATTGCAAATAACATATTTGCATGAAAATTATTAGTTTCAGTGTATGTTAATTCAATAAATTGTGAAAATTTAACTAAATTTTTTCTCCAAAAATCTGAATTAGATTTTCGTATAGATAAAAATTGATTTAATTTTTTAATCTGATGTATACCGAATCCCCCTTGAATTTCAGTTGGTCTTAAATTATATCCTAAATTTGAAAAAAGAAAATTGGAATTGATATTTGAATATTTTTTTTCAATTTCTTTTTTATTTTTTAATTCTCTAGACCATCCATGTGCACGAAGGGATTTTCCTAATTCATAAAATTTTTCATTATTTGTTACTAACATACCCCCTTCCATTGTTGTGATGTGATGTGAGATAAAAAAACTAAATGTACTTAGATCTCCAAACGAACCCACTTTTTTCTTTTTTATTTTTGCACCTAATGCTTCACAACAATCTTCGATTACATACAAATTATTTTTTTTTGCAATCTTTCTAATTTCATCCATTTTGCAAGGATTTCCTAGTAAATGAACTGGCAGTATAGCTTTAGTCTTTTTTGTAATTGCTTTTTCTATTTTTTTAGTATCTATGTTGTAAGTTCTTGGATCAATGTCAACAAATACTGGTTTTGCATGAATGTTTATAATTGGAAAGACAGTTGTGGACCATGTTACTGCAGGCGTAATTATTTCATCATTTTCTTTAATTCTTTTATTTTTTAATATTGGATTTGATAAAATTGATAATGCCAACAAATTTGCTGAAGATCCTGAGTTAACCATTAATGCATATTTCACACCAATGTATTTTGCAAATAATTTTTCAAATTTTTTTACTTTCTCTCCCATTGTGGTTTTCATTTCTAGCATTGATTCTAATGCCTCATACACTTCTTCCCATCCATATGATGGATAGCCTAAAGAAACTTTACTTGAATTATGATTTTTTTTTATTTCAGATAAATTTTCTAAAATTATTTTTTTTATGATTTTTCTATTCAACATATATTTTGCAAAATTATACATTTTAAGCGTGTTTATTCATTCTTCATTAATAGAGAAATAGAAAATTTTGGAATGAGTTAAACATCAAAGT
>CEUL01150187.1_pt1 | contig 11614 bp, 12 predicted proteins | sample 427021 | NCBI WGS metagenome assembly CEUL01 (sample SAMEA2622800, study PRJEB7988) | marine metagenome | isolation source: saline water (ENVO:00002010), including | reverse complement strand
AATTCTTCGAAATTACTCACACCGGAGAGAATTTCTTAATCTATCTAAATATTTCTAACAAAATGAATGAAGAACTTTGTGTGATAAATTCTAAATTCAAGAGAGTTTTTGTTCATTTAGAATGAAAAATGATGAAAAATTGTCTTATTTTTTGAATGAATCTAAGATTATCAAAACTGACAAATTGAGTAAAAAAGTGAAAATTGCAATTTTAGGGAGTTTTACATTAAATGGGTTTGAGGAGACAATTAGAGTAAAATGTTTTCAGAATAAAATTGAATCTAAAACATATGTAGCAGATTATAATCAATATAGTCAAGAGATTCTTAAACACGATTCAGAATTTTATAAATTCAGACCAGACATAGTATTTCTAATTCTTGATGTAAGACATATTTTAGGAGAATTATTCTATACGCCATATTCTGTTTCAAATGAGAAAAGAGAAACATTTGTCAAACAAAAGATAGTGGAAATTTCTAATTTAATTAATACAATAATAAATAACTCAAAATCACATGTAATTTTTTCAGAATTACAAATTCCGACATATTCACCATACGGAATTAATGAAAGGATAGAAGATTTAGGATTGAAACAAATGGTTCAAAAAATAAATAATGGAATTAATGAACTAGTAAAAAAACAACAGCTAGTAAGTATCTTTGATTTTAATACATTTATTCAAAGATATGGTGAAACAAATGTTTTTAGCTATAAACAATTTTTTTCAGGCGATATGAAAATTTCAATTGAATTTATTCCAAAATTTATTGATGAATTAATGAGATACATAATTGCAATCTTAGGAATTACTAAGAAATGTATTGTGTTAGATTTGGATAATACATTATGGGGCGGAATTATTGGAGAAGATGGTTTTGATAAGATTAAGCTAGGAGATGGGCCTAGTGGTAGAGGTTTTGTGGAATTCCAAAAAAGACTATTAGCATTAAATCAAAGAGGAATAATTTTAGCAATTAATAGTAGAAATAATTTTGAAGATGCAATCAAAGTGATAAAAGAACATCCAAACATGATTCTTAAAGAAGAAAATTTTAGTTCCATGAAAATAAATTGGAATGACAAAGCAACTAATTTACGTGAGATTGCAAAAGATTTGAATATTGGAATGGATAGTTTAGTATTTTTTGATGATGATCCAATTAATAGAGAATTTGTTAAAGAGAAATTAAAGGAAGTTTTTGTAGTAGAATTACCGACTGATTCATCACAATATGCAGATATTCTAACTCAAATGAATGTATTCGAGGTTCAGAAAATTACTGAAGAAGATTTGAAGAGAAGAGAAATGTATTCTGAACAACAAAAGAGAACCGAATTTGAAAAAAAGGTCGGAGATTTTGCTGAATTTCTTAAACAAATGAATATTAAAGTAGAAATCAAAAAAGCAGATAGTTTTTCAATTCCAAGGATTTCGCAACTTACATTAAAAACAAATCAATTCAATCTCACAACAAAACGTTATCAAGAAGAAGATATAGAAAAACTTGTCAGTAATTCAGACAGAATTGTAGAATGTGCAAAGGTTTCAGATAAATTTGGAGATAATGGGATCACCGGAGCATACATTGTTGAGAAGTCAGATGCAGAATGGACAATTGATTCATTTCTTTTGAGTTGTCGAATAATTGGTAGAGGAATAGAGGATGTTATGATTAGTCGATTAATTGAGAGAGCTAGAAAAGAGAATGTAAAAAGAATAAAGGGGAAATTTATACCAACACAGAAAAATAAACCTGCAGAGGATTTTTACAAAGAGTTTGGATTTACAAAAGAAGGTGATTATTGGATCTTTAATGTTGATAATACAATGAAAAAAATAAAACACATAAAGGTAATCAGTGATGAGTGAAAAATTATATCAAATTGTTTCTAAAGTATTCGGCGTGGATGTTAGTAAAATTAATGACGATACAAATCCAGAAAATTTAGAACAATGGGATTCATTTAATTTTTATGTATTATTAGATGAAATTGAAAATGAATTTAATATAAAATTTGATCTTGATGAGACTTTGGAAGTTAAAAAAATTGGAGATTTTAAAAAATTACTACAAAAACAGGGGGCTGTATTTTAAAAATGAAATTACATCACATAGGCATAGTAGTTCAAAATATCCAAAATTCCCTTGGTGAATTAGCTAATTTTTTGGAATTTGAAGAAACTACAATGCCATATTTAGTTACATCACAAAAAGTCAATGTTTGTTTTCTTAAAACATCAGATATATTCATAGAACTAATTGAGCCTGAAGATAATGATTCTCCTGTAAAAAATTATTCTGATAGGGGTGGCGGATTTCATCATCTATGTTTTGAGGTAGATGATATAGAAAGAGCTATACAAAAATTCAAAAAATCAGGTGCTCGAATAATTGTTAAACCTACATTGGGATTTGAAAATAGATTAATTGCTTTTGTTTTATTAAATATGAAAAATACTAACTGTAATCTTATTGAATTAGCTGAAAAAAAGAAATGAATGTTGGAATAGATCTAGTGCAAATAAGTAGATTTAAGAAAATTCCTTATACCGGAAATGAATCATTTTATCAAAAGAATTTTTCAAATGAAGAAATAAAATATTGTTTAAAATATAATGAGCCTTACAAACATTTTGCAGGAAAGTTTGCAATAAAAGAAGCAGTGAAAAAATCAATAAAAGAGAAATTGAATTTATCAGATATAATTACATTTCATAATAAGAGAAAACCATATGTAAAAATTAAAAAAAAAGACTTGAAATTAGAAGTTTCAGTTTCACATGACGGAGATTATGCAATTGCAATTGTTATTTCAGAATAGATTACCATGAAAGAATTATAATTTAAAATTTGAATCCATTTCCTTTGTAATAAATATTCTATACCATATTTCAAATGCCAATAATCCAAAAAATTTGTTTATGTATTTGATATTTAGGTTAGTAGAATCTATGTATTTTGTAATCCATTCATTATTTATCCATCCATCTTTTGAAATTCTTGAACTTTCAAGAAACTCTTTACAAATTCTATGACCAAAATTATTCCATAGATTGATAGGATCAACATTAAATCCTAACTTTTGATTTGTGATTAGTGATTCAGCATTATTTTTTGAAAGAATGTGGCGAAGTGGGAGTTTTCCAATATTTTTAGATTCATTGTATTTAAATTCTGTAGGGATTTTTAGTGCATGATTAATTAATTCATCATTAAGTAATGGAGTAATAAGTTGAATGTTAAAATTTTCTGCAATTCTTGAATTAATTGGATTGAAATTATAGAGTAATTTTCCATTGTAATCAGCTAGAAATACCTGTTCTAATCTTGACAAAGGATTATCAAAATATGGTAATAATTGATCATAGATTTTTTCCCATGAAAAATTAGATTTTTTTGCAAAAATAAAGTCTTGATCTTCAACACGATCTCTTTCATGACATGACAAGTAAGCTTTAATTTTTTCAATAGGGGTAGATGTCTCGTTAGTTAGAGATAGAAATTTTTCATATCTAAAGGTATAACCAGAGAATATTTCATCCCCACCATCACCAGAAGCAAGTATATTTGATATTGTTGCAGATTTTTTTGCAACGTAATACCAATGAAGATCCCAAAAGGGTAATTTAACTTGGGAGATAGCTTTTGGAAGTTCGGTTAGATAATTTTCAAGACTAATTATATGATGATTCGCTTCAAATTTTTCAGCTATTTTTGCTGCATCTGGTGTTTCATCAACACTATCCGCAAATTTTATTGATATAGCTTCAATATCTAAATCAGGATCACATTTTCTAATTTGCGATAAGATTAATGTTGAATCAACACCACCACTCAAAGCTATACATAATTTTTTAGGATTAATTTTTTCTAGTTTATCAGATATGTGTTTAGAGATTATATTTTCAATTTCATTAATGTCTGGAAATTCATTATTTGTTTCAAAATCTTTCCATGATTTTTTTGGTAGATTTGGGGTTAAAGTGGGATCATAACGAAGAGTGAGTATATTCACAATGGATGAAGTGTTAATGGAAGTATTAGAAGTCTCCACGACCTAATCCCCTGAAAATTATTTTGTTTTGTTTTGCACTAGAAGGATCAATAATTCCTCGTGTGTCAATAAGTATAGGGTTTTTCATTTTTGTAAAATATGATGTTTTTAGTTGCTTGAATTCATCATGACCTGTAATGACAATTACAGCATTCATTTTAGGTAGTATATTATCAAGATTTGTTTCAGTCTTAATTCCAAAAATTGAATCAGAGATAAAGAATGGATCATAAATATGAATATCTACACCTAGTTTTTGAAATTTTTTGATGACATGTTCAGCAGGAGATAATTGTATATCTTTTACATTTGGTTTGTATGATACACCAAGAATTAGTATTTTACTATTTTCAAAATTAATATCAGCTTCTGAAAATGCATTAGTAGTTAGATCAATTACATGTTGTGGCATATATTCATTAATTTTTCTTGCCCATTCAATTATGTTAAGTTTTGAGTTGGTTCTTTTTGCAGTATTAAGAAATTGATATGAATTAATTGGAAGACATGGTCCTCCTACACCTGCACCTGGATAATGTACTTGAAAATTATATTTCTTTTTTGCAGCTTCTAAAACTTTGTTAGTATCAATACCAAGTTTTTCAAACATCATAGATAATTCACTAACAAATGCGATGTTTATATCACGAAAAACATTAGTTGTTAATTTTACGGCATTTGCAGTCTTACAATTAGGCATTTCGATAAGTTCAACTGAAAAAACAAAATCATAGATGGTTTTTATGATTTGAGTGATTTCATTGGTTATACCACCGACTAAACGAGGTAGATTTGTAAAATCATGTAAAATTTCACCAGGGTTTGCATTTTCAGGACAGACTCCTATAAAGAAATTTTCTTTTTCTTTTAGTCTACCATTTTTTGTAATGATAGAAATCATATCATTTTCAATGAAACCAGGTTCAATTGTACTTTCAACAATGACTAATGAGTTTGGAGATAAAATTTCAGATAGTTGTGAAGCAACATTTCTTAATGCAGAATAATCTGGTACATTATTTTCATCCATAGGAGTAGGAAGAGATAATAAAATTAGGTCCGAATTGGGTACAGCGTCTTCAATTTTTGTGGTTGCAGAAAATTTTTTACTTTCAATTACATCTTGGAATATGTCTTCATAACCTGGTTCATCTTTTAGAGGAAATATGCCAGAAGAAATATTTTCAACTAGAGATTCATTGATATCAACCCCAATTGTTGTTAATCCTGATTTAGCAAAGGATAATGCGGTTGGAAGTCCAATTCGCCCTATTCCCACAACACATACACGTAGATTTTGCGTTTTTAAGAAATCATTAACGTCCTTAATATTGTTCATATTGATTTTTTGATTCGACATGAATATCACTAATATTTATTTTTGAACCTATTTGGTCTATTATAATTTTGGAATCATAGCTTTCATTCCAAAATTTTAAAAACTTAATGATAAGACAAATAATGGATTTTTGTGACTAAGGTTGTAATAACAGCAGCAGGAAAAGGTACCAGATTATTGCCTTTTACAAAAGAAATGCCAAAAGAAATGATGCCAATATTTTCCAATACGGGTAAAAATCAAAGAATAGTTTTACCATTATTGCAATATATCTATGAACAATTATACTCAATGAATTTTAGAGATTACTGTTTTGTTGTAGGAAGAGAGAAAAGATCAATTGAAGATCATTTTACACCTCATGAGAGTTATTTGAGAGATTTGGATGGTAATTATCGAACATTGATAAAAAAATTTTATAAAAAATTGGAAGCGTCACATCTAGTATGGATTAATCAAAATAGACCTTTAGGTTTTGGAGATGCAGTAAAACGTGCAGAAAGATATGTAGGAAATGAAAATTTCATTATGCATGCAGGAGATTTTACAATTTTAAGTAAAAAGAAAGATCATCATCCAGTATTACGTCTTATTAAAACTGCAAAAGAAAATCCTGATGCTAAAGCAATTTTACTGTGTAAAAAAGTGCAGGATTCAAAGAGATATGGAGTTCCAACGGTTTCAAAAATCTCAAATAAAACATTTCTTGTAAAAGAAGTTATTGAAAAGCCCGAAAAACCAAAATCTCCATATGGAATTTTAGCATTATATCATTTTAAACCAGATATTTTTTCAAGTTTAAAGAAAATAAAACCTGGGAAAGGAAATGAATTTCAATTAACAGACGGTATACAAGATCTAATAGATAATGATGAAAAAGTTCTAGCAATTTCTCTTGATAAAGATGAATATGAGATTGATGTTGGAACAGTCGAATCATATAAAAAAGCAATGGAGATTTGTTATTCACGTGCTTAATCTAGGAGTTAAAAAATTATGAAAATTGGAGTTATAGGTTTAGGGTTTGTTGGTTTATCACTTACAAGTGTATTGGCATCTAAAAATTACAATGTTGTAGGTATCGATATTGATCAGGAAAAATGTAAGAAAATTATGGATGGTAGAACACCATTTTTTGAGCCAGGTTTAGACGATATACTAAAAAAAGGATTAAAGAAAAAATTACTAGTAACAAATCATTTATTAAAAATTAAAGACTGTGACATTATTTTTGTAACAGTAGGTACTCCACAAAGAAAGAATGGATCAATTGAATTATCAATGGTTAAGAAAGTTGTAATAGAATTAGGTCAGATTATATCTCAAACTAAGAAAAAACCCATAATTTTTATCAAAAGCACTGTAGTTCCAGGTACAATTCAAAATATAATTTTACCAATTTTAGAGAAGAGATCTAGTAAAAAAGCAGGTAAAGATTTTGGATTAATCTCAAATCCAGAATTTCTACAAGAAAGTAGAGCAGTTAGAGATACAGAATTTCCACACGCAGTAGTACTAGGAGGATATGAAACAAAGTTTATGAAAAAAGCAAAAAATCTATTTACAAAATTGCATCCAAATACGCCAATAATTATAACAAATCATCAAACTGCAGAGATGATAAAATATGCAAATAATTCATTTCTTGCTACAAAAATTAGCTTCATTAATCAATTATCAAATATTTGCCAGAATATTCCTGAAGCAAATATTGACGATATTGCAAAAACAATAGGATTAGATCCACGAATAGGAGAACAATTTCTTAATGCAGGTCCTGGATATGGTGGTTCATGTCTCCCAAAAGATATGAGAGCATTGATAAATTTTGCAGGAAGTGTAGGAGTAAAACCTACTCTGCTAGATGCAGTGGAGAGAACAAATCATGAACAAATTGATAACGTAATTAATTTGATTAAGAAGAAATTAGGAATAATTGATTCAAAAAGAATTACAATTTTAGGAACCGCGTTTAAACCAAACACAGATGATATTAGAGATTCAGTTGGAATAGAATTAATAAAAAAATTAATACTTAAAAAGGCAAATGTAACAGTCCATGATCCTAAAGCAATTGATAATACAATGAAAGTATTTGGAAAAAAGATTAACTATGGAAAAACAATAAGCGATGCATTAAACAAAAGCCATTGTGTCATAATCATGACACAATGGAAACAATATGAAAAAATAAATAATCATATAATAAAAAATATGTCAAAAAAATTAATTATAGATTGTAGAAGAATATTAATGAAAAAACAATTAGATGGTGAATATTTTGCAATTGGATTAGGTAAAAAGATTTGAGATATTTAATTACAGGAGGAGCAGGATTTATTGGAAGTCATATTGCTGAAAGTCTGATTGAGAAAGATAATGAGATTCTTATTTTAGATAATTTAGTTACGGGTAAAAAGAAAAATTTAGAATTAATCAAAGATAAAATTGATTTTGTTGAAGGAAGTATTTTGGATCTAGACTTACTTAATGAATTAACAAATGGTGTTAATGGTGTTTTTCATCAAGCAGCTCTTGCCTCAGTGCAAGATTCATTCTCAAAACCAGATGAATATTATAATGTCAATGTAAATGGTACTGAAAATATTTTGAGATTAGCTAAAGAAAAAAAATTCAAAGTTGTTTATGCTAGCTCTTCGAGCGTATATGGTAATCCAACACGAATCCCAATTAGTGAGATTGATGACAAGAATCCTATAAATCCATATGCGGAAACAAAACTAAAAAAAGAAGAATTAGCAATAAAATATGCAAAAGAAGGTGTGAAAGTAATTGGATTACGATATTTCAATGTATTTGGTAAAAGACAATCAAAAGAGTACGCAGGAGTTTTGAAATTATTTTTAGAAAGAGTAAGAGATGGATTACCACCAAAAATTAATGGAGACGGAACTCAGTTTAGAGATTTTGTACATGTCAGAGATGTTGTAAATGCAAATATTATGTCTATGAACAGTGAAGTTGATCATGAATTTTTTAATGTTGGAACAAATTCATCTATAACAATATTAGATTTGGCAAATACTATTATCAAATTGGCTGGAAAAGAATTACAACCAGAGTTTAGACCTGCATTAAAAGGAGACGTACAAAAAACAATTGCAAATATAGATCTTATTAAAGAAAAAATTGGATGGAGTCCAACTATTATATTGGAAAATTGGATAAATCAAATTATTTCATCAGGCGAAATTGATGAGGTATAAAGAAAATCTCAATGTAAATAAATTTAGAGAGGAATTTTTGTACCATCATTTTTTATTGATTTTTCTGCTGCTTCCAAAATTTTGACAACATTCAATCCAATATTGTGATTAGAGATTGGGATAGATTTGTTTATGATGCAATCTATAAAATTTGAAGCCATTGTCTCTAATGCTTCGGTTTGATCAAAAGTGATTAATGATTTTTGGCCAATATTGTATTCAATAAAAAAATCAGTAGTATGGTTAGAGGATTTTTCTTTAAAATTTGTATTAAACAATTGAATTTTTTCTTTTTCATTTGTGTCATCAAAAATAACCATTTTTTCAGTTCCACCTATTATGAATTTACGAATTTTTATTGGAGATATCCATGAACAGTTAAGATGTACAATTTTTTTTGAGTTATAATGTAAAATAAGATATGCTATATCTTCAATATTTTTTCCAGTATGAGATTTACCTATTGCTTGAACAGAAATAGGAGACTCATCAAGTAAGAAATTACATATGGAGATATCATGTGGAGCAAGATCCCATAATACATTGATGTCAGATTGAAACAATCCTAAATTTGCTCTTGTGGAATCAATAAAATTTATTTGACCAAAATTTTTATCGGAAATTAGTTCTTTAAGTTTTTGAATAGTTCCAGCATACAGATATGTATGATCAACCATTAATAATAAATTATTTTTCTGACTGATTTCTATAAGCTGTTCAGCATCTTTAACAGAATCAGTCATAGGTTTTTCTATTAAAACATGTTTACCATGCTCTAGAGCAGATTTTGCAATTTTAAAATGCGTAGATACAGGAGTAGCTATTATTATTGCAGTAATGTCAGGATCATCTATCACAGTAGATAGTGATGTAGAAGTATTTAGTACAGGATATAATTTTTTGGCTTCATCAAGTTTTTGAGTATTAGTATCTATAAGATGTGAAATCTTGCAATTATTCAGTTTTTCAAAATTTCTTAGTAAATTGGGGCCCCAATATCCATATCCAATTAAGGCTAACTTTATCATCATAAAGAATTTTTAATATTACATCATAAACCTTTTCGCATAAGTTATCATTAGAGATATTATATGGCAATGAGGTATCACAAAAATGGAAAATAAAATTAAAGTTGGATTTATTCATGATTCAAAAAATGTGTTTTTGAAAGGTCGTCATTTTGATAATACGTACTTTCATTTTTTTATGGAAGCAATCAGGAAACATGACAAAATAGAGGTGGTGGATCTAGTCTCAGATAAAACATTAGATCTTAGAAAGATGAATGAAAAGTTTGATGTATTTTTACTTTGGGAGAATAGTGAATTTGGAATGCCAAGAGAGATCTTAGGAATTGATGATGGAGATATTCCAGTTATTGCAAAAGCGGGAGATCCGAATAGAGCAAAAAGTTCAATAAAATTTCATAAACAATGGAATATAGATCATTATTTCCATTATTTTCCTGAACAATTATTTCATAGTTTGTATCCTGAAAAATTTGATTATACTTCAATAAAATTTGGTATCGATGAAAAGTTATTCCAGAATATTAAGCCATTTAATAAAAGAATAAGAAATCAGATATTAAATTCTGGTGCAGTTGGAAATACAAAGACTATTTCAAGAATAATTAATTCAATTCGAGATCCAAAATGGAATAGCTATAGATACTATTACTTGAGAACAAAGTGTAATGAATTATCATATGTAAAATATACACCAACGCTTAGTCATGAGTATATTGGAGATAATTATTGTAAATTATTAGAAAAATATGCAGGAGCAATTGCAGCTACTTCATTAGAAACTACAATAAAATATTGGGAAATTCCAGCTGCAGGATGTTTAACATTTATGGAAATTACAAAAGAAAATTTTGGTATAAATTTAGGTTTTGTAGACAATGAAAGCGCGATTTTCATTAATAAAAATAATTATGAAGAAAGATTTGAAGAGTTTTTAGTAGATCCTGAAAATCCAAAATGGGAGAAAATTGCTAATGCAGGACGAGATTATGCGATAAATAATTTTAATAATCAAAAAGCAACAAATGCACTAGTACAATTAATAGAAAATATAATTTGAAGGAGAATAAAATCAATCTATTCAAATGTTAACTATAACTCAATACTGGAAAAATTCTCTAAAACAGAAAAAACCAGGAAAATTCATTATTTCAAAATTATTGATTCGTTTAAAAATTTCAAAATATTTTACTATTAAACAAGAGGGATACAAATTACATTTTTTTCCTTCAGCTCTATCAAGATTATTATGGATTGATCCAACTGAGCCGCATACCGCATCTATATTTTTTTCAGATTATTTCAAACATGGTGACGTAGTTATCGATATTGGATCTAATATAGGAACAGTAACAATTCAAAGTAGTGTAAAAGTTGGTAAATCTGGAAAGATTTTTTCTATTGAACCAAATCCAAAAATTTATGAATTTCTTTTGGAAAATTTAAAATTCAATAATATAAAGAATGTTGAAACATTCAATATTGCATTAGGAGATTCAGAAGGCGAAATTAATTTTTCTGATAAAGTATCAGATGTTGTTAATTCAATAGTAAAAGATGGATCAGGAATTAAAGTTAGAATTTCAACGCTTGATAAACTATTAAAAATAGATAAAACAATTAATTTATTAAAAATCGATGTACAAGGATATGATAAATTTGTTCTTTTAGGTGCAAAAGACATTTTGAAAAAAACAGATTGTGTTCATTTTCCAGTTATCAATGCACATTATGAGAACTTTGGGTATACTTACAAAGATATTTTTGAAATTTTTAGAGATAATGGGTTCAGAATTTATGGATTTACAAAAAATAAAAAAATTTGGATGATAGATGAAGGATATATTCCAGATGATGGAGATTTGTTAGCAATTCGTAATATTGATAATTTTCTATTGAGAACAAAGTATAGTCTTGATAATAATAAAACATTTTGAAATGAATGATTAGTTGATATT
>CEUL01032638.1_pt1 | contig 11644 bp, 12 predicted proteins | sample 427021 | NCBI WGS metagenome assembly CEUL01 (sample SAMEA2622800, study PRJEB7988) | marine metagenome | isolation source: saline water (ENVO:00002010), including | reverse complement strand
AATTATCTTATATCAAAGACTAGTATCTCCTTATCTGCCACAATCTTGTAGATTCCAACCTACATGCTCAGAATATGCTAAAGAAGCTATCGAGAAATATGGAATTATTAAGGGTGTTACACTAGCCTCTAAAAGATTAACAAAATGTCATCCAATTAAATTCCTAGGTGGTTCAGAAGGATATGACCCTGTACCTAAGAAAGAATAGTCCATATGGAAACTAGAAATTTAATACTTGCTATAGTTCTTTCTGTTGGAGTTTTACTTCTTTGGACTGTCTTTATTGAAGCTCCAAGACAACAAATTAATCCATCCATAGAGTCAGGTCAGCAAGATTCAATTGGAGAGATTGTTGAACTTGAAACTGAGGAGTTAAATCAAATAGAAGAGGACTTAGGAATTAAAAAACAATCTTTTGAAACTCTTCAAAATTCCCTTCAAAGCAGTGCTCGCGTTAATATAGATACTCAAAGCTTAGTAGGGTCAATTAATTTAAAAGGTTTAAAAATTGACGATATAGTTTTAAAAAAATATCAGGAAACTCTTGATGAAAACTCATCAAACATTAGAGTTTTAAGTCCTCTAAGTACAGAAAATGGATATGAAGTATCTTTTGGTTGGCTCAAAGATAAAAATGCTAATTTTGAAACGCCTACATCAGAATCAGTATGGAAATTAATTAGTTCATCGAATACTCTTAGAGAGAATAATGAATTAGAATTTGAATGGTCGAACAATACTGGTCAAATATATAGGACTAGTATTTCTGTGGATGAAAATTATTTATTTTCTATAAATCAAAAAATTATTAATAATTCCAACCAAGAAATTATTGTTAATAACGCTAGTAAAATAAATCGTCAAAGTGCTCCTGCTCTTTCAGGAATGTTTATTCTTCATGAGGGGCTACTTGGGGTTTTAGAGGAAAAACTTGAACTTATTGACTATGATGACTTGAAAGATGAAGGTGAAATTGAAACATTAAATTTTGAGAGCGAAAATGGTTGGGTAGGCGTTACTGATAAGTATTGGCTTGCCGCTTTAATACCAGATCAAGCTAAGCCTTTTAAAGCAATTTATACATATGATAATGGATATATAGCGTATTATAGATCTTTGAATGCTCAATCTGTTCAGTCTAATGGGGAATTTGAAGTAAGTAGCAAAATTTTTATTGGGGCTAAAGAGGCAAAATTAATTGATCAGTATCAAGAAGATTACAATATATATAATTTTGATTTGGCAATTGACTGGGGATGGTTCTATTTCTTAACTAAACCTTTATTCTACATAATTTATTTCTTTTCAGGTATTTCAGGAAACTTTGGATTAGCAATTATCATACTAACTGTCATCACTCGAATAATTTTCTTTCCGCTTGCTAACTGGTCGTTTGTCTCAATGGCAAAAATGAAAATGCTTCAACCTGAAATGACTAGAATTAAAGAACTCTATAAAGAGGATAGACCGCAGCAACAAAAAGCTTTGATGGATCTTTATAAGAAAGAAAAGGTAAATCCTATTTCCGGCTGCCTTCCAATTTTGATACAAATTCCATTCTTTTTTGCTATTTACAAAATGTTATTTGTATCAATTGAAATGAGGCATGCTCCTTTCTATGGTTGGATACAAGATTTAGCTGCAAAAGATCCTACTACTATATTTAACTTATTTGGATTAATACCTTGGGATCCACCTTCATTTATGATCATTGGGGTATGGCCGGTACTTATGGGTGTAACAATGTATTTGCAACAAAAACTTAATCCAGCACCTCCTGATCCTATACAAGCAAAAATATTTATGTTCTTTCCTTTGTTTATAACAATTTTGCTGGCTCAATTTGCTGCAGGTCTCGTAATATATTGGACTACAAATAATATTCTTTCAATTATTCAACAATGGGTTATTACCCGCAGAACAACAGTTAAAACAAATTAGCTATTTATACTATGTCAACTTCTGTTCAAAAAGTTCTCTCAAAAGAACAGCTATTAAAAAGATTTTGGTTAAAGGGAAAAAGTTATCATTCTCGTTCTGATGTATTTATATCAAAATATAAAAATAAAATTATTGTCATAAAATATGGAGGTTATGCTCTAACCAAATCTCAATTGGTAAAATCTTTTGCAAGAAACATTGTCTTATTAAGTAGTGTGGGAATAAAGGTTATTGTTGTTCATGGAGGAGGTCCACAAATTGAAAAAGAACTAAAAAAAAGAAAAATTCAAGATAGAGAGTATCAAGGTTTAAGAATTACTACCAAAAAAATTCTTGCAATTGTAAAAAATATTTTAGCAAGACAGTTGAATACAATGATTTTAAATGAGATTAATAAATATGGTGGCAATGCAAAATCAATTAATGGAATCAACACCAAAATAATTAAAGCTAGGTTTATAATGGGTGGAAAACTAGGATTTGTTGGAGAGCCAACAAAATTAGACAAAAAATATCTAAATAAATTGTTAGCAAAAGGAATAGTTCCTATAATTTCTCCAATTGGCTACGATAACAAGAATAATAGCTATAATATTAATGCAGATACTGCTGCTGGATTTATAGCTGAAAGCTTAAAAGCTCAAAGACTTTTATTATTAACAGATGTTGCAGGAGTACTAGATAAAGATAGAAAGCTAATTGTTGAACTCAATCATAAAAAAGCATTTGAATACATAAAAAAAGGAACTATAAAAGGCGGAATGATACCAAAAATTAAGGCTTGTTTTAATACTCTAAGAAAAGGTGCAAAAGGTGTAGCGCTTATTGATGGAAGAAAACCTGATGCAGTCCTTATGGAGTTATTAACCAAAAAAGGAGCTGGAACATTAATTAAGAAAAAGTAAAAAGATGAGTGAAGTTAATAAAGCAAAAGAAATAATAGAATCTGCTTGGGAAAATATTGGCCAATTATCTCCAAGTGATAAGGATGTTATTGAGGCAGTTAATCTTGCAATTCTAAAACTTGATAATGGTGAACTTAGAATTGCTGAAAAGAAAGATAACAATGAATGGCATGTTAACCAGTGGCTTAAAAAGGCTGTTCTAATTTCATTTAGGATTAATGAAAACTCAATCTTAAGAGGCCCTTATACAAGCTGGTATGATAAGGTTAGAGGAAAGTCTGTTGATTGGGATGAAGCAAAATGGAAAGAAGCAGGATATCGACATGTACCAAATGGTACTGTAAGACAGGGTTCATTTATTGGAAGAGGTGTTGTTCTTATGCCTTGTTTTGTAAACATTGGCGCCTATGTTGATGAAGGCACAATGGTTGATACCTGGGCAACAGTTGGTTCATGTGCACAAATAGGAAAGAATTGTCATTTATCAGGTGGGGTTGGAATTGGTGGAGTTTTAGAACCATTACAAGCCAATCCAGTAATCATTGAGGATAATTGTTTTGTTGGAGCAAGAGCTGAAGTAGCTGAGGGTGTTATTGTTAGGGAAGGATCTGTACTCTCTATGGGCGTTTACCTCGGAGCATCAACAAAGATTATTAATAGGGCTACTGGTGAAATTTCATACGGTGAAGTTCCGCCTTATTCAGTAGTGGTTCCCGGAACTCTACCCAACGAGGATCCAAAAAAACCCAGTTTATATTGTGTTGTCATTGTTAAAACAGTTGATGAAAATACAAGAAAAAAAACATCAATTAATGATCTTTTAAGAGATTAAGAATTTTATCCCTAATTTAAAAATGAATGCAATTGAGCTTACAAAATCACTGATTAGCTGCCCCAGCATTACTCCTGAGAATGCGGGTGTATTAGATATATTACAAGAAGAACTAAGCAATAATGGTTTTGATTGCAAAAGATATAAATTTGCAGAAGAAGGAACTGCTGATGTAGATAACCTATTTGCTAAATATGGCAATGATGAACCACACTTTTGTTTTGGAGGACATACTGATGTCGTTCCTGTAGGAGAACAAAATGCTTGGCTAAGCAATCCTTTTGAACCCACTGAAAAAGATGGCAAACTTTACGGAAGAGGTGCAAGTGACATGAAATCTGCGATTGCCGCTTTTGTGTGTGCGGTGGTTGACTTTACCAAAAATAATAAGTTTAAAGGTTCAGTTAGCTTACTGATTACTAATGATGAAGAAGGTCCAGCTATTAATGGAACAAAAAAAGTTTTAGAAGAAATCTATAAAAATGGAGAAAAAATAAATTCATGCCTAGTAGGAGAACCTACTTGTCCAAGCAGGCTTGGTGAAATGATTAAAATCGGTAGAAGAGGAAGTTTAATGGCTAAGTTTGGTGTATTGGGAAAGCAAGGTCACGTAGCGTATCCGCAATGGACACTAAATCCTATCAACCCACTGACAAAAATAATAAATGATATTATAAGTTTAAAACTAGACGAAGGGTCTGATGATTTTCCTCCATCAAATATAGAAATAGTTAAAATTAGTTCAAGTGATGGTGCTACAAATGTTGTTCCGCATAGTGCATCAAGTCTGTTAAACATTAGGTATAACGTAAGTCATACAGCTGTTAGCCTTAAAAAGAAGCTTGATGATATTGTTAAAGAACATACTGAAGGTACCAACTATCAAATCAATACCGAATATTATGAAACTGCAGAACCTTTTTTAACTAAAAAAGGTAAATTTACGGACATTATAAAAAAATCTGTTAATGAAATTACTGGTTTAGATGCAGAGTTTTCAACTACTGGTGGTACTTCAGATGCAAGATTCTTTAAAGATTACTGCGAGGTGGCAGAATTTGGCCTAATTGGTGAAACTGCACATCAAGTAAATGAAAATGTAAGCATTGAAGACATAAACAAATTGGAGAATATTTATAAAAATATTCTCGTTAATTACTTTAAATAAATTAATATTTAACTTCCATTAAATATAATCCCTCGGGTGGAGCTAGTGCCCCACATCTAGATCGATCTTTAGACTCTACTGCAGATTTAAAATTTTCTACTGTCCAAGTTCCATCTCCAACAAGCTTAAGACTACCTACAAGGGATCTTACTTGATGATGTAAAAATGATCTTGCAACAAATCCAAAAAAGATATCTTCCTCGGTTCTATTGATATTAACATTCTCCATCGTTTTAACGGGGCTCTCAGCTTGACAATGAGCTGAACGAAATGTTGTAAAATCAATCTTTCCTTGAATAAATGGAATACACTTAATCATCTGATTAACATCTAAATTTTTATAAACATGCCAGGCTCTCCCTTTTTCAACAGTAAGGGGCGAATGTCGATTAATTATTCGATAAAGATACTTCCTTTGTTTTGCATTAAATCTAGCATGAAACCCTTCATCAACTTTATCAACTTCTAATATTGAAATCGGATAGGAACGTAGATGATGGTTTAAAGCATTTAGTACTGTATTTGTGTCCAATTCTTTTTGTAATATATCAAAATGGCAGACCTGTCCCATAGCATGGACGCCAGTGTCCGTTCTTCCTGCTCCAAAAACTGTTACCTGTTCTTGAAAAAGATCAGAAATAGAATTTTCAATTGACTCTTGAACAGATAAACCGTTCTCTTGCTTTTGCCATCCTACAAACGGAGAACCGTCATATTCTATTAGTAATTTATATCTGGTCATTGGATGACATAACCTTTTTCAATCTTATAACCTCTTAAAAAATCATTAAGATTAACTTCTTCTTTACCTTCTTTCTTCAGTTTCCTAGGTTGAATAGATTGCTCTCCACATCCAATAATTAAGTCATCACTAATGATAGTTCCAGATTTACCTGATTGACTTGATAACGAGGCTTCTAAAATTTTAATTCTCTTGCCCTTAAATTCAAACCATGCTCCAGGATTCGGACTATAGGCATTAATTCTTCTGATAATTTTTTCAGCAGGTTCATTCCAATCTAATTTGGTTTCAGATTTTTCAATTTTTTTTGCGTAGGTTGCAAAATCATTATTTTGCTTGATAAAATCGCTCTTTTCCTGAATTAGTTCGAGAAATTCTTCAAAGCTTTCTGCGCCAAGATTTGCAAGCTTATTTTCTAAACTTTGCTGATTATCATTAATCTTAATATTAATTTCTTTTGATAGAACGATATCTCCTGTATCCAGTCCTTCATTCATTTTCATAAAAGTTATTCCAGTATTATTATCTCCCTCTATTATTGCTCTTTGTATAGGAGCGGCGCCACGCCATCTTGGTAAGAGGGAGCCGTGTAGATTAAAACAACCTATTCTTGGAATTTCTAAAATACTCCTTGGAATGATTAAACCATAGGCAATTACAATAATAATATCTGGATTTAATTCTTTAATTATTAAGACTTCATTTTCATCTTTCAAGTTTTCAGGGCAGTTAAAGTTCAAACCTTTTGATTGAGCATAATTAATAACAGGAGAATTACTAATTTCCATACCTCTGTTTGCCTTTTTTGGAGGGGATGAATAAATGCCTATTATGTTTTGATTTAAATCTAATAATTTAGAAAGAGAGGGTAATGCAAATTGGGCTGTGCCCATAAATAAGATTCTTTGTTCTTTCATGTATTAAAATGATTGCTAAGCGACAATACGTTCTTTGCTTGAAGATTTTTTTGATTTAATGAGTTTTTTCACAATCATATTTTTCTTTAGGTTTGATAAATGATCTATAAATAAAATACCTTCAAGATGATCCATTTCATGTTGAATACACGTTGCTAACATTCCTTCTGCTGACATTATCTGTTCATTGCCATCATAATCTAAATATTTTACTTTACATTTTTCTGGTCTATCAATTTCTGCATATTGATCTGGAACTGATAGACATCCTTCTTCATAAGTAGATAGGGTTTCTACTGTTGAAATAATTTCAGGATTCACAAAATACATTGGCTCTTTTTTTCCATCTTCGTTTCTCCATGCAATATCAATTACAATGACCCTTAATGGAACACCAATTTGTACTGCTGCCAAACCAATGCCTGGAGCATCATACATTGTCTCCAACATATCATCCATTAGAACCTGTATTTCTTTATTCACAGAATCCACTGGTTTAGATATCTGCTTCAAAAAAGGGTCTGGAGCAGTAAGAATTCTTTTTATTGTCATAGATACACGAGATAGGCCAAGATCACATTATCGTCAAGTTTCAATCGACTTTTACCCCAAAAATTGCAAAAAATTATATCTTTTGTCTGGATGTAAGGGCTGCAGCAATTGTTCCTTCATCCATATAATCCAATTCTCCTCCAACTGGAACACCATGACCCAACCGACTAACTTCTACATCTGAATCCACTAAGCAATCTGCGACGTAGTGTGCTGTAGTTTGTCCATCTACCGTTGCACTTAATGCTAGAATAACTTCTTTTATTGAAGAGTCATTTGCTCTCTCAATTAACTTCTTAATATTTAGTTCGTCAGGTCCTATTCCATTAATAGCTGAAAGATTTCCGCCTAAAACATGATAATATCCATTAAATACTCCGGCCTTTTCTAATGCCCACAAATCAGCAACATCTTCAACTACACACAATTGATGAAGATTTCTACCTTGATCAGAACACATATTGCAAGGAGAGTTTAAATCTATATTTCCACACTCATTACAAGTAACTATTTTTTCACTTGCAGTAAGTAGAGATTCAGCAAGTGGAACCATTAGTTGATCTTTTCTTTTGAGGAGATGCAAAACAGCTCTTCCAGCAGATTTGGGGCCAAACCCTGGAAGTTTGCTAATTAGGAGAATAAGTTTATCTATTTCTTCATTTGTATATTTCGAATGCATACTAGAAAGGAAGTTTAATTCCAGGTGGCAGTTTGATCCCCCCTGTTATTGAAGACATCTCATCAGATATTTTCTTTTGAATTTTTTCTTTTGCATCATTAAAAGCAGCAACAATTAAATCTTCTAAAATCTCTTTTTCATCACTTTTTATTAAACTATTATCAATACTCACAGACTTTACAAGATTCTTGCCATCAATAATAACTTTTATTAAACCACCCCCTGAACTCCCTTCCGCTTCAAGTTGTTCAACTTTCTTCTGGGCCTCTGACATTTTATTTTGAAGCTCTTGGGCTTGTTTCATCATGTTATTAAAATTATTCATAATTATTTCCTATCATTGAGAATCAATTTTCTAAAGTTTCCACTTTTGCACCAGGAAAAAAGTCTAGTATCTCTTTCACCTTAGGATCAAGTTTAGCCGATATTTCTTCCTTTTCTTGGTTTTCACTGGAACTTTCATGCCGCTCAATTGATTTACTTATCTCATGAACTAGATCATTTGGATTTGGAATCTCATTTAAATAACTAATTCGTATGAAAAGCATTTCTAATGCACTAATTGGCGAGAATGATTCTGAAAGTTCCTTTGTTCCTTTGTTTAACATTTGCCAGATCATTGTGATTGTTGAAACTTCAACTTTATCTGCCAAACTCTTTAATAAGTTAAATTCACTTTCTGTAAGAGTGCTCTTTACTCCTTCATCAGCTTCAATCTTAATCAGGCCTACTTGATGCGTAGTTACAATAAGGTCTTTTAAAATAAGCGAAGGATCAGCTCCATGTTCATAAAGGTTATTTATTTTTTCAATCGCTTGTAAAGTTGTTCCAGAAATTAAAAAACTTAGAAGATCAAGAATTTCTGTAGGATCATTCAGTCCAATCATTTCCTTAATATCTTTTTCACCAATATTTCCTTGGGTGTAGGAAATAGATTGATCAAGAATAGATAAACCATCTCTAACAGATCCATCTGCTGCTCTAGAAATAATCTTTAAGGCTCCATCTTCAATTTTAACTCCTTCTTTATTACAAATCTCAGTTAAAAAAATAATAAGTTCAGGAGGCTCAACTCTTTTTAAATCATACCTCTGACATCTAGAAAGAATTGTAGTTGGTATTTTTCTTACTTCTGTAGTAGCAAAAATAAATTTAACATGTGCAGGAGGCTCCTCTAAAGTTTTTAATAATCCATTAAATGCAGCGGTTGATAACATATGAACTTCATCAATTATATAAATTTTGTATCTTGATGATACGGGTGCATACTGCACTCCTTCAATTAATTCTCTAATATCTGATATTCCAGTTCTTGAAGCTGCATCCATCTCAAATACATCTACACTTCTTGATTCAGCTATTGCTAAGCAGTTTTCACACTCTCCACATGATTCTTGAAACTCTTCATTGTTCTCACCAATAGAAGTACAATTTAATGATTTTGCTATTATTCTTGCAGTTGTAGTTTTCCCTACTCCTCTTACTCCAGTCAATAAAAAGGCGTTGGCTACTCTTTTCATTTGAATAGCATTCTGAATGGTCTTAGCCATGAGATCCTGACCTATCAACTCACTGAATTTACTAGGTCTATATTTAAGAGGTATAGGTAAAATCTTTTGGTTCGACATTATGAAGTAGTCTAATTAAGTGGGAGATTAAAGCAACCCAAGTATTTTCGTTACGGCTGCTTCTTTTCAGATCTGACCGGGTTGGCGAAATACTTGTCTACTCAATCTCCCAGATTATTGTAACATACTGTTGTTAAAAAGTGCTGAAATATATATTTTCTAGATATTAAATTATGAATAAAACAGTTTTTACAAATAACCCTCTTAATAGAACTGCAAATCTTAGAAATGATGTCAACTGGATTAAATCAATTAAGGAGGATCAGAAGACAAACTATATAATTTTTTGTAATGAAAAACCTCTTATTAATCCTAGTTCTGATCACTCAAAAAATTCTGAAATTAAGTTATTTAATTTTAGCCAACTCGATAATCTTATTGAGAAAGCACAATATTTAGTCTTTCTTGGGCAAAATGAAGGAAAGTCATTTTTTGCAGTTGATTTAAGTAATATTGAGCAAATTAAAGAAAATAAAAATATTATGGGGGAATCAAAATTTATTGATGTTAGATCCATAGCCCCAAATCTGTCCTCAGAAAGTACTGGAATATTAGCACAAGCAAAATCAATGATTTCATGGAATAGTACTTATACTTACTGCACTAAATGTAGTGGTGTTAAACTTGAAACAAAAGATGCAGGTTACAAGAAATTATGTAGCTCATGCAAAACTGAATTTTTTCCAAGAGTTGATCCTGTGGTAATCATGCTTCCAACATATAAAGATAAATGTTTGTTAGGGAGACAAAAAATATTTCCACCTAGAATGTATTCAGCTTTGGCAGGATTCCTAGAGCCCGGTGAAACAATAGAAGATGCCGTAAAAAGAGAAATAAATGAAGAATCCGGATTAACAGCGGTAGATGTTGAATATAAGTTTACCCAACCCTGGCCTTTTCCTTTTCAACTCATGATAGGGTGTTTAGCTAATGTAGAGGATGACGTGCTTAAACTTGACTATGATGAATTAGAAGATGCTGTCTGGCTGTCAAGAGAAGATTTAAACAGAGTGTTTGTTGGAAAAAGTCCCCAAAGAATATGGATACCTCCTGCCATGGCAATTGCCCACCAGTTAATTGTAAATTGGATGCATAGCTGATTATTTTTTACTGATTCCTGTATTCATGCATTGGGTAAACACCAAGTACAATTAATTTGTCAGTATAAAAATCTAACTCTTCGAGTGCCCCCTTTACAGACTTATCTTCAATGTGACCATCAATATCAATATAGAACTGGGCCTTATTAAAGTCTCCATCCACAATAAAGCTTTCAAGCTTCGTTATATTTACTCCATTTGTTGCAAAACCTCCAAGTGCCTTATACAGAGCAGATGGAACGCTACGAACTTCAAAAATACAGCTCGTAAGACACTTTACATTTTCTTCTTTCTTTTGCTGTAACTCTTTGGACATAATTAAGAAACGAGTTGTATTATGCTGCATGTCCTGAATATTATCTTTTGCAATTTCAAGACCGTAAGTTTGAGCCGCAAGCTTAGATGCAATAGCTGCATCTTTAGAATTTTCTTGTTCACTAATGTATTTGGCTGATCCAGCTGTATCAGCCATAACAATTGTCTGGAGACCAAGCTCCTTGATCACTGATTGACATTGACCAATGGCCATCGAATGACTTCTTACACATTTAACATCTTTAAGATTTACTCCAGATTTTACTAACAGCTGATGCTCAACTTTTTGAAAGTGTTCTGAATATATTTTTAGATCATAATCACCAAGTAGATAATGAATATCCGCAACTCGTCCAGCGACAGAATTCTCAACAGGTATCATTGCTAGGTCGCTATCACCCGTTCTTACACTACCTAGCGCTGACTCGAAAGTTCTACAAGGAATAGGTTCAAGATCAGAGAAAGCTTCTGTGCAAGCAAGGTGTGAATAAGCTCCGTACTCTCCTTGGAATGTTATTTTTTTCATTGTTTACTCATTACATCTTTAATAGCTTCTAAATCTTCAGGAGTATCAACTCCTAGAGGGAAAAAGTCAATTAATCCAGCTTCAATGTGCATGTTGTTCTCTAAAGCTCTTAATTGCTCTAACTTTTCATCTTGTTCTCTTTGTGTCGGATCTAAGTTAATAAACTTAGCAAGTGAATCTCTTGTATATGAATAAATTCCAATGTGATGGTAAAAATTATTAGTAGACTTATCTTTGGGTAGTCTTTGAAAATCAATGGCTTTCGCGCTTTTTTTATTTTCTTGGAACTTGCATAAAGCTTTTACTATTTGAGATTTATGTAAATCAGATTCCTTATCT
>CEUL01072799.1_pt1 | contig 11670 bp, 8 predicted proteins | sample 427021 | NCBI WGS metagenome assembly CEUL01 (sample SAMEA2622800, study PRJEB7988) | marine metagenome | isolation source: saline water (ENVO:00002010), including | reverse complement strand
AAAAAAAATGTAAGAATAGAATTAGATGATGACCCTCTTAAAAGTCAAGAAGGAAGTGGTACAGTTACAGTATTGCATCCTGCACACGGCTTTGCAAATGGTGCTAGTGTAACTATAGAAGGTGCAGAATCTATACTTAATGAAGATGGTGATGGATTAGCGGCAGGTAATTTAAATGGCACATTTACTATAGCTGTATTAGATGACGATAGATATACCTACACAGCAGGTGCAAGTGATACAGGAGGGGATTCGGCAGATGGAGGAGGTACTAATGTAAGAATTATAGGACACCCACCAACAAAACAATGGGATGAGCAAGTATATAGTGATTATAATGGTTATCCTACTACGTGTAAATTTCATCAACAAAGATTATTTTTTGCAGGTGGATCAATAAGTGATTTTGTTGCCGGTAGCAAAACAGCAGATTTTTTTAACTTTGATGTTGGAGAAGGTGAGGATACAGACTCTATACAGATTGCTATATCATCTGATCAAATTAATGAAATACGACATTTAGTATCTGGTAAACATTTAGAAATATTTACAAGTACAGGTGAGTTTTATCTTAAACCACAAGTAGGTAGACCACTTACACCATCAGATTTAAAATTAGAAAGACAATCTAGTTTAGGTGCTACCCAAAAATGTATGCCACGACTATTTGATGGTGCGGCAATATTTGTACAACCTAATGGTAAAACTGTAAGAGAGTTTTTCTATAATACAGCTACGGAAGATTATGTTCCAACTGTATTAACATTCTTATCACCACAAGCAGTTAATAATCCTACAGATACAGGTATTATAAAATCAACAGGAGCAAAGACAGAACAGTTTATTTTATTTGCAAATGATGATGGGTCACTAGGTGTATTTTCTGCACAAAGACAAGAAAAACTAGCAGGATGGGTAATATGGCAAACAGATGGTAGTTTTTTATCAACAGCAGGTATTACCTCTTTTTTATATACTGTTGTTAAAAGAACAGTAAATGGTGCAGATAAATATTATTTAGAACAAATATCTAATTCTCAATTTGCCTTGCCCACAGATTGTTCAGTAAGTAAAATATTATCGGGATCATATCAGCCACACGGCACAGTATTAGTAAATGGTGCTGTAACGTCAAGTAGACAACTTACACTAGATGGTTTTGCCAATGCACCAACAACAGGAGAAAAGTTTAAGATTGGTGGTGCTTCTACAGAATATATAATACAAAGTGCAAATGCTACAGGAACTTCTGGTGAATATATAGTTGTTATTGATCAAACAGTTTCGGCATCTGATAATGCTACAATAGAATTTACAACAAGTCGTGTGTTTACAGGACTTAATGCTAACCCTGATTTACGTGGAAAAATTGTACACGCTACATCTGGATCTGATGAAGAAGATGATATACGATACTATGGTTCAGGAACAGTATCGTCAGGAGGGGTAGTTAATTTTCAATTACCGGCAAGTGCGTGTGATATAGGATTAAACTATACAGTTGAAATAGAAACACTACCTATTGATTCTGTTCAACCAATAAGAGGTTTAGGATCTACATATGGTTATCCTCGTAAAATAGGTAAAACTATATTGGAATTATCTAAAACATATAATTTACAAGTAAATACTAATGATGTATTGCTTAATGATAATGGATTACAAATGGTAGGATATACAGGAAAAAAAGATATACATACATTAGGATATACACAAACTCCTTTTGTTTCTATAACACAAACTGTGCCTGTGCCTTTTAGAATATTGGCTATAACTTCGGAGGTATATTTCTAATGTGTGGAGCAGTATTTAGTTTTTTTGCCAATATGTTTAGTAATGAAAGTGATTACATTAAAGCACAAATGGATTTACAAACTAGAATGGCTCAAGAAAAACAAAAAATGTATGAACAAAGAGCACAAGCTGAAATTCTTGCTATGGAACAAAAAGCTAATAAAATTAAAGAAGATGCGGCAAGATTAAAGAAAAAAAATTATGCGGCATTTTCTGTTAGTGGAGCAGATATTAATTCACCATCCTATGGAGCATTTTTAGAAGGTAATAAAAAATTAGTAAAAAAAGATTTAAATTATAATAGGTTAATGGGATTAGAAAGAGCACAACAAGCTATGTTTGGTGCTAGACAATCAATATATGAAGGTCAAGCCGCACAGATAGAAGGACAAGCCAGATTATCTGCACGACGCACAAGATTAATAGGACAAGCAGGTGAAGCTGTAGGAAGTTTATTTTCAACTGCCGCCGATATAAAAACTTTTATGACATAAACTATGGCTGAACGATACAAACAACAAACTCAATACGCACCACAAATTGGTGTAACTTCCCAATTTGGGCAAGAAAAGGTATCTCGTGCATTAGATAGAGCATATAAAGTTCAAAGTGAAGCAGGACAAGTATTAGCTGAAGGTCTAAGAAAAGGTGCACAAGGTATTGATATATTTAGGGCACAAAAAGAAATAGAAGATTTTTCTATTGAATATGAAGATGTTACTTTAGAAAAACCAAATGGAGAAAATTATACTTTTAAAAAACCAAAACCAATTAATGTACCTACTTTTTTATTTACAGAATCAAAACAAAAGTATGACAAATTTGCTTTAGCTAAAATAAAAAAAGAAGTTGGTTCATTTTTTGATGATCAATTAGATGCTGTATATAAACGAGTTCGTTTTGAAAAAGGAAGTGATCCAAATGAATTTGCATTACAAATAGAACCTATAATTGAAGCAACACAAAAATCATTTCCTAATGAATATAAAGCATTATTAGAAGATGATATTAATAATATTGCAAATAAATATAAACAACAAACAGAAGCTAATTTTTTAAACATACAAGAACAAGGAAGGAATGAAGAATACAAAGCATATACTAAAAGCACACAAGAACAGATAGAATCTGCACTTATTGCAGGAAAAATAAATGTAGCTAAAACAATACTTGAACAAGATTTTGCAAACGAAGCATTAGAATTTGAAGATATATCAAGTTATGCACGTATACATTACAAAAATGATTTAAACAATATGCAAAACCTTGTAAAATTTTTTGAAACCTATGGTGATTTTATGAATCCATTATCTGTTGCTAATCAACAAGTAGTAAATCAAAAAAAGTTTGCTAAAAATTTAGAAGCATTTGAATTGTTAATTAATGGTGTTGGTGATGCAAAGTTATATTCGCCTGAACATCAACAAGGTGGATTTGATACAACAATTACTTTAGCAGACTTTCAAAAATCAATGGGTACACTTACAGGTCAAAATAAAACATTTTTAAATAATGTTGTTAAAAAAAGATTAAGTATTATGAAAGATGCTATAGATAATGATGACTCTAACAATCAGATATCTTTAGGTATAGAAGCAATTAAAAATGGTGAAGAAGTAATTACAAATTTTAGAGCAAAACAATTAATGGATAAATTAGATAGCCAAAAATTAACAGAACGAATAGCAAGTGCTGATGGACTAAGAGAATCTTTAGGATTACCAACAACAGGACAAGAATTTGATATTAACAATCCTGATGACTACAAAATGTTATTTGCAACAAAATATATTCCATCTGGAGTTAAAACAATGTTAAATGATAAAATATGGTCAGGTGATGTAGAATGGCTACAAGGATATCTTGAAGATGCTTCTAAATATCAAAATTATATGGTTGATCTTATGCCGGCAGATATAGGATCAAGTACATATAGTTATCTTCGTAATATAAATAATCTTAGATTAGGTGGGCAGTTAACATTACAAAATTTAAAAACAAAAAATGAATATGAAGTATTCCAAGAAGAAATAACACGAGATAATGAAAAACTAACATTAATAAAAGATAGAGTAGACCAAGGCATAAAAGCCGCAGTACAAGATTTAGATGTAGATACAAATGTATTTGGTGTAGAATTACCGGGAGCAACATTTTTTTCAAAAAGCAGCCAATATAAATTTAATAAATTAATACGAGATACTCTTTTACAAAACAATATTGGTGTTACATTACGAAAAGATGAAATACAAAAACAAGCAGAAAAATTACTTACAAGTTATGCAAAACAGGGCATATATGGACTTACGAAATTTGGAGCTACAGGATCAGAAGGTTTAAAAAATCAAGAGTCGCTTGGTATGTACCCAATAGAAAATTTTGCAATACTTAATCCTGAAACAATGGAAAAAGATTCATCATATTTAAAATCTTATATGTATAATGTTTATAGAGATAATTGGAATGAAGATAGAGCAAATATGTATGGAGGTGAAAAACGACCACTTACATATGATGAAGCAGAATTTATTGTTGTACCTGCAGTAAGAGGTATTGAAACATTACCAACAAGCAATCCGTTAACAATGAAATATTTTTTACACATACGAGATGAAGAAGGATTAGTTGATCCTGTTATGGATGAAACAGGTAGATCACAAGTTATTCTTGACCCTTTTAATGATATATATGGAAAACATTTACAATATGAAATTTCAGATTACGAAAAACAATTATTAATAAAAGGTACAGGAGAACGAATTGCGGCAATAGTAGAAGATGAAGGTACAATAGATAGTGTACAAGCTATTTATGACCAATTAGGTTTTACTAATGATTTACCAGAATATATTAAATTTTATAATAATATTTTATATAAATATAGAAATAAAAAATGATACAAAAACCTTTATCTGATTATGAATTAAATGTAACTACACCTAAACAAAAACAACAGGTGCAAGAAAGTGCAAATTTATTTCAAAATATAGATAATATACAAGAATCAACAAGGCCAATACTACCTAGATCAACTGATGTTACTGTAGATCAAAGTTTATTTAGAGATATGGTTGATATAGTAATGCTTGAAGGCATAGGTCAAACAGTAGAAAGAATAGAAGAAGTTGCAACAGGAGGTCGTGTTGGTGCATTTGATCCAAACTACAATCCTTTTGGCGAAATTAAAGGATATGAACATCACGCAGACCAATTTACAGAATCAGCAAATCCTAAAGAAACACAAAGAATTAAAGAACGAATAGATAGAAATCAAGAAAGACGAGATAATATAGCTGATGCAGGTATTGGTACTTATTTAGCGTCAGCCTTAATTAATCCTATTACAGCAATACCTATATTTGGCATAAGACATAATATGTTTTTAATGAACGCCGCAAGAGGTGGCTTACAAGTAGGTTTAGCTGAAGGAGCAAGTCAATATGTTGCATCAAAACTTGACCCTACAAAACCAGAAGGTGAAGGTTTAATGATGACAGGATCTGCGGCATTGTTTGGTGGGTTAATGACAGGTACAATAGCAAGATTAACAGGAGATGATCCTGATGCTTTTAAACGATATTTTGGCAAAAATGTAAAACAATATATAGATGATTATAATAAAGCATTTGAAGAAGCAAATGTTAAATTATCACCTGCAGGAACTAAATTTTATTTTGATGCTACAAGTTTAAAAAATGGAATTATTTTTGTAAAAGATAAAACTAATAAAATTTTTTACAATAATAAAAAAAATGTTACTGCAAAACATAAAGAAGCTAAAGTAGAAGTTAAAGGCAATGCAAAACAATTTGATGATGTAAGTAATATATATACAAAAGAACAACTTACTGCAATAAAAAACAATCTTGCAAATACACCAGATGCTAAAATGCCTTTATTACATAGAACAGTTGCCGAGTTTAATGAAAAAAATAATCAAATTACATTTGATGATGTAGGAATAAAACAAAAATGGCTTACACAAACATATAAAGAAGAATTTAAAGATTTAAAATTAAATATACCAATAGCTAAAATGTTTAAAACAATGGATGATTATATGCACTTTGAGTTTATAAAAGCTATTGGAAGAAAAATTTATGTAAAACCTGACAAATTTGCATCAAAATTAGAACACGAAAAAGCTGTAAATAAATGGGCAGTTGAATATAGTGTGCGACCAGAAAATGCTTATTTACGAACAGATGTAGATGGTTTTTTAAGAACATTAGAAAAAGTAAGTCCATTGCGTAGAGGACTAGAAAAAATATTTAAAAATAAAATACTTACAGAAAAACAAAAATTACAATATATGGAGGACTTGTATCAAATATCCGGTAATCACGCTACACAGACACAACTAAATAAAATGGGTAGAGCATCACCAACCTCTATAGCTACAGATTTAAGTCTAAAACATTTTGGTTTTTATATACAAACTATAGCTAAAGTAGAAGATGATTTTCATAAATTAATGGGTGGTAATGCAACTCAAACAAATTGGGAAAGACGAAAACAAGGTTTCCGTGTAGCAGTGGAATCAACTTTTGGTAATATAAGAAATGCTATTCTTCGTGATCCTGCTCGTAAAAAACGAATGAGCAAACAAGAATATTTTGAACTTGTTGGTGAAGCTAGAGCCGATAAAGAAATTTTAGTACACTTTGATCCACAAACAAGAAAAGCTGTAAAAAATTCACTAAAACAAGTAGATAATTTTTTTAAATATTACAACGAACAAAACTCATTATTAGGTTTATATGCTAATCAAAACACAATGAAGCGTACTTTGTTAAGATTAGAATCAGCAATAGAAAAAATTGATCGTAATGTAACACAATTACCTGCCGGTGATCCTAGAATTAAGGCTTTATTAGATAGAAGAAAAAAATTAAAACAAGATGTTAAATCAATAAATAATGAAATAAGAGAATTTGATGAAGATACATCACTTATTAAAGATTATATGCCAATTATATGGCGTTTAGATAAAGTAAATGATCAAGCAGATCAATTAAAAGGACTAATACGCCAAAAGTTATCGCAACCTAATAAAGGCGTACCACATTCTTCTGGTCATCCTAAGTATATATCAATAAGAGATAATTTAAGACAACTTAGTTATGCTAAAGAGTATGGTATATCAATGAAAAAATCAGATAAAATACCATTAAATGAAAGAGATTTAATTATTGAAGCAGAAACTGCGCGTAGATTTGATGATATTAGAAACGAACAAGCATCTTTTATGAATATTGATAATGCAAATGGCATAGATAAAACATATAGAGGTAGAGGTAAAATTGGTGCAAAACAATTACTTGAAAGAGATACTTTATTGCCAATAAGTGAAATAAAAGAATTTATTGAAACAGATATTAATTTTATTATGAGAAGTTACGCTCAAAAAATAGGTGCTTCTATTGAATTTACTCGCCGTTTTGGTGATGTACATATGAGAGATTACATAATAAACAAAGAAATTGATATGATAAGCCAAGGTATAAGTGCTACAGATAGAAATAGAATACTTAACGCTTATATAGATGAGAAAGATAAATTGTTAGGCACATTTTTTACAGGTGATCCTGCATCTATGTCTGTAAGAGCCACAAAGTTGCTAGAAAATGTAATTCACCTTGCCTATATGGGCAAAGTTACAATATCTGGATTACCTGAATTAGCTAGACCAATAATGGTAGATGGTTTTATGAAAACATATTTTAATGGTTTTAGTAAAGATGCTGTTAGCCGTAGTATGAACCCTTTTGCTAAAAGTAATATGGCAGATGTGCATTATTTAAATCCATTAATGGAATTAGCAATGTCTATGACTAATAGATATGTATGGCAAGGTGGTATTCATCTTGATGCTACACGATCTGGCAATATTTTAGATAAATATATAGGCAGACACGCCGAAAGGGCACAAGAATATTTTTATACATTTAATGGTTTACAACCATTGACATATTTTCTTAAAACTTTTAACGGATTACTAAGTGCTCATAGATTTTTAGAAGATAGTGTAGCTTGGTCAAAAGGTTTATTAGATGTAAAAGGACAACAACGGCTGTTGTCATATGGTATTGATGAAAATAATGCAAAATTAATAGCAAGTATGCCAATAGAGGCAGTAGAAAAAGGTGGGGGGACGCATTATTTAGCTAATGTAAGAGAATGGGATAAGATAGCAGGTGGTAAAACAGCAAGAGAAATATTTGCACAAGCATTAAGAACAGATGTAGATAGAAGAATTGTAACACCAACAACAGCAGATGTACCTAATATGATGAGTGGTGTTATTCGTATTAATAGTGAAGGTGCTAGACAATTATTTAATAATAATTTATTTAGAAAATTTGCAAATACGATTGGATTTCCTATAGGAGCAAAATTTGATGCAACAGAATTTGGTGCTAAAATAAATATTGCACCTTTACAATTATTAACACAGTTTTTTAGTTGGATGATGGGAGCAAATGGTAAAGTATTCCTATCTGCCGTGCAAGGTAGAGAAAAAGGTGCAGTAGTTATAAATGGTATGATGAGTATGATTGCATTAGGCGTTGCCGCAGATTTTTTAAAAAATCCATCATATTGGGAAAATAAAAATTGGGTTGAAAGAACAATAAGAGGTGTAGAATTGTCAGGTATTACAGGATTATTAGGAGATTTAAATTTTCATTTAGAAACTTTAAGTCAAGGAGCATTTGAAACTCCATTAGGATTAAGACCATTATTAGGACAAGATGCACGATTTGGAGAAGTGTCTGGAGAAGACGCTTTTAAAAGTGTTGTAGGTGCAGGCCCTGCCGCAGTTTATGATTTAATATCAGTTTTATCTGACAACCGATTTACAGAAGAAGAAAAACACGATACTATAAAACGACTTTTACCCGGAAGTACACTTTTAGGGATAGAGCATATGATTGATTATATATATGATACAATTACAGGAATAAAAGAATGACGATTGCATCAGCACAAAATACAGGTAGACAAGTTTTTACAGCTACAGGTGGACAAACTGCGTTTACTATTACATTTGAATTTTTTGGTATAGCTGACTTACAAGTTTATAAGAATGGTACATTAGCTACATACAATGCTAATCCTACTACAACTACTACGTATAAAGTAACAGCTAGTAATTCTTCTAGCGATAGTGCGTATGAGTTTGGTACAGGTGCAGTTATTACATTTGGCTCTGGACTTACAGCAGATGATAAAGTTGTAGTTGTTAGACGTATTACTATAGAAAGAACAACAGATTTTCCTGTCAATGGCACATTTGATATTACTGCCTTAAATACAGAATTAGATAAAGCTGTTGCTATATTTAGTGATAATAAAGATCAAATTACAAGAAGTATAAGATTAACAGATGGTGATGACACAACACCTACATTATCAATACCGGCAACTAGAGCCAATAAAATATTATCTTTTGATGGTTCTGGTAATGTTTCTGTAAGTTCACAACCTATTGCAGGTGGTGTAACAGTAAGCACATTATCACCCGGAGCATCAGCTACAGCATCTTATAATACATCTACAGGTGTATTAGCATTAGGTTTACCACAAGGTGCAACAGGTGCACAAGGAAATCCGGGTAGCGACGGCTCAGATGGTGCAGACGGAACAGGTACATTTAATGATTTTACAATTACAGATGGCTCTACATCACAAACAATATCAAATGGAAATACATTAACTTTTACGGCAGGAACAAATATGCAAGTAGCTGTAAGTGCAACAGATACAGTAACGATTACTAACACAGCACCCGACCCTGTTGCATTAGCTATTGCTTTAGGTTAATATAGGAAACATTATGGCTAATACATTTAAAGTAAAAACAAAAGCAAGTGTAAGTAATAGTTCGTTAGATACAATTTATACTGTACCTTCGAGCACAAGTACAGTTGTATTAGGTATGGCATTGTGTAATAAAACAACAAGTGCAATAACTGCAGATGTACAATTAGTAAGTGATACTTCTGATACAGAAACTAATGCTAACATCTTTTTGTTAAAAGCAGTAGATATACCGGCTAACACTACACTTGAAGTGTTTGGAGGACAAAAAGTTGTCGTGCAAACAACTGATGTTGTTAAAGCACAAGCAAGTGCATCAGCTTCATTGGATGTAGCATTGTCAATAATGGAGATAACCTAATGGCTTATCTTGGTGTTACTCCTACTACATCTTCACAATCGCTTGTTAAACAAGATTTTTCTGTTAGTGCAACTCAAAACTATACATTATCGCAATCTGTAACTAATGCTAATGATATTGCATTATATATAAACAATGTAAGACAAGAACCTACATATGCGTACTCTGCCTCTGGTACAAGTTTAACATTAACTGAAGCAACAGCAGGATCAGATGATATGTATTGTATATATTTAGGTAGAGCCGTAGGTACAATTAATCCTGCAAGTGGTAGTGTTGGTACAAGTCAATTAGCAGATGGTTCGGTTTCAATAGCAAAATTATCAGCAACAGGCACAGCAAGTAGCAGTACATTTTTAAGAGGTGATAATAGTTTTGCAGAAGCAGGTGGTGGTAAAGTTTTACAAGTTGTTAATGTTCACGATGATCAATACGCTAGTTATTCAAGCACAAATGTTGATAACAAAGTACAAGTGTTAACTGCTAGTATAACTCCAAGTGCAACAAGTAGTAAAATCCTGATTACAGGTTTTATATCTATGTCCTCAACTAATTCAAGTGTGCAAACTTATGGTGTAACAATAAAAAGAGGTTCTACTATTATTGGAGAAGGTGATGCAAGTAGTTGGAATAGTGGTGTAGGTACTGGTCATTCAATAATAGCTGCTAGTAGTTATTCAAAACCAGATAAAGCACCACTTTTACATTTTTTAGATTCACCAAATACAACTTCAGCGACAACTTATAATTTTTTTGCTTATGCAAACCACTATGGAAGTAGTTTAAGCTCATTAACTTTAATAATTAATGGTGGAGGATATACTTACAATAATAAAGAAACAGCAGTTCCAACTTCAAATATTACTTTAATGGAAATAGGTGCATAATGGCAATTATAGTTGATGCAATATTAGCTTTAGACTCAAATGCAAGAGTAAAAGTTGTAGGTGAAGATTATGATAAAATTACTTGGTTTGATAACAATCCAAACAAAATTACTGTTAAACAAATCAAAACAAAGAAGGCAGAATTAGATAAAGTAGACAAAGCTAATGAATATAAGATGCAAAGAAAAAAAGAATACCCAAGAATAGAAGAACAACTAGATACTATTTATCATAAAGGTATAGATGAATGGAAAAAAACAATAAAAACAGTTAAGGATAAATACCCAAAGGAATAGATTATGCCATTAAGTAAAATATTAGCAAGTTCGTTAACAACAGGTGTAGGAGGTAAACTATTGAGTCATAAAATTACAAAGATTACAACAAATTCTACGAGGTCAAGTGCAACTTCTTATGCAGATGATTTAGATTTTGGTAGTTTTACACCATCAAGTTCTAGTAGCATTGTACTTATATCTGGTGTTGCAAATGCAGATGGTGGAACAAATGTTTATACTTATTATAAATGGGTTGTTGATGGTTCAGATTTTTTATCAACAGGTAGTTCATCACCAGATGCTACACATATTTTTTATAATAGTACATCATTAAATGCTAATGCATATATGCCTTCAACAATATTTACAAGTATAACAAATACTGATGGTTCGGCTATACCTGTAAAATGTCAACTTAAAGTAAACTCTGGCACATTGTATATAAATAGAAGTTATGATGGTGCTTTTGCAGGTTCACCTAGTACAGTTATGTGGTTGGAGATAGCAAACTAATGCCTTATATTGGACA
>CEUL01377255.1_pt1 | contig 11717 bp, 11 predicted proteins | sample 427021 | NCBI WGS metagenome assembly CEUL01 (sample SAMEA2622800, study PRJEB7988) | marine metagenome | isolation source: saline water (ENVO:00002010), including | reverse complement strand
CTCTAAGAGAGTTCCTGAAATTGTAGGATTATTTGCGGACCAACCATTTGATGCCGTAAATGAATATATTGAAAAACTTAAATTAGATGCTGTTCAGCTTTGCGCGAGTGAAAGTATGGAATATTGCTCAAAAATTAAAAGTCCCATATATAAAGTTATCAGCATTGATCCATTAGTTCCTATTTCAGCACAGATGCCAAGGATCATGCTTCTGCAGCAAAGGCATTCGTTAGCCGGCCATCGAATTGTTATAGATACTAAGTTGCCTGGAGCATATGGGGGGACTGGCACTAGTTTTGACTGGGATGTAGCCGCTGATTTGTCTAAATCCTTTGTTATGACTCTTGCAGGAGGGTTATCGCCGCAGAATGTGGGACAAGCGATAGATCAAGTTCGACCTTGGGGGGTAGACACTTCAAGTGGAGTGGAAACACAGGGTCAAAAGGACCACGAAAAAATAGCTACCTTTATTAGTCAAGTCAAGGGCAAAGATTCTGATAAAAAAAGCAAAGGTCCCTTTAGATTGTTTAGGAGAAATTAATGTCTTCTTTGCCAGATGAGCGGGGTCGATTTGGTGCTTTCGGGGGGCAATATGTTCCTGAAACTTTGATGTCAGCGCTACATCAATTGACAGAGGCGTGGCAGGTTGCCCGCGAAGATGAACAATTTCAAGAAGAGCTGGCTTTCCTTCTAAAAAATTACGTGGGGCGCCCGACACCTCTGCATTACGCAATCAGATTAACTGAGCTTGGAGGTGGCCCTAATATCTATTTGAAACGTGAAGACCTTGCTCATACAGGAGCTCACAAAATAAATAATGCTCTAGGCCAAGGCTTACTTGCAAGACGTATGGGGAAAACGCGCATTGTTGCCGAAACAGGCGCTGGCCAGCACGGGGTTGCGACTGCGACTGTTTGTGCTCTCCTAGGATTGGAATGTATTGTCTATATGGGAGAGGAAGATATACGAAGACAGGCGCCTAACGTATACCGTATGAAAATGCTAGGTGCAGAGGTTCGTGCAGTTACTTCAGGTACACGCACTTTGAAGGAGGCTGTGAGTGAAACAATTCGTGACTGGGTCACTAACGTTAACGATACGCATTACATAATAGGCAGTGCAGTAGGGCCGCACCCTTACCCAATGATGGTCAGAGATCTACAGCGTGTTATCGGCAAAGAATCAAGGCGGCAAATTTTAGAGGAGTTAGGCAAACTGCCTGATGCCGTGGTAGCTTGCGTAGGTGGAGGCTCGAACTCTATGGGGCAATTCTATGACTTTATTTCGGACAATGAAGTCAGGCTGATTGGCGTTGAAGCGGCTGGTTACGGATTGAATACAAAGAAACATGCAGCCTCTATAGGTGGGGGGAGAGTGGGGGTCTTACATGGGGCTATGTCATTTATTGTCCAGAATGATGATGGCCAAATTGAAGACACGCATAGTATATCTGCAGGTTTGGATTATCCGGGAGTTGGTCCGGAGCATGCATGGCTTAAGGACACCGGGCGTGCAGAATATGTAAGCGTAACTGATGAAGAAGCGGTGGTAGCATTTAAGTTAATTTGCGAATACGAAGGAATTATTCCTGCTTTAGAATCCTCTCATGCAGTGGCTTACGTCCTGAATTCCCTTGGCCCCACACTTGGTTCCGACCAGAATGTATTGGTGTGCTTGAGCGGACGTGGCGACAAAGATTTAGACACAATAATGAATATGGATTCATGATTAACCCTTAATAAGGGCAAAATAGCTATTACTATTTTCTAAGATTAAGTTATAGTACTTAGCAAGTTAAATTGTTTGGTGTGTTACCCATAATGCCTGATGCGTATGTAGTTAATTGGACGGCGGTAGCTTTGGCTTTTCTTGTGGGATTAGGTGCTATGGCAATCATGTTGTTAGCATCAATTTTGATCTCACCGCGTCGACCTTCAGAAAAAAAGGGTATAGCCTACGAGTCAGGAATTCTTCCGACCAAACTAAATTGGACACAATTTAACGTCCGATATTACATATTCGGTATTTTGTTTTTGATTTTTGACGTTGAAGCAGTATTCCTTTTCCCTTGGGCCGTAATTTTTGCAGATTCTGGAATTCCTGCGTATGTATTTTATGAAATGATTATTTTCATAGCAGTGTTATTGCTAGGCGTTTTGTATGCCTGGCGAAAGGGAGTATTAAATTGGCGATAGGAAATAATCACGAACCACTTCAGGTATTCCGCCCGTCTAATTGGGGTAGAGAAGTAAAGGGTCGTTTTTTCGATTCTCCTGAGAAGGCGTTTATCTCTGAGGGGCGAGGAAATACCCCTGCGCCGAATCTGTTGAAAAACTCTGCTCCAGGAGTTGTGACTACAACGATAGATCAATTAACTTCACTAGGTAGAAGTAATTCTTTATGGACTTTGACGTTTGGCCTTGCATGTTGCGCAATAGAAATGATTTCTACGCATATGGCACACCACGATTTAGATCGATTTGGGGTTGTTACATGGCCATCTCCTCGGCAATCGGATGTAATGATTGTTGCAGGTACAGTGGTAAAAAAAATGGCTGACCCTATTAAATTGCTTTATGAGCAAATGCCGGACCCAAAGTGGGTTATAGCAATGGGAACCTGTGCAACTAGCGGCGGACCTTATTATCGGTCGTATAGCGTGGTGATGGGAGTTGATCATTTAATACCAGTTGATGTGTATGTACCGGGATGCCCACCTAGGCCAGAGGCTTTAATGGATGGCATTATGAAATTACAGGACAAAATTAAAGACGATGCCAAGAGTGGGTATAGAAGTGATTCGGTTTATGTGGAGAGCCCGAATGCTGAAGAAGGAATAAATGACGGAAAAGCCGACTGAAAATCAGGAGCTAGGTACTGCTACTACTACCCAAGTCTCTCAAGGAGGCGGCTCCGAAGCTACTGATCCTGAACTAAATGAAAAAGGATATGCTCTTGCAGTTGCTATTAAAAAAGTATTTCAGTCATATGCACTAACGGTCGATGGCAGGGATGATATGCCTTGTGTCAATGTCGGCAAGCAAGATCTTTTAGAGATTGCACAAATTTGTAAAACAGATGTATCTCTTTCTATGGATATGTTGCATTGTCTTTTTGCTGTAGATTATGAAGAAAGTATAGAAATTAATTACATACTTTTTTCAATTTCCCATGACAGAAAAATGTTAATAAAAACAAGAGTGTCTGCTGAAGACCCGCAATTAGACACTGTTGAAAACGTTTGGTCTTCTGCGAATTGGTTTGAACGAGAGACACGTGATTTATTTGGCGTGGAGTTTATAGGAAGCGTAGATACATCGCCCCTATTGCTGTACGAAGGCTTTGAAGGGAACCCTGGTCTTCGTAGTTTTCCTCTCCATGACTACGAGGAATGGTAGCTTGGCTATTGAAGAAACATTCGAAACTATAGATATGATGCTGAACATGGGACCTCAGCATCCTGCTACACATGGAGTTTTTCGCATGATGCTTACTGTAGATGGTGAGCAAGTTGTGGATGTTACGCCGCATATTGGATATCTACACAGAGGGTCCGAAAAATTAGCAGAGAACGAAACATATGGTCAAGTTATAACCTTATTTGATCGACTTGATTACGTGGCAAATTTAAATAATGAATTGATTTACTGCAGGGCGGTAGAGAAGTTGATGGTAGTTGAAGTTCCTGAAAGAGCTCAATACATACGAGTAATTTTGGCAGAACTAAACCGATTGGCAAGTCATTTGTTGTTTATAGGAACATATGCGATTGATTTGGGTGCCATGACTCCGATCATGTATGGATTTCGAGAACGAGAGAGGATTGAAAACCTGTTTGAGTCAGTTACTGGCGCCCGGATGATGCACAATTTTATTCGAATCGGCGGGATAAAAGAGGATGTTCCTCCGGACTTCCTAAGCCGTACATATGAAGCCTTAAATGAAATTGAGCACGGAGTTGTCGAGATAGACAAGCTATTGACGTTTAACGAGGTGTTTTTAGCGAGAACTAGGGGAGTAGGCAAGATCGATGCTGGCACAGCTATTTCTTGCGGGATAACAGGACCAAGCTTGCGGGCAAGTGGTGTTCCTTACGATGTGCGCAAAGATGATACCTACGAAATATATCGATATCTTAATTACAGGGTTCCTGTCGGAGAGAACGGTGATTGCTGGGATCGGTACTACATGAGGGTACTTGAATGTAAGGAATCGATCTCAATGATTCGCCAATGCCTCGAACAAATACAAGAAGGTCCTGTTGTAGCGCAAATGCGACGGATAGTTCGCCCTCCCAAGGGTGAAGTATATGTTCATGGAGAAAATCCCCGAGGAGATATTGGCGTGTTTTTGGTTAGTGATGGAAGTGATAAGCCTTACAGAGTGAAAGTTCGCCCTCCATCTTTTTGTAATTTAGTTGGGTTACGCCCAATGATGAAAGAGGCATACATAGCTGATGCAGTTTCGATCCTAGGTTCATTAGACATTGTCCTTGGTGAGGTAGATAGATGAGAACCCTTCCAGTTCAATTGCTTTTACTTGCGCTAATTCTGGGAGGATTTTTTGCAATTATTTCGGCATTTGTACTTAGTATAAATTTACTAGGGGAACCAGGGGATCAACTAACTTTTTCGATTCTGATTAAGCTAGTACTTGCGTTATTGGCACTCCTTACGATGGTTACCATACTGGGTATTTCACTGGTTTGGTTAGAGCGGAAGGAGTTGGGGCATTTACAGGGTCGAGTAGGCCCTACTCGAGTGGGTCCTTTTGGTCTTCTACAAGTGGTGGCCGACGGAATTAAGCTTGTAGCTAAGGAAGATGTCTCCCCAGAAAAATCTTCTAAAATTTTGTTCAATGTGGCGCCTTTACTAGTCTTTGTACCTAGTTTTGTAGTCTGGGTAACAATTCCGCTAACGCCAAGCTTGGTTGTGAGAAGCTTGGATTTAGGCTTGTTTTTCTTTGTGGCAATTTCTGTAATTAGCATTGTGGGTTTGGTCCTAGCGGGCTGGAGTTCAAACAGTAAATATGCAATTTTAGGGGGATTTCGATCTGCTGCTCAATTGGTAAGCTATGAAATCCCGATAATTATGGTGGTAATAGTAGTGGTGATGATGGCGGACTCCATGAATTTTGTTGAGGTGGTGAAAGCACAATCAACTATACCGTATATTGCTGTTCAGCCACTGGCGTTTTTGATCTTTTTAATTGCTGGCTTAGCTGAAGTTGGACGGACGCCTTTCGATATCTACTTTGCTGAATCAGAAGTCGTTGGAGGGCCATTTGTAGAGTATAGTGGAGCGCATTGGGCGATCTTTTTTCTTGCTGAGTATGTCAATACCTTCGTAATAGCGGCATTGGGCACACTTCTTTTCTTAGGTGGCTGGAATTGGCCGCTAACAGACCCTCCAATGATTGTTGCGCTTGGTATTTTTGCGACCAAGACTTATTTTTTAGCGGGAGTAATTTTTTGGATAAGAGCGACATACCCTCGTTTGCGGATTGATCAATTAATGAGCTTTGGATGGAAAGTGTTAATCCCGTTAGCGTTCGCGAGTATTTTTGTTACGGCAATTCAAATTTTTTATGGATGGCCTCTCTGGACCTTAACATGTATGTCAGTGGTATTAATCATTGTGCCTGCTATACTCCAAATTCGATATCAGCGTAATGACGCAGTTGCAATCGCTCGACGTTATGCAGAACGCTCTGTTGAAGTCGTTGCTATAGAAAAGCCCAAGGAGCAACTTAATGATATCTAGTATGAGGGGGCTTTTGACTACATTAAGATGGCTGTTTAAGCGACCAGTAACAGCGCATTACCCAGTAGAGCATTTGAAAATTCAAGCTCGATATATGGGGTTCCCCGCCTTACTAACGGATAACACGGCAGAAGAACCATTTTGTACAGGCTGCATGGTTTGCGTTCGTGAATGTCCTACGCAATGCATGAAAGCGGTAATGTACGATAATCCTAAGCACGCAGAGGGAAGTAGTCACAGAAGAAAGATTATTCAAGAGTTCGAGATAAATTTAAATCGGTGTATTCTTTGCGGCATTTGTGTGGACGTTTGCTCGTTTGATGCCATTGAGATGTCGTATGAACATGAGCTAGCCAGTTTTGTGAGGGCTGGCGCTAGAGCTAATTTAGAAACCCTGTTATCGCAAGGGCGAAAATATATGGAATCAAGTGGCTGGGTTCCTGCGAACCCGGAGAAGAACGTCGCTGCTGTTGCGTTGGATAAGAAATCAACCGCTTCGCCTGTGACTTTACTAAAACCAAGCGCTGAAAAATCTACGGAGGCAAGTGAGTAAGTGGTCGAAGTAGCCTTTTATATTGCCGCCGGAGTGATATTGCTTTCCGGAGTAGGAGTCGTAAGTTCAAGAAACGTAGTTCATGCTGCCTTGTTTCTTTTGTTAGCGCTAGCTGGGATAGCTGGAGTATTTGTGCTGTTGTATGCGGAATTTCTTGCTTTAGTACAAATATTAATTTACGGTGGAGCGGTTACTATTGTTATTCTGTTTGCTCTTATGCTCACTAAAACAGAAGAATTTGAGCATCAATCCGACAATAAGAGACGTCCCTTTGCTTTTGCTGCCGCAATGACACTATTCGCAGTTATGGCTTTCGCCTTCGTGGTGGATGCGAATAGATTCCAAAGTTCCTCAGCTGATTCGATCGATTTGGAAATGCTTGCCACTGCTTTGTTTGTTGATTGGGTGATCCCCTTTGAGATTGCTTCATTAGTCCTACTGATTGCTTTAGTGGGAGCTGTACTAATTGGCAGAACGGGCAAAGAAGAAGATGAGATTTTCCCAGAGATAGAACCGCCAATCAAATTTCTTTCAATTGGTACTCGATCAACTCAGTTGACCAATGATGGGTCTTCGCCTGTAAAGTCATCCCGGGCTAAAAGGCGACGACGCAGAGGTGCAGAGTGACGCTATTACATTTTCAGTTACTTGCTGCCTTTTTGTTTTGCATTGGTCTATATGGAGTTTTAGCACGAAGAAGTAGTGTCTTGGTTTTGATGGCGATAGAGTTGATGCTTAATGCCGTTAACGTATATGTCATTGCTGTTACGGCATTTGGTAAAGGGAGTGTTGCTACGGGGCAAGTTATTGCTATTTTTGTTATTACTGTTGCCGCGGCTGAAATTGGACTTGCCTTAGCAATAGTGATGCGATTGTACCGAGCGAAAGATACTGTAAATATAGATGAGATTACAGAGATGAAAGGGTAACTTGGAACAGGCTTGGATAATACCTCTTTTTGGGATTAGTGCATTTATAATTCTTGCACTTTTTCGGCATTACCTTCCCTGGCAGGGTAAGCACATTGCGGTGATCGCAGCCCTCTTGGCTTTCTTAGGGTCATGGGTGGTTGTACTTGATTTAATTGGTAGCGGTACAGATATTTACTACTATCCCCGAGAATGGTTTGCCGCGGGATCTTTAAAAATAGGTTGGGGTATTATTGTAGACCCTCTTACCGCAGTGATGTTGATTTTAGTTACATCAATTTCATTTCTAGTACAGTTATATTCATTAGGGTATATGCGCCATCATGCTAATGGTGTCGAGAAAGATGATCCTCGGATAGGGTGGTACTTTGCGGCACATTCACTATTTATGGCGAGTATGCTGACACTAGTATTAGCAGACAATCTTCTTCTTTTGTACATCGGCTGGGAGCTAGTAGGGCTTTGCTCTTATTTACTGATAGGTTTTTGGTATGAGCGTGAGGCCGCTTCACAGGCTGCTAAAAAGGCATTTATTACAACTCGTATCGGTGATGTAGGATTGCTCATAGGAATTATTCTCCTCGTGGTAGAAGTGGGTTCCTTCGACATTCGAACTATATTGGATAGTGTAACCTCAGGGGAGGCTAGCCAATCTGTAGTTACGACAAGTGCATTTTTACTGTTTCTGGGAGCTATGGGAAAGTCTGCGCAGTTTCCACTGCATGTTTGGCTTCCAGATGCGATGGAAGGCCCGACTCCAGTAAGTGCGTTAATACATGCGGCTACAATGGTTACCGCTGGTGTGTTTTTGGTCGCAAGATTATTTCCTTTGTTTGAAGCCGTTGAAAGTGCACAATTAGCGATTGCAATTGTGGGTATTGTTACTGCTTTGGCTGGTGCAAGTATGGCTTTGGTCATGACGGATCTTAAGCGAATTCTTGCCTACTCTACAATGAGCCACCTTGGGTTTATGATGCTCGCGCTAGGTGCAGGAGGCTATACTGCAGCTGTATTTCACTTGCTGATGCATGGGATTGCAAAAGCTATGCTATTTTTAACGGCTGGTTCAATTATGCATTCCATGCATGATGAGACGAACATTAAAAAAATGGGCGGACTGCGATCAAGAATGCCGATCACTGCTGCAGCGTTTGCATTGGGTGCATTATCTTTAGCAGGGGTCCCGCCATTGAATGCATTTTGGAGTAAAGATGAAATTGTTCTAGCAGTTACAGAGAACCTTAACCCAATTTTCGTGATTTTTTTATTCGTGGCGATTGTTTTAAGTGCGCTTTATATGTTTAGAGCGGCGTGGATCGTATTTGGGGGTAAGCTAAGCAAAGATAATGAAAGAGTGCAAGAAGCACCTAAGGTAATGTCAGTCCCGGTTGTTTTCCTCGCTGCTCTTACAGTAGGGACAGGTTTTTTGGCATTACCGTTGTTTGGAGATTACGATGGGATAGGTGCGTTTGTGTATTCATCAGGTCATGCACACGCGTTTGAAGTAAATATTCTTTGGATGACAATAAGTATTGCCTTAGCAGGCTTGGGTATTTTATTAGGTTATCGTTTATACGTAGGAGACCATGACTTATTGGATCAGCTTCGAATTAGACTTAATCGATACAGAGAAATATTAGAAAACCGATTCTATGTAGATCATTTTTATGAATGGATTGTTCGGGGAATTATAAATAAATGCAGTGATTTTCTAGGCAGATTTGATCGAAAAATAGTGAATGATTTAGGAGTAGATAGCTCAGGGATATTGACAATGGGACTCAGTTATAGGTTACGGAAACACATAACAGGGCTATTTTCTGATTATGGTTTGAGTATGGCATTAGGGGTTGCTGTTCTAGTGCTTTTTATCAGGTTAGGTAGTTAGCTAGTATGGATAGTTATATTCTTGAAAGCCTGATTTTTATCCCGGTCTTAACAGCTTTTGTGCTGATCTTGATTCCATCTTCTTGGATACGTGTGATTCGAGGGATATCAGTTGCGGTGGGTGCGTTGCTGATGTGGTTCTCAGGGTATGTGTTTTTTGCGTTTGAAGAAAACGGATCTGCTTCTAATTTTCAATTCATTAAGGAATATGAGTGGTTAGAGACTGTTGGAATAAGTTTTAGTCTTGGCGTTGACGGACTTGCTGCTTTAATGGTGTTACTCACTGGAATAGTGAGCATTACAGGACTTGTAATAGCAACTAATGTAGCGAAAGAACCTAAAAATTACTACATTCTTTTGTTTACTTTAATTGGAGGAGTTTACGGTACATTTGTTTCGATTGACTTGTTTTTCTTCTTTTTCTTTTATGAGTTAGCAATTGTACCTATGTACTTGCTCATTGCTGTGTGGGGATCCAGTTCAAAGTTTAAGGATTTCGCTCGAACTAAAGAATATTCAGCATTGAAGCTAGTGTTGATGATTGTTGCGGCAAGCGTTCTAGTCTGGATTGGGGTTATTACCATTTACGTCCAGGCAGGTGCGGCGACTTTTAATATTTTGGAATTGAGTGCGTTGATACAATCAGATAAAAATCCTCTTTCGTCTGATTTTCAAAATATAGTCTTCCCAATGATGATGATTGGCTTTGGTCTTCTGGCAGGATTATGGCCATTTCATACTTGGTCTCCGGATGGGCACGTGGCTGCACCGACGTCCGTAAGTATGTTGCATGCTGGCGTGCTAATGAAACTTGGGGCCTTTGGGATTATTCGTGTTGGGATGAGCCTCTTGCCTGAAGGTTTCGAAACGTGGTCATTGTTGCTCTTAATACTAGGAACGATTAATGTTGTCTACGGAGCTATTTCTGCCCTTTCGCAAACCGATTTAAAATATGTAATCGGGTACTCAAGCGTGAGCCATATGGGGTATGTCCTTATGGGTATTGGTACGGCAGATACTGTTGGCTTAGCTGGAGCATCACTACAAATGTTTTCTCATGGTGTGATGACTGCATTATTTTTTGCGATGGTCGGAGCAATATACGAGCGTACACATACGCGCGATACTTTAATACTTAATGGACTTGCTTCAAGAATGGGATGGGCCTCAGGGTTTTTTATTCTTGCTGGGCTAGCATCTTTAGGATTACCAGGTTTAAGCGGATTTGTTTCCGAGCTATTAGTCTTTATAGGGGCATTTCGTACGGAGCCATTATTGGGGGTTCTCGGTATTATAGGTGCCGCGATTACGGCTACATATATTTTACGTCTTATAGGACGTGTGTTTTTCGGACGTATAGATTCACAATGGGAAGGGTTAACTGACTTATCGATTAAAGAATTTTCGGTAGGTGCATTTTTAATTATGCCGATTGTCGGAGTGGGAATTTTTCCTGCTCCATTCCTAAATGTTATTAGACCAAGTGTAGACGTAATTATGAGAGGAATTTCTTAGCTATGCCTAATTTCGGGCTTTTGGCAACAGAGTTTTTAATTGCAGGTTTAGGACTTGGAGTACTGATTGCAGATTTTTCAATTCCGTGGCGTTCGAGAAGGTTTCAGAACCTGATTCTTGCATTAGTATCATCAGTTGGGCTTATTTTGATTGCGATATACAGTATTCTTGCCCGTGGCTCAAAGCCAGAATTTTTGTACGATCAGCTAATTTTCATTGATAATTTTTCATTAATTTTTAAAGTTTTTGCTATGGGCGTTGGTGCTGCTGTCATTCTCACATCGATTGATTATGTCTATCGAAAAATTAGAAGCCCCGGGGAATTTTATGCATTAATAGTTCTTGCGGTCCTTGGGGCAGATTTGGTTGCCTCGTCAGGGGAGATGTTAACCGCATACATATCAGTTGAAGTCTTAGCGTTTAGTTTATATGTCTTGGTTGCGATTAGCAGAGGAGATGGTCGCTCCGCTGAAGCGGCCGTTAAATATATCCTCCTAGGGGCTTTGTCTTCGGCCCTAATGCTTTTTGGTGTTGCACTGCTGTACGGGGCTTTAGGCGAAACCACCTTTAGGTATATGGAAAGTATTATGTTCGCCCTTTTGGGGCATCAAGGGACAGATACTTCGATGACGGTGATCCTAGGCTTGGCGATGTTTTTTGGGGGCCTTGGGTTTAAATTATCTTTGGTGCCGTTTCATTTATGGGCGCCAGATGTTTATGAAGGGGCACCTACGCCTGTGACGGCTTTAATCGCTGTATTATCAAAAGCCGCGGTTCTTGGTCTATTGATTAGATTCTTGGCTGAAGCAGGGTATAAAACAGTGGATGAGTGGCAATTACCTTTAGCGATACTCGCTGCTGCAACGATGACAATAGGGACGTTAACTGCACTAGTTCAGCAAAATATTAAGCGACTTTTTGCGTACAGTAGCATTGCGCAGGTGGGATTTGTCTTAGTCGGGTTAATTTCACTAAACGAGAATGGAATTAATGCGGTCATTTTACATTTATATGGATATGCGTTTACCAATCTTGCAGCCTTTGCGGTGATTATTTCGATGGAAACTCGAT
>CEUL01079873.1_pt1 | contig 11733 bp, 10 predicted proteins | sample 427021 | NCBI WGS metagenome assembly CEUL01 (sample SAMEA2622800, study PRJEB7988) | marine metagenome | isolation source: saline water (ENVO:00002010), including | reverse complement strand
AGCGGCCGGCCGCGGGCCAGCGCTTAGACCACTTGGGTTTTATCGTTAGGGAAGCCGACGATGTCGATGCCTGGCACGAGTTCCTTGTTGCGAATGGCGTTAGCATTAAAGCCGCACCAAGAACCCACCGCGATGGTGCGCGTAGCTTCTATTGCCTCGATCCCGATGGCAATCTTGTACAAATCATTCACCACCCACCTATCGCCAGCGCTGTCTAGTCGCTGGCTGGCACGCCTTTACACGTAGTAGGTTGTTCGGGTCATGACTTTTGAGAGAAGGGTCATGGCCTTCTTGACCGGCTTTGGAAAAACGGCGCCGCCGGCTTCTATCGCTGCGGTGGAGTGGGCCGCTTCGTCCTCCAGCATTTGTTCCAAAATGGCTCGCGATTTTTCATCGTCGTTGGGCAGGGAGTCCAGGTGGCTGCGCAGGTGCTCGCATACCTGATCCTCGGTGGCAGCAACAAACCCCAGGCTGATTTTGTCGCTGATCGCCCCCGCTGTCGCGCCGATGGCAAAGGAGCCGGCATAGAACAGGGGGTTGAGCAGGCTGGTGTGGCTACCCAGCTCCTTTAGGCGTTGCTCACACCACACTAGATGATCAATTTCCTCGTCGGCGGCGTGGCTCATGGCTTGTTTAATATCGGGGCGCTTGGCCGTCAGCGCCTGCCCCTGGTACAACGCCTGGGCGCACACTTCGCCAGTGTGGTTGATGCGCATGAGACCCGCTGTGTGACGGGCGTCCTGATGTTGGCTGTCGCGGCGGCCGCTGGCGGGGTTTTCGCGTTGCGGTGTGGCACTGCCGCGAACCAGGGTTTTCAGGCTGCGGTCTGCACCAATCAGCAGTCGATCCAAGGCGGAAAAGCTTCTGGTCATCGTATCCTCCAATCTCGCCTTATTGTACGGCAAACTCAGTCTTTCTGATGCTGGTAGCCCGTCCAGCGCTGTATCGACTCGGCCAGCTCCCACAGGCGGATCGGTTTCACCAAGTGAAGGTCCATGCCGGCGTTGAGGTAGCTGTCGCGCTGCTCGTCCAGGGCGTTTGCCGTCAGCCCGAAAATCGGTGTGCGCTCGCGCTCCTCTTCCTGTTCAAATTGCCGAATTTGGCGCGCCGCTTCAATGCCGTCCATCACCGGCATTTCCACATCGAGTATAACCAAGTCGTAGTGGTCGCGAATAAAAAAGTTCAGGGCTTGCTGGCCGTTTTCCGCATGTTGAACAGTGATTCCCAGGCTTTTGAGCATACGCGACAGCACCAGTGCGTTACTGGGGTTGTCCTCGGCGATCAGGCAGCGCAGAGAATGATAATTTAAGGCGTCGCTGCTGTATTGATCTATGTCGTGACCGCGCTCGGCAACACGCGATTCGCCCAGTAGTGCGCTGCGCAGGGCAATATTGCCCAGCGGTTTACTCAGTACCCGTTGCACCCCTGCCGCTTGCAGCTCTTCCCGGCGATACGAAATATTCGCATGGGCAAGTAGCAGCACGCTGGGTTGATGGTCGGCGTTGGCGAATTCTTCTTTTACCCGGCGTGCCAGCAGCAGGCCGTTATCGCTTTGCCTGTGGTCGATCAATACAAAATCGACGGGGGCATTGATCAGGCGCTGGTTACGCATGATGGCCAGCGCGGCCTGCTCATTGGTGGCGGAGAAGACACCCACCCCCCAGGGCGAGCATTGTTTATTGACCACCTCGCAAAAGGTGCGGTTGCTGTCCACCACCAGAAGGCGTTTATTGTTCAGCAAGTCTGTTGCTTCGGGGCTTGGCAGCTTATTGCTGATCACTCCCAGCTGCAGTGTCATACACAGGGTGTGTACGTCGCGACTGGCGCTGCTACGCAAGCTAATTTGCCCGCCCATGAGGCTGACGAGACGAGCGATAATGGCAAATCGCGTGCTCATTGCGCTGTCTTTTTTATCAACCTTGGGGCGCTGAAGCGCCTGCCGCTCATCGCCAGTGAAATTGCTGCCACGGTGGGAGACTTCCACCTGAAGGTGACCGGGGCGAGGGGAGGCCGGGCCAATTTTTAACAGAATAAAGCCGCCTTCGGCGTGTTCGAAGGCGCTGTTCAGGCTGTGAATAAGCAATTGGCGCAGCCGCGACAGGTCCCCAAGCAGCTGCATTGGCAGGGTGTTTGATAAGTCGCTGATCAACTCCAGGTCGCGTTCTGCAGCCATGTTTCGGAAACTGGACAGGGCGTCGCTGACCAATTCAGGCAGTGCGATGAGCTGGCTGTTGAGGTCGATATCGCTGTCGCTAAATCGCGCGGCTTGCCCCGCTTCTTCGAGCAGCTGCAGTAACTCATGGCTGGAGCGTTGCAGGCTGCGCAAATAGTCTTCCTGGCTGGCGGTCAGTTGGGTCTCTTGAAGCAGCTCTGTCACGCCCAGCATTGCGCTGATCGGGGTGCGGATATCGTGAGTGATGCGCGCCAGCACTTCGCTTTTCGCGCGGTTTACCTCATCGACCACGGCGATGCGCTGAGCATCCTCGTGCTGCATACGCCAGCGCTTGCGGCTGCGGGTAATCAGCAGTGTGGCGTGAGCGAGAGCAACGATCACAGCGGCCAGCGAGAGTAAGGCATTCATGTCATAGATATCGAGAACGCCAAGCAAGTAGCTGAGCTGGGCCAACAGATAAATGACCAGGGTGAGGCTTTTACCCAGCAGGTAAAACAACAGGAGCCGGCTGTAGCTGACAAAGTAGCCATTCAAGCCCGCAAACAGCGTAGACGCGGCGGTGAGTGGCACCAAAATGCTCAACAGAATGCCGCTGTAATGGGCGTCGGTGATAATACTGAAGGGCAGCGCTGCCACGAGCAGGAAAAGGATTCCGCGCAATATGTTTGGCCAATGGCCCGGGCGCTGCTTGGGGTACACGGGGAAGCCTAGCGCAAAGATCACTTCGGTCAGCAAGATGCCGATCGCTGAAATGATCATAATTGGGCTGTCCCAGGGGGGCAGCATACCTCGGGGTTGGCCAAGGTAGCCCCAGGCCATCAGCTGTGAGCCCATCACCAAGACGCCAAATATGCACAGATTGGCAAATAGCGGTTCCCGGTATATCAGGAAGGCAACCAGACAGTAGATGCTGACGGTACTGAGTACGCCAAGCAGAAAGAAATTTCCAATATCGCGTTGGCTGCTTTCTGAAATAAACGCGATATCGCTAAAGAGTTTGGCAGACACTCGGATATCAGCGTGCTTGTCGATGCGCACATAAATATTGGTAGCGCTGCCGGCGGGCAGGTTTAAGCGGTAGATTCGCTGGGGTCGCAGCATATCTTGCGGAGGGAAAACCGTGGCCCGCTCTTCGGCGGGCGTGCCGCTGCGATGGGCGTAGACGGTTACCTCGCCCAAATGCGCCGGGCGCAATTCCAGTATGCGGCGCAGGGTTTCGTTGTGGGTGTTGCGAAAGCGAAACAGCAGCCAGTAGGTTTGGGTGCTGCCATCGAGCATTAAATCGCCATTTTCAAGTGGCCGAAAGCTGCGCTGAAAGGTTGGCTGAAGCAGGTCGTCGATGGACAACTGACCGCTGCGATCTTCGTATATTTCGCCGGATTGACTGATGTCGACCCGCGCCACGGCCGGATCCAGGATGACGGCGGCGTGGCCGATGTGGCTTGTGGCAAGAAACAGTAGCAGGCTGCTGAGCAGCAGCCTCAAATCAAGGCGTATCGCGATGGGCATCCTGCACATAATCAAGTGACCGCTATTCCCGAGCGATGGCGCGATAGGCGATATCACTGCGGAAGAATACACCTTGCCAGTCGATCTGTTTGGCGACGTCGTAGGCCAGTGCCTGGGCTTCGCTTACGCTATTGCCCATGGCGGTAGCGCACAGTACTCGCCCGCCGTTGGTTGTCAGCTTGTCGCCGTCTAATTGCGTGCCGGCGTGGAAGACCTTGGTGCTGGCGGTTTCTGCGGGGATACCGGTAATTTCATCGCCCTTGTTGTAGCTGCCGGGGTAGCCGCCGGCGGCGAGTACAACACCAACCGCAGGGCGTGGGTCCCATTGCGCCTCAGCGTTGGCCAGCGTGCCAGCAAGCGCCGCCTGACACAGAGCGACTAGGTCAGACTGCAAGCGCAGCATAATGGGTTGTGTTTCCGGGTCGCCAAAGCGGCAGTTGTATTCAATAACTTTTGGTTCACCCTCGGGGCTGATCATCAAGCCGGCATACAGAAAGCCCGTGTAGCGGTTGCCTTCTTCTGCCATGCCGCGAACGGTTGGCATAATAACCTGTTCCATAATGCGCTGATGAACGTCTGGCGTTACCACTGGCGCGGGTGAGTAAGCGCCCATTCCACCGGTGTTGGGGCCAGTGTCGCCATCGCCAACACGCTTGTGATCCTGGCTGGTTGCCATCGGCAAAACGTCTTCACCGTCGACCATCACGATGAAGCTGGCTTCTTCGCCGACTAAGAACTCTTCAATCACTACGCGGCAGCCGGCGTCGCCGAATGCATTGCCGGACAGCATGTCGCGCACGGCGTCTTCAGCTTGTTCCAGTGTTTCTGCAACGATAACGCCTTTGCCCGCTGCCAGACCGTCGGCCTTGACGACAATCGGTGCGCCTTGCTCGCGAAGGTAGGCAAGCGCTGGCTCAAGTTCGGTGAAGTTGCCATAGGCCGCAGTGGGGATGTTGTGTCGGGCAAGGAAGTCCTTGGTAAAGGCTTTGGAGCCTTCCAGTTGTGCCGCGCCCTGGCTGGGGCCAAAGCAGGGCAGGCCGCGTTTGGCGAAGAAATCCACCACGCCGTCTACCAGTGGCGCTTCGGGGCCAACGATGGTCAGCGCGATATCGTTGCTCTCGGCAAAGTTTGCCAGTGCCTCGAAATCGCCTACATCTATTTCGACATTTTCTATGCCCGTGTCCAGCGCAGTGCCGGCGTTGCCTGGTGCGACATAAACGGTTTCAACATTGGCAGACTGGGCCGCCTTCCAAGCCAGAGCGTGCTCACGGCCACCGGAGCCAATAATCAATACGTTCATTTCAACTGCGTCCTATTTCTACGGCCATCACGGCTGCGTGATTTAGCTAAACGGCCTTGACTCATGTTTGCTTCAAGGCCGAAGAAATTATCTTTTTTCTATCGATTCGGTGCTGGCGTCGCCGGCAGATAGCTGCCGGCGAGGTATCGGCGTTAGTGGCGGAAATGGCGCATGCCAGTGAATACCATTGCCATGTTGTGCTCGTCGGCGGCGGCAATGACTTCTTCGTCACGAATTGAACCGCCCGGCTGAATGATGCAGCTAATGCCAACTTTCGCCGCATTGTCGATGCCATCGCGGAAGGGGAAGAAGGCGTCGGATGCCATCACGGCTCCCTCAACTTGCAGGCCCGCGTGCTCGGCCTTAATAGCGGCGATGCGCGCGGAGTTCACGCGGCTCATCTGCCCGGCGCCGACACCGATCGTCTGGCGATTTTTGGCGTAGACAATCGCGTTCGACTTAACGAATTTGGCGACTTTCCAGGCGAAGATCAAATCGTTGATCTCGTCTTCACTGGGCTGGCGCTTGCTCACTACTTTCAGCTCACCGGCAGTAATCATGCCGAGGTCGCGGTCTTGCACCAGCAGGCCGCCGTTGACGCGTTTATAGTCAAAGGCAGCTTGTGGGCTATCCCACTCTCCGCAGCTCAGCAGGCGCACGTTTTTCTTGGCGGCCACAACGGCGCGCGCATCTTCGCTGACGCTTGGGGCGATAATCACTTCCACAAACTGGCGGTCGCAAATGGCTTGCGCCGTTGCGGCATCGAGCTCGCGGTTGAAGGCGATAATACCGCCAAAGGCCGATTCAGGGTCGGTGGCGAAGGCCAGGTCATAGGCTTCGCCGATCCCGTTGAGCGACACCGAGACACCACAGGGATTGGCGTGTTTAACAATCACGCAGGCGGGCTTGGTAAAGCTCTTCACACACTCAAGTGCGGCATCGGTGTCGGCAATATTGTTGTATGACAGCTCCTTGCCCTGCAGCTGCGTTGCGGTGGCAATGCAGGCTTCGCTGGGGTGGCGCTCAACATAAAACGCTGAGTCTTGATGGGGGTTTTCGCCGTAGCGCATTTCCTGGGCTTTAACGAATTGGCTGTTAAAGGTGCGAGGGAATTTGTCGCTGCCGCCGGGAACGAGTCTGCCGAAGTAATTGGCGATGGCGCCGTCGTACGATGCCGTGTGCTCGTAGGCTTTGATGGCGAGGTCGAAACGGGTGCTGTGCAGGGTTGCACCGTCGTTGGCACGCATTTCCTCGATAATGGCGTCGTAGTCGCCGGCGTTTACCACAATGGCAACGTCGCGGTGGTTCTTGGCCGCTGCGCGAACCATGGTCGGGCCGCCGATATCGATATTCTCGATCGCATCTTCCAGGCTGCAATCTGGCTTGGCAACGGTGGCCTCAAAGGGGTAGAGGTTAACAACTACCATATCGATAGCGTCAATGCCGTGCTCGCTCATGACAGCATCATCGGTGCCGCGGCGGCCGAGAATACCGCCGTGAACTTTCGGGTGGAGGGTTTTCACCCGGCCATCCATCATTTCAGGAAAGCCCGTGTAGTCCGCAACTTCCGTCACGCTAATGCCGTTGTCTTGCAGTAGGCGGTAGGTGCCTCCGGTGGACAGGAGTTCTACCCCCATCTCGGTAAGCTGGCGGCCAAAATCGACGATGCCAGATTTGTCGGATACGCTGATTAGCGCGCGTTTAACGGGGCGTGAAGTCGTCTCGGTAGTCATCCGGGCGGTGTTCCTCTGGGTGCGATGGCGGGTTTATAGCAGGTCGTATTGTTTCAATTTTTTGCGCAGCGTCCCGCGGTTGAGACCGAGCATTTGCGAAGCGCGGGTTTGATTATTGCGGGTGTACTTCATCACCTCTTCGAGCAGTGGCGCTTCAATCTCAGACAACACCATGTTGTAGACGTCGCTGACATCCTGGCCGTCGAGGTTTGAGAAGTAATTGTTCAGGGCGATAGCGACACTGTCGCGCAGAGTTTTGGCTTGCGAAATATCATCGGCCGGAGCGGTGCTGACTGGGCTGCTCTCGGCAGCGCTTAATGGGCTGAGGTTCATGCTGCTGCATCCTGTAATTTGTCGCTGTGCTGTTCAAAAAAGCTCTGTACAGCATCTAGTTGTGCACTCGCGTCTTCCAAGCGGTTGAAGTGGCGCCTGAAATCCACGTTATTAAAGTCCTGCAAATACCACGCGCAGTGTTTGCGTGCGATGCGCAGGCCCTGATGTTCACCGTAAAAGTGATGTAATGCTTTGATATGCGAGAGCATGACCTCGCGCATTTCTGCAGTTTGAACGGGGGTGTATTCGCCCCCTTCCAATGCTGCATTGATCTCCCGGAACAGCCAGGGTTTACCCTGAACGGCGCGCCCCAGCATGACACCGTCGGCGCCGGTGTGCTGCAGGACCGCGAGTGCCTTTTCAGGGCTGTCGATATCGCCATTGGCCAGTACCGGCATTGATACGGCCTGCTTGATCGCCGCTATCGTGTCGTACTCGGCACTGCCATTGAAGCGGCAGGCGCGCGTGCGGCCGTGTACGGCCAGTGCAGCAATGCCGCAGTCTTCTGCCAGGCGGGCTATATCAACGCCGTTGCGTTGCTCGGGTGACCAGCCAGTGCGAATCTTCAACGTTACCGGCACCGAGACGGCGGCGGTGACTTCGCGAAGAATCGCCTCGACAAGTTCGGGTTCACGTAGCAGGGCGGACCCCGCCGCGCGTTTGCAAACTTTCTTTGCCGGGCAACCCATATTGATATCGATAATATGGGCGCCATCGTCTGCACAGCGACGTGCGGCGTCGGCCATCATGGCCGGCTCGGCGCCGGCAATTTGTACCGAGCGCAGAGCATCGTCGTCCTTAGCGAGGCGCAGGTGGCTTTTGCGTGTGTGCCACAAGTCGCTATTGCTAATCAGCATTTCCGATACGGTCAAGCCAGCGCCAAACTGCAGACACAGTTGCCGGAAGGGGAGGTCGGTAATGCCCGCCATCGGCGCCAAAACAGCGCGAGCGGGGAGCTTGTGAGGACCAATCCGGATCATCGCCATGCCCCGTTAAAGGAGAGACCGTGGGAAAACAGGGCAGCTATTCTACTCGCTAGATTTTGCTTTCGGTAGTCTTGCGCTCAGAAAATAACCAGTGTAACGACCCCGCTAAGGTCGACTGAAAAGGCGGAGTTCGTAGTTGACCGCATCGGCCGCCGGGGCGGCGATTTCCAAGGCGATATGCACGGGCTGGCCGCTATCGAGCTGGGACAGGGCGTTTAGCTCACCGGCCAGGTACTCGCTTGGATAGAACAGGCGGCTGGCTAACTCAATACCGTGAATATTACTGAAACGCAGTTGTAGCAGGGGGAAGTCGCGCGCGCTATCCGCCTTGTTGAGCAAAATGGCATCTACCTTGAGGGCATCGGCAACGTCGGGATGGGGACGAACTAGGAGCTTTTGGCTAATAATGTCGCTACTTGGTTGTGGCCCCGGTGGAGTTTGATTCGGCAGGCAGGTCAGCGACAGCTGCGCGCACTGGGATAACGCAAACGCCTTAATCTCTGGCGGCAGGTTTGGGTGGCTGAGTATGTCGCTCCTCTGCCAGTACGCCCACTGAGCCACTAGGGCTATCAGCGCCAGGCTATTTACCAGTAGCCAGGGCCAGCGACGTCGCGCTCGCGGTTGGTGAAATTCAAAGCCATGGTCGTTGGTGGACAAGCCTTCTAGCAGCTCGGGGCCGAGCTTTTTATCGCAGCCAGCGGCGCCGGTTTCGTCCGAATCGTTTGAGTCCGGTTCCGGTGAATCCTGCGCGGGTGTCGTGTTGGCTGTGGGCGCCACTAGCGCGTCAAAGGTCTCGCGCTGAGCGGGGGTGAGCTGTTCGGTGGCATTGAACACGTGTTGGCAGACGCCGCAGCGAAGCAGGCCATCGGCGATGGCAAGGTCGGAAAATTGACAGCGAAAGCGGGTGTCGCAGGCTGGGCAACACACGCTGTCGAGCAAGTTGTCGTTTGCGTTATGGGCGTCTGGCATGTCGGTTGTGCCGGGGCTGGGCAGTCCTCACTGCAATTCGTGGAGCAGAGTATAGGGGCTGTCTTCAGTCGATGCTACTTGGCCGACTCGCTGTTGCGCTGGCCACTGATACGGAGCCATTCTTCCCGCTGCTCGCTAGCCAGGCCGACAAACCAACGCTGGTAGCACTGCTTAATCGTGTCGCCTTGGCTGTCCAGTATGCCCGACAGGCAAATAGGCGCGCCAGGATCCAGGCAGGCGGCGAGGGTCGGCGCCAACTCCATCAGCGGCCCGGCTAAAATGTTGGCGAGCAACACGTCGCCGTGAAGGCCAGGTGGAACCTCCTCGGGGAGGTAACAAGCCAGCTTGTCGCTGTCGATATTATTGCGCTTGGCATTTTCGCTGGTGGCCTGCAGCGCTTGTGGATCGGTGTCGACGGCAATCAGTTTCTCTGCGCCCAGTAGCAAGGCCGCAATCCCGAGAATGCCCGAGCCACAGCCGTAGTCGATGACGGTCTTGCCGGTCAGCGGCTGGCTGTCTAGCCAGTTTAGGCACAGCCAGGTCGTCGGGTGGGTGCCGGTTCCGAAAGCCAGGCCGGGGTCCAGCAGCAGATTTACTGCTGTTGGGTCAACGGGCTCGCGCCAACTAGGGCAAATCCAAAGCTGCTTGCCGCACTGCAGTGGTTGGTAGCTGTCCATCCACTCGCGAATCCAGTCTCGGTCTTCAAGAATCTCGATGCGATGCTTGGGTAGCTCGCCCACCAGAGCGTTCAATTGAGCGAGGACCGTGACCATGTCTGTGTCGGCCTGGAACATGCCGGTGACGCGGGTGTGCTGCCAGATTGGGGTGTGACCGATGGGGGGCTCAAAAAGCGGTTGATCGGCATTGTCTTCAAGGGTCACCGATGCGGCGCCGCAGTCCAGTAGGGCATCCTCGAGGGCAGAGGCGGAGTCGGGGTTGGCGTCGAGGCGAATCTGTAGCCAGCTCATGTCAGGTCTCGGTAGCAAAAAATAAAAAAGGGGCCTGTTGGCCCCTTGTCGGTGTCAATGAAAACCGGAGTAAATCAGATTTTCAGTTTCTTTTCGAGATAGTGGATGCTGACGCCGCCCTTGGCAAAGGCATTGTCGCGCACCAAATCGCGGTGCAGCTCGGTGTTGGTGCGAATGCCGTCTACGACCAGCTCGTCCAGCGCGGTGCGCATGCGGCTTAACGCCGACTCGCGGTCGTCGCCCCAGGTGATGATCTTGGCGATCATCGAATCGTAGTGGGGAGGCACGGTATAGCCGCTGTAGAGGTGGGAGTCGACGCGCACACCAAGACCGCCGGGTGCGTGGAAGTGCTTGATGTTACCCGGGCAGGGCATAAAGGTTTTTGGATCTTCGGCGTTGATTCGGCACTCGAAAGCATGGCCGCTAACCACGATGTCTTCCTGACGAAGGCTTAAGGGCTCACCGCCGGCGATCTTGAGTTGCTCTTTGATCAGGTCGACGCCGGTGACCATTTCGCTAACCGGGTGCTCAACCTGAATACGGGTGTTCATTTCAATGAAGAAGAACTGGCCGTCCTCGTAGAGAAACTCAAAGGTGCCTGCGCCGCGATAGTTGAGGGTTTTGCAGGCCTCAACACAAGACATTGCTACTTCGTTGCGCACGTCATCGGGAATACCCGGGGCTGGAGCTTCTTCCAGCACCTTCTGGTGGCGGCGCTGCAAAGAGCAGTCGCGATCCCCGAGGTGAATGGCGTTGCCCTGGCCATCGGCGAGTACCTGAATCTCCACGTGCCGTGGATTTTCCAGGAATTTCTCGATGTATACGGTATCGTCACCAAAGGCCGCCTTAGCTTCCGACTGAGTAACATATACCGCGTTAAGCAGAGCGGCTTCACTGTGCACCACTCGCATGCCGCGCCCACCACCACCGGCAGCCGCTTTGATAATTACCGGGTAGCCAATTTTGCGGGCGATGCTCAGGGTGCGGTCATTGTCCTGCGTAATGGGGCCGTCGGAGCCCGGCACCGTGGGCACGCCGGCTTTTTTCATGGCCTGAATGGCCGACACTTTGTCGCCCATCATGCGAATGACGTCGGCAGTCGGGCCGATAAAGGTAAAGCCGCTGTTCTCAACCTGTTCGGCAAAGTCGGCATTTTCAGCAAGGAAGCCGTAGCCGGGGTGAATGGCGACGGCGTCGGTGATTTCTGCTGCGCTGATAATGGCAGGAATATTCAAGTAGCTGGCGGGTGAGGGGGCTGGTCCAATGCAAACCGACTCGTCGGCGAGGCGAACGTGCATCAGGTCGCGGTCGGCGATGGAGTGCACGGCCACGGTTTTTATTCCCAGCTCCTTGCAGGCGCGCAAAATGCGCAGCGCGATTTCGCCACGGTTGGCGATAACGACTTTTTTAAGCATGTGCTGTCCTCTGTGCAGTGATCGTGTGTGCGTGAATGGTGTGCTTACACGATGGTGATCAGAGGCTGGTCAAACTCCACGGGTTGCGCGTCGTCCAGCAAAATAGCTTCTACCACACCGGATTTGTCGGCTTCGATTTGGTTCATCATTTTCATTGCTTCGACAATGCAAACGACATCGCCGGCTTTAACGTGCTGACCGACTTCAACAAAAGCGGGAGAGCCCGGTGACGGCGAGCGGTAAAAAGTGCCGACCATGGGCGACTTAATAACGTGGCCGTTAATTTTTGGCTCAGCCTCGGCGGCCGGTGCAGGCGCTGCTGCGGGAGCGGGGGCTGGTGCGGCAGG
>CEUL01024629.1_pt1 | contig 11738 bp, 8 predicted proteins | sample 427021 | NCBI WGS metagenome assembly CEUL01 (sample SAMEA2622800, study PRJEB7988) | marine metagenome | isolation source: saline water (ENVO:00002010), including | reverse complement strand
CAATATCAAATGTTTGTGCAGCTTCAATAAAATCATTTTTGTATTTCAAGAATCTTGATTTTGTAAGTTCATCAAATTTATTTTTTTCAAAATCACTTAGCCTTGAAAAGGAATATAATTTTTTGTTAATAATGCTGCAATAAACTGACGCAGGATTGTTTGCAGGTTCTTTTGTGCATGCATATAGACCAAAAATCAGGATGAAAATAATTGAGTTTTTTGCAAAGAATTGCATCGTTTTTATTTTTTTAAGTTTAAACATCCTTATAATTAATTATTACAATATTTTACTAGAGAGCTGGTGTCAAAAAATCTTAATTTGCTGCTTCAAGGCCCCTCCAGTTTTTCGCCGTCAAAAATTTCATCTCTTAAGTCTGACCTGAATTTAGAAAATAATTTTCAAATTGAAGAATTAAGTGGTTATGATTTTTTTTCTGTAGATGTAAGCAAAGATTTTTCTGATCATGAAAAATTATTAGAATTATTGAGCTCTTGCGAACCCTCAAATCTTCCTGATTTTTTTATTGGTCCAAGATCTGGAACTATTAGTCCTTGGGCATCTAAAACAATTGAAATAATCGCTAATGTTGGTATTCAAGGTGTCAAAAGAATTGAAAAATATGTTGGTTATTTTATAGACAATGATAGTGCTGCGGCTAATTTAAATTTGTCGTATTTATTTGATCGCATGACCCAAGAAGTCTTTATGAACTTAAAGGACATCGCTGCAGTTGAAGCAGATGTTAAAAGAAAACCTTTGATACATATTAATGTTTCTAAAGGAGCTAAAGATTCATTAATCAAGGCAAATCAAGATTTAGGATTAGCCTTATCCAAGGAAGAAATTAATTATCTAGATCATTTCTATACATCTGTTTCTAGAAATCCTACTGATGCTGAGTTAATGATGTTTGCACAAGCAAATTCAGAGCATTGTAGACACAAAATTTTTAATGCAGCCTGGATAATAAATTCTATTTCTCAAGAAGAGTCTCTATTTGATCTGATAAAAAAAACAAGCAATGGCAATAAATTAGATTTAATTTCAGCTTACAAAGATAATGCCGCTGTTATTTCAGGGGCTACTGTGATGACGTTGAATAGAAATTTAAAAAATAGTTATAGTTTTTCTTCTGAAAAAATAAATTCAACTTTAAAAGTTGAAACTCATAATCACCCTACAGCTATATCTCCTTTTCCAGGAGCTGCGACTGGTTCTGGAGGAGAAATAAGAGACGAGGGTGCAACAGGCTCTGGCGCAAAGCCTAAAATGGGATTGGTTGGTTTTAATGTTTCCAATCTTAGATTAGAAGATTTTCCTCGTGCATGGGAAAAAGTTTCGCATATCCCTTCAAGGATTGCCTCTCCTTTGCAAATTATGATTGAGGGACCTATTGGTGCAGCAGCCTTTAATAATGAATTTGGACGACCGAGCACCCTTGGTTATTTTAGAGTCTTTGAACAGCCATTTGTTAACAATCGAACTTACGGATACCACAAACCAATTATGTTAGCTGGAGGTATAGGTGAGGTTAAAGACAGAAATAGTATTAAAAATCCTATAGGAGTTGGTGACTTGGTTGTTGTTTTGGGCGGTCCTTCAATGCTCATAGGATTGGGAGGTGGGGCGGCCTCATCCATGTCATCTGGAGAAAGTGATGAGGATCTAGATTTTGCTTCTGTTCAAAGAGAAAATGCCGAAATGGAAAGAAGATGCCAAGAGGTAATTAATCAATGTGTATTTGAATCACCAAATCTTATAGAATTTATTCATGATGTTGGAGCAGGAGGACTTTCAAATGCAATTCCAGAATTGGCTAAAGACTGCAATCTGGGTGTTTCTGTAGACTTAAGCTTGATACCCGTTGCAGATCCAAGCCTCTCTCCTATGGAGGTTTGGTCAAATGAATCTCAAGAGCGTTACGTTTTAGCAATTAAAAAATCAAACAAAGTTATTTTTGAAAGTATATGTCGTAGAGAAAGATGCCCAGTTGCTTTTGTTGGTAAAACTACTTCATCAAATGCGGTAGAGGTTTATGATTCTGAAAGAGACGAATTCCCTGTTCAAGTACCATTATCAATGTTATTTGGTGACTTACCTATTTCCAACATATCAGTGAATCGCCAATCAGCTAAGCAAGCAACTGATTCTATAAATGATGAATTAGATTTATCTGAAATAATTCATAGAGTGCTTGCACATCCTTCTGTGGCCTCAAAATCTTTTTTAATTACTATTGGTGATAGAACTGTTGGTGGATTGGTTGCTCGTGATCAACTAGTAGGAAGATATCAAGTGCCTACTTCAAACTATGCTATGTCCACTAAATCATTTCTAAGCAACGAGGGAGATGTTTTATCAATTGGAGAAAAGCCAACTCTTGCAACCAAAAATCCAGCGTCATCAATGAGAATGGCTTTAGCTGAGGCATTAATGAATTTAATCTCTGCTCCGGTCAAGAACCTCGATTTAGTCAGACTTTCTGCGAATTGGATGGCAGCCTGTGGAGATGAAGATGATAATTATGCCTTGAGATTAGGAGTTGAAGCTCTATCACAAATATGCGTTGATTTAGGAATTGCAATACCAGTGGGCAAAGATTCTTTGTCTATGAAAACAAAGTGGCATGAAGATGGTCAGCAGTTTGAGGTGAAGAGCCCTTTGTCAGGCGTCATTACTGCTATGGCTCCAGTTGAGGATGTTTCACTGGCCATAACAACTGAATTTAGTGAGCATGGTTCAAAAGATTTCTATCATTTATTTTTGAATGATGCATCTAGATTAGGCGGCTCTATTTTTGAGGAAGTTACCTCTTCAAGCATTCAGAGGGTTCCAGATATTGACAATGTTCAATCATTAAAAGTCCTATTTAATTCAATCCAGGAGTTAATCCGGCGAGGCTGGATTGTTGCTTTGCATGATGTTTCTGATGGAGGATTATTTACCACTATTGCAGAATTATCATTTACTAATAAAGTTGGTATAGAAATTTTTGCTCCAGAAAATGTTGAAAATGATCGGTTGGTGCAATATCTCTTCGCTGAAGAAACAGGGGCTGTCATTCAATTTCATAATGAATTTGAGGATCAAGCACTAGATTTTTTAAAACAGGTAAATATTGAGTTTCAAAAGTGTGCAACACTAAGCTCTGATGCGAAGATTTCCATTTCTTCAAAAGAGAGACTTGAGTTTTCGGACTCAGTAATAAATTTAGAAAAAATCTGGAATGAAACCTCCCACTCAATCAAATCTTCTAGAGATAATCCTGTTAGCGCCAAAGAAGAGTTTGACCTGATTGAAAAATTTGATGATCAAGGCTTGGTTGCTAAAGATAATTTTCAATTTTCTGCTCATCTACCTGCATTCAATAAAAATATAAAACCCAAGGTAGCAATTTTTAGAGAGCAGGGAGTAAATGGTCAAAATGAAATGGCTGCAGCATTTATGTTGGCTGGATTTGATGCTTTTGACGTTCACATGCAAGACCTTTTTGATAACCCTGACTTGCTTTTAAAATTTCAGGGTGTGGCAGCTTGCGGTGGTTTTTCTTACGGTGATGTTCTGGGAGCTGGAGGAGGCTGGTCTTCAAGCATTAGTTATAACAATGCTGTAAGAGACTCATTCGAACACTTTTTTAATCGAGATGAAACATTTACTTTTGGTGTTTGCAATGGTTGTCAGATGTTATCTAATTTAAAAAACTTAATTCCAGGTGCTGAAAATTGGCCTGGATTTCTGTGGAATGAATCTGATCAATTTGAAGCACGTCTGTCTCAAGTTACTATCACTCAATCTAAATCAGTTCTGCTGGCTGGTATGGAGGGATGGCAAATTCCAGTTGCTGTAGCTCACGGAGAGGGTCGAGCCTCATTTCAAGGAGAGGCACTAACTAAACTTTTCGAGCAGAATCAAATAGCAATTCAATTTACAGATAACAAGGGAGCTGTAGCTTCTTCATATCCTTTAAACCCAAATGGATCTCCTGAGGGTATTACTGGTCTTACTACTAAAGACGGAAGAGTAACTATTATGATGCCTCATCCCGAAAGAGTTTTTAGATCACAACAACTATCCTGGAAGCCATCGAATTGGGAAGAATATTCTCCCTGGATGCAAATATTTATCAATGCCTATAAATTCAGCCAAGGTTCTTAAATTTTCTAACTACCAAAGTTTTAAAGCTTCTTCTCTGAAAGGGAATTCACCAGATTCTACATCATCAAAATAATACTTTAATGTCTTAGTAACAGTGGGGAATGCAATTTCATCCCAAGGAATCTCATCTTTTGTAAATAACTTTACTTCAGAGCTTTCAGAAGTAGGACCAAATTTCTCGTTACCCAAGTTAGCCAAATAAAAAAAGTGCACTTGACTAATGTGAGTTAAGCTAAATGAAGTATAGGGAGCTATAATTTTTGGCACAGCTTGTGTCTCTTCTTTAGTTTCTCTTAATGCTCCTTCCTGAAGAGTTTCTGCGTTCTCCATAAATCCTGCAGGCAAGGTCCATCGACCAAAGCGGGGTTCTATATTTCTTTTGCACAAAAGGACGTGCTCATCTTTGATGCATATCGTGCCAACAATTAGATTTGGATTAGTGTAAAAAATAGAACCACAAGCAGAACAAATATACCGCTTTAAGTTGTCATCAGCCGGAACTTTAAACTCAATTTGATCGCTTCCGCATTTTGAACAATATCTCAAAAGTGCTCCTTTCTTAGAGAATAAAATGTCGTAAGAAGTTAAACTTACGCAATGATTGAAGATATCAAGTATAAACTAAATTTGCTCAATTCTGAAAAGCCAAGTGGTCGACCTCAGGCTTCAGTTTTAATAGCTATTTTAAATTATGGAAAATTTATTAAATCTCCTGAATTAATTTATACGCAGCGCTCCAGCCACCTTTCAACTCATTCGGGTGAGGTAAGTTTTCCTGGAGGAAAAGCAGATGAGACAGACCTAAGTCTTTTTGGAACAGCCTTGAGAGAATCCAATGAAGAAATCAATCTTAACAGCAAAGATGTTACTGAATTAGGTAAGTTAAATTATCTTATCTCTCGTCATAAAATAGAGGTCAATCCATTTGTAGCATCTATTGATCAACTTCAAGCATTAAAACCTAATGAGGAAATACAAGAGATTTTTACTGTCCCAATAGATTTTTTACTTGATCCTAAAAATATTAAAAGAGAAATCATTAAAAGACATGGCGGTGTTTGGCAAGTACCAACTTGGGCCATAAAAGATCAAAAGATATGGGGCTTAACTGCCATGATTACAGTAAACTTTTTAAATGTATGTTTTGATGCGAATATAGAGATATTAGAGGGCTAATTTTTTATGATCATAGATTTAAATAATAAAACCTTACAAACAGAGAATGATGATTTTTGGATTGCTCCAGATGCAACAGTAATTGGAGACGTGCAAATGGCAAAAGATGCAAGTATATGGTTCCATTGCACTCTTAGAGGAGATGTTGAGCCCATAATTCTTGGAGAGGGAACAAATGTACAAGATAGTGCAGTCATTCATACTGATCCGGGATTTCCATGCAAAATTGGGAAATTTGTGACGGTGGGTCATATGGCTATGCTGCATGGATGTGAAATAGGGGATGGCTCACTTATTGGAATAGGTTCAGTTATTCTGAACGGAGCTAAAATAGGAAAAAATTGTATTATTGGAGCAAAGGCATTGATTACTGAGGGCATGGAGGTGCCTGATGGATCAATGGTGCTAGGTATTCCTGCAAAAATTAAAAAAGAGCTTACTCTTGAAGAGCAAGCAATACCATCTCTAAATGCCCATCATTATATTGAAAATTACAAGAGGTATAAGGCCGAGCTAGGTTAGCCCCATGTCAGGAAGAATAGTAAATTATTATGATGAATCATCAGAGTGTGAAGGATATCTATCACTGCCTGAATCTTCACAATCTCTGCCATTGGTTTTGGTTGCCCATACATGGAAAGGTAGATCTGAGTTTGAAGATCAAAAAGTAGCAGCACTAAATAACTTAGGGTATGCAGCTCTCTCAATTGATATTTTTGGTGGGGGCGTTAATGGCAGCAGCGTTGAAGAAAATCAGGCATTAATTGAACCCTTTATTAAAAATAGGCAACTATTTAGACAGCGTCTAATAAGTGCAGTTGAGTTTGGTAAAACCATTGAGGGTGTTGATGCATCAAAAATAGCATTAATAGGATTTTGTTTTGGTGGCCTTGCTGCAATCGAGCTTGCTCGCTCAGGATATCAACTCTCAGGATGTGTTAGTTTTCATGGGCTATTAAATCAATCAGACGAACCATTTCAAAAGGTGAATACTAAATTATTGATTTTGCATGGAGACAAAGATCCTATGGTTTCTGCAGATCAAATCTTGGCTTTACAGGATGAAATGACAAAATCAGAGGCTGATTGGCAATTTATTAGCTATGGTAATACTTACCATGCGTTTACCAATCCCGCAGCTAACGATATTGAAATGGGAACAGTTTATAATCATGATAGTGATATGAGATCGTGGACTGCAATGTCTAATTTTTTAGAGGAAGTTTTTGGCAATGTTAACAAGTGAACTGAGAGCTAAGTTTTTAGATTATTTCAGTAAAAATGATCATGAGGTGGTTGATTCTAGCCCTTTAATTCCAGCTAATGACGACACTCTTTTATTTACTAATGCAGGGATGGTTCAATTTAAAGATGTATTTTTAGGATCTGATAAGCGTCCATACAATAGAGCCACTACAACTCAGCGATGTATCCGCGCCGGCGGAAAACACAATGATTTAGAAAATGTAGGTTACACCCTTAGACATCACACATTCTTTGAAATGTTAGGTAATTTTAGTTTTGGAGATTATTTTAAAAAAGAAGCAATTCAACTTGCCTGGAATTTTTTAACCCATGAACTAAAGTTGGATAAAGAAAAATTATGGATCTCTGTTTTTAGAGAAGATGTTGAAGCTGCAGAAATTTGGTCATCAACAATTGGTGTTGATCCTGAGAGAATTGTCCAGTTAGATGAAGAAGATAATTTTTGGTCGATGGGTGATACCGGCCCATGCGGACCTTGCTCAGAAATTTATTATGATCATGGTGAGCAATATGAGGGCACTCCACCTGGATCACCAGGTGATGATGGAGACAGATTTGTAGAAATTTGGAACCTAGTTTTCATGCAGTTTAACAGAGATGCTAAAGGTGAATTAACACCTCTGCCAAAGCCTTCCGTTGATACTGGCATGGGATTAGAGAGAGTTGCTGCTGTGATGCAGGGCGTAAATTCAAACTATGAAACGGATCTTTTTCTTAATCTTATTAAGGCCTCTGAGGATGTTATTCAGTCTCCTGGAGAAGCATCGCATAAAGTAATTGCAGACCATATCCGAAGTGTTAGTTTTTTAATTGCTGATGGCATAACTCCGTCGAATGAAGGAAGGGGATATGTACTTAGAAGAATTATGCGCAGGGCTATTCGTCATGGGTATAAGCTTGGTGCCAAAAAACCATTTTTGTATATGTTGGTGAAGTCATTAGTCAGAGAGATGGAGTCTGCATTTCCAATGCTTGCTTCCAACCAAAAACAAATTGAGGAAATTATTCACAATGAAGAGAATAAGTTTCTTGAAACTTTAGATAAAGGAATTGAAATTTTAGAGAAAGAAATTGCTAACATGGATTCAAAGGTTATTCCTGGGGATGTTGTTTTCAAACTTCATGATACGTTTGGGTTCCCATTTGATCTAACTGCGGATATTGCCCGTGAACAAGATTTAAAGTTGGATGAAGTAGGTTTTAATCAATGTATGGAAGAGCAAGTAAAAAATTCGAAATCAGCCAGTAAGTTCAAAGGCACTCAATTAGACTTGTCATCAATTGATGAAACCAGATTTCTTGGCTATGACAGGTTAAATGCTGAAGGCAAGGTCTTAGGTTTATGGAATGATGATCTGCAAGTAGATTCTGCAACTTCTGACAAAGAATATTTTCTTGCATTAGATCAAACTCCTTTTTATGCAGAATCAGGAGGTCAGGTTGGAGATCAAGGAGAATTTTCTAGCTCTAGTGGAAGTGGACAGATATTAGATTGTATTAAACATGGAAAAATCTTTCTTCATACAATGAAACTTGATGAGGGCACAGTTAAATCAGGTGAGACATTAAAACTTGCAGTTGCATTTGATAAGAGGACTTCGGCAGCTTCTAATCATTCTGCAACTCACTTAATGCATGCTGCCTTGAAACATGTTCTTGGCAGTCATGTTGAGCAAAAGGGATCACTGGTAGATGCTTCAAAACTACGTTTTGATTTTTCTCATCCTAAAGCAGTGACAAAAGATGAGATCAAACAAATAGAATTATTGGTTAATCAACATACCCTAAACAATGCTGAAGTAAAAACTGAATTAATGAAACTTGATGATGCAATAGCATCTGGTGCTGAGGCGATGTTTGGCGAAAAATATGATGATGAGGTTAGAGTTTTATCAATGAGTGATGGTTTCTCGGTAGAGCTTTGCGGCGGGACCCATGTTACTAGGACTGGTGATATTGGTATGTTTGTCATCCTAAGTGAATCCAGCGTTTCATCAGGGGTTCGAAGAATTGAAGCTGTCACTGGTACTAAGGCAGTAGAACTAGCACTCGAGATACGATCTCAACTTCAAGATGTTCAAGGAATATTAAATGTTGGAGCTTCGCATGTTAGCTCTAAAGTTGAAGACTTGGTAAAAGAAAATAAATCCTTAAAAAAAGGGAATAAAAGTAAAGCAAAATCTTCAGTGGATCTTAAAGAAGTGATACATAAAATTAAGAACCTTGATTTGGTTTTGATAGAGGCAGATACCCAAAATATCCAAGATTTAAGGCAGCTGGTTGATAGCTCTAAAAAAGACCAATCCCATAGATGTGTTTTAATATTGAGCCACCAAGACTCTAAAGTTGTGATGGTTTGCGGAGTGACTAATGATATTCAAGAATCACTTAGCGCCAAAGATGTTATTCAAGCAATCGCCAAGGCTTCTGATGGAAAAGGCGGTGGTCGTAAGGATTTTGCTCAGGGAGCAGGTGTAGCTGATAATTTTGAAGAATTTGTTAATTCTATTCCTGATATCGTACAATCCATCGCTTAATCTTTAAGCATTAATGATGGAAACAATAGTATTAAAGTTTGGCGGTACCTCAGTTGGGTCGACTGACAGAATATCTGCTGTTGCTGATTTAATTAGAACTTCAAGCATGGAAGCTTCACCCGTTGTTGTAGTTTCTGCGATGAGCGGAGAAACGAATCGTCTAATTAATTTAGCTAAATCCTTCGGGGCTGAACCCAATAAAAGAGAGTTTGATGCCCTTGTTTCTACCGGAGAGAAGGTTAGTGCTTCCTTGGTTTCAATTGCCTTGAATCAATTAGGCTTAAAAGCTAAATCACTTTCTGCAGCTCAATTTGGCATGAAGACCACCTCTAATTTTTCACGAGCAAAAATCCTTGATCTAGATAAGGATGTTATTTTTAAAACAATTGAAGATGGCTACATTCCTATTATTACTGGATTTCAGGGTGTCAACAATGACGGTGATACTACCACAATGGGAAGAGGTGGAAGTGATACCACTGCGGTAGCTATAGCTGCTTCAATTAAATCTAAGCGTTGTGATATCTATACTGATGTTGATGGTATCTATACAACAGATCCTAGAATTGTCCCAAATGCAAAAAAACTTGATTCAATCAGTATGGAAGAAATGTTGGAACTAGCAGGTCAGGGTGCTAAAGTTATGCAAATACGCGCGGTTGAATTTGCAAACAAATATAAAGTTTTAGTAAGAGTTTTATCAAGTTTTGAACCAGGCTCTGGAACGCTTATTTTACAGGAGGAAGAGGGAATGGAAGACGCTGTGATTAGGGGTATAGCCTCCCAAAAAGATCAGACAAAATTTACTTTGCATGGAGTCGGCGATACTCCTGGAATTGCTTCTGGTATTTTAAGTCCAGTCAGTGACGCAGGTATTGAAGTAGACGTCATTGTTCAAAATGTCAGCGTTTCTGGAAAAACAGACTTTACATTTACAGTTGGAAATGGAGATAGAGCTGAGGTTGAATCAGTTTTAAAAACAAAAATGCAGGGCATTTCATACGATGAATTAATTATTGATGAAGGCATTGGGAAAGTTTCTTTGGTAGGCGTTGGCATGCGCTCGCATGCAGGAATAGCTAGCACTGCATTTAACGCTTTGGCTGATGCTGGGATTAACATTCAAATGATCAGCACATCAGAAATTAAAATTACAATTGTTATTTCAGGTGATCAACTTGAAGAAGCTGTTAAAACTTTGCATAAAGCTTTTAAGTTAGGAGAATAATGTTTGACTTAATTCTAAAAAACGGAACTTTGGTTAATGAGGGATTAATCTTCGAATCTGATGTTGGCATAAAAGGTGATCGCATTGAAAAAATTGCTTCGATAATAGATTCGGATTCTAAAAAAACTATAGACCTAAAGGGCAAACATATCTTACCTGGTTTGATTGATGATCAGGTTCACTTTAGAGAACCGGGCCTTACCCACAAAGGAAATATACAATCAGAAAGTAGAGCTGGCCTGGCTGGGGGTGTAACTAGCTACTTTGAAATGCCTAATGTTAATCCAACCACCACTAATAGAGAAAATTTACAAGCTAAGTTTGATCTTGCCTCAACTAAGTCTCATGCAAACTATTCTTTTTATATGGGCGCAAGTAATAATAATATTGATGAAATCAAGCAGCTAGATAATTCACTGGCATGTGGACTGAAAGTATTTATGGGAGCTTCCACTGGAGACATGCTAGTTGATAACCATGAGACCCTTGAGGCCATTTTTAGAGAGGCCCCTGTCAATATTGTCACTCATTGTGAAGATACACCTACTATTATTAAAAATGAGAAAGCTATTATTGCTGAATATGGTGAAGACATCGATGCTTCTTTTCATCCAAGAATCAGAAATACTGAATCTTGCTTAAAATCCTCTCAACTCGCCCATGATTTAGCAACAAAACATGGCTCAAATCTTCATATTCTTCACCTAACTTCAGCAGATGAGATGAAATTATTTTCTGAAGGAAATATCACAGATAAAAAAATTACTGCTGAGGTTTGCGTTCATCATTTATTTTTCAGTGAAGTTGATTATGAAACTAAAGGTAATTTTATTAAATGCAATCCCAGTGTTAAATCAGAGCAAGACAGATTAGCTCTTATTGACGCTGTGCAAAAAAATAAAATTGATATTATCGCTACAGATCATGCTCCGCATACACTTGAGGAAAAGCAACAGCCCTATTTACAAGCACCAAGTGGACTTCCATTAAATCAACATTCATTGTTAGTTCTGCTTGATTTTTATGCCAAAGATATTTTTTCACTCGAGCAGATTGTTCAAAAAACTAGTCATAACATAGCTGAACGATTTCAAATTAAGGATAGAGGTTATATCCGAGAAGGTGCTTTTGCTGATCTAGTTATTATAGATTTGAGTGCAAAAACTTTGGTAACCAATGAGAATATTTTGTATCACTGTGGATGGTCCCCATTTTTAGGTTACACATTTCCTAGTGCTGTTAGGCATACCATAATTAATGGGGAGATAGTTCTCCAAGATGGAGTTTTGAATGAGCAGTTACCCATAGGTAGCCGCATAGAATTCAATAGATAGTATTATTTTCTTGTTTTAAAACGTTATAATTCTTGTCCAAA
>CEUL01070947.1_pt1 | contig 11767 bp, 9 predicted proteins | sample 427021 | NCBI WGS metagenome assembly CEUL01 (sample SAMEA2622800, study PRJEB7988) | marine metagenome | isolation source: saline water (ENVO:00002010), including | reverse complement strand
AAAACACCACCTTGATCTAAGCTAGATGCAAATGCAATCATTCCATATCTAGAGACTCTGCCGTAGGTAGGTTTTATACCGGTTAAGCCACAAAGAGCTGCAGGCTGCCTAATTGATCCTCCCGTGTCTGTTGCAGTTGCAGCGGAAGCTAATTGAGCCGAGACACACGCAGCAGAACCACCAGAAGAGCCTCCAGGAACATACTCTTTGTTCCATGGGTTCTTTACAGGTCCAAAGAAACTTGTTTCGTTCGATGATCCCATAGCAAATTCATCCATATTGGTTTTTCCTAAAACAACTACACCATCAGAAGATAAATTATTTACAACTGTAGATGAGTAAGGAGCTTTAAAATTCGATAACATCTTCGAGCCACAGGTCGTTAAGATATCTTCAGTACAAAATATATCCTTATGTGCTACTGGAACACCGTCTAAAGGGAGAGCGCTATTAGATTTATATCTATTATCTGATTCTTTGGCTTGATTTAGTGCAGACTCTTCTGTCACTGTAATAAAGCTATTTAGATCCTTATCAAAATTAGAAATTCGATCAAGGTAATGTTGAGTTAACTCAGTAGAAGAAAAAGAGCGTTCCTTTAATCCAGTTAATTGTTCCTTTAGAGAAAGTTCATGAAGTTTCATCTTTTTAGTTTTCCCCTTCAATAACTTTCGGAACTAAGAAAAGTCCAGATTGTACCGATGGAGCTGTTTCTTGAAGTTTTTCTCGTTGATCTTCTTCAGTAACTTCGTCAGGTCTAGTTGGTTGAGAAAGGTCTAATGGATGAGACATAGCCTCAACTTCATCTGTTTCGGCTGAATTAAGTTTTTCAAATAAATCTAAGATTTGCTCTAGCTCTCCTTTTAATGCAGGAAAAGAATCTTTATCTATGTTGATTCTAGCTAAATAAGCTATTTCATTTAGTTCTTTATCACTTAAGGCCATATGTCATTGTAATATCTTATGAAAAAAAAGGTGCGTAATGTTGCATATTGTAGCTTGCTCAAAAACAATGCTGTTGTTAGAGTGATGGCCTGTTTAAAACTTAGATGATTTCTATTTAAGCAACTATTAATGATAAAACGTTTAAGAGGTATATTTTCTAATGATTTGTCTATCGATTTAGGTACGGCAAATACACTTGTATATGTAAAAGATAAAGGCGTTGTATTAGATGAACCTTCGGTAGTTGCAATAAGGGATACTGGAGGTCAGAGAACAGTTGTAGCTGTTGGAGCGGAAGCTAAGAAGATGCTTGGAAGGACTCCTGGCAATATAAGTGCAATTAGGCCTTTAAAAGATGGAGTCATTGCAGATTTCCAGGTTACTGAAGAAATGCTTAAGCATTTTGTGCAAAGAGTTCATGAAGATAGTTTTGTTCGTCCTAGTCCAAGAATTTTAGTTTGCGTACCTTGTGAATCAACTCAAGTGGAAAGAAGAGCAATAAGAGAATCAGTCCTGAAGGCAGGAGCAAGAGAGGCGAGGTTGATTGAAGAACCTATGGCTGCAGCTATAGGAGCCGGTTTACCTATTGAAGAAGCTACTGGATCTATGGTAGTTGATATAGGAGGAGGAACAACCGAGATAGCGATTTTAGCTCTAAATGGTGTTGTTTATGCTCACTCGCTAAAGACTGGTGGGGACAAGTTAGATGAAGCAATCATCTCCTATGTGAGAAGAAATCAAGGTGTTCTGCTGGGAGATGCAACAGCAGAGAAAGTGAAAAAGGTTATAGGTACAGCTTCACCTGATTCTGAAGTAATTGAAATGGAAGTCAGAGGGAGGAACCTTGCCGAAGGTATTCCTATTACCTTTACGATGAATAGCAAACAAGCTTATGATGCAATGCTTGAACCTTTATCTGCTATTGTTCAAGCTATAAGGACTGCCTTGGAAGCATCACCTCCTGAATTAAGTGCTGATATCAGCGAAAGAGGTATTGTTTTAACGGGAGGAGGAGCAATGCTTCGAGACCTTGATGTCTTGATCTCTAGCCAAACTGGCCTTCCAGTTATTGTGGCTGAAGACCCTTTAACGTGCGTAGCTAGGGGAGGAGGAAGCGCTCTGGAGATTATGGATAAATATGATATCGATCTTTTATCCACTCAATAATTTCACTTAAAACATTTCATTCCTGTTCTCTCCTAAGTATTATTGAGTAATGCGAAGAAGAGAGCACAAAGTTTCTTACTTAAGCAGCGAAGCAATATTTGCTATTCCTGCCATGAAACCTTCTAAGGTAGTCCTTTCATTGCTTCTATGCACTTCTTTAATGATATCGGATGTTTATTTTGAATACTCTTCAAAAATAAGAGGGTACTCGCAAGATCTATTTATGCCTTTGGGAGCATTAGTTAATATACCTTTAGGTTTGCTTGTTTCTATACCTGATTCAATTAGAACAAGAGCTGAACTAATATCTTCTTTAGAGCAAGTTGAAGAAGAAAATATGAAATTAAAAGTAATAAATCAATTTCTTGATAAGGTTTCTAAAGAAAACGAAGAATTAAACAATTTATGGTCCTCAGCTAGATTAAGTTTTGATAATTATTCTTTTGCGAGAAAAAGATCTATATCTTCAAATGAATTTCAGCCTTTACTGATAGTAGATATAGATCGTAAAAGTAATGCCAGTATAAATGACGTTTTACTTAGCCCCAGGGGGATTGTTGGAAAACTTAAGTCCCTAGGTCTTTATAGTGCAGAGGTTATGATTCTGCATGACGTGCGATCGTCTGTTCCTATTGTTACTGAGAGATCTAAATTGCATGGAAATGTAAGAGGAAGTGGCATAGGGAGGGCAGGAAATATTGAATACGTAAAGAAAACAGCCTCTTATGAATTAGGAGAAAAAGTTTACACCTCTGGTATTGCCGGAGTTTTTCCGGAAGGAATACTTGTTGGAGAAATAACCTCTATAGATGATTTCACTGATAGTTCATTCTTGAAAGTAGGAGTGTCTTTTATGCAATCTCCTTTTAATCAAGATTTTTATTTGATTTATAAGAATGAGTAGAAATTTAAAAAACCAATTGTTAATTTATTTAACACTCTTTATCGCTTTATATGTAGATACCTATGTGTTCTCTTCAGATTTTCAAATGCGAAAACCCACTTTTGTACTATTAACTCTAATTTACTGGAATATGGCTTTGCCAGATCGAATCGGAATTATGGCCGCTTTGTTATTTGGTATTTTTGTCGATTTAATAGAAGGGTCCTTACTTGGACTTCATGGGATTCTTTTTATTTTAATAACCTATGTTTGTCAAAGGTTCTTTTATCAATTTAGAGTTTCGCCTTTTTGGCAACAATCTTTTATCCTTTTTCTTTTATTCATTTTATATAAGCAAGTATTTGCTTTAGATTTTATGAATACAAATCAAGATTTAACAAACTTTTCAGATAGCTCTTTTTTTATTAATTCTTTCTTGTTTGCATTATTTTCTGCTTTTATCTGGCCACCTTTATTTTTAATGCTAAGGTACTATCGAAGAAGATGGGTTAAACATAATAACTAGTGAAAAAAGTCATATCTTCAACTTTAACAGTATTAAGCTTCTTGGTAGGTGTTCTACTTTTTACCTCTTTTCTCTTAACTTCTGAAAAGAGCCTTAAATTACTTTTGAATTTTAACCAAGATTCATACGTAGATTTTGCATTAAATGACAGCCACTGGCATCCGTACAGGCCAAGCATAGAGGTTGATACTTTATCTATAAAAAGAGCTGAACAAGACAGTAAGTTTATAAACATTGAGGAATTGAAGATTGAGTTCAATTTACTTACTTTTTTTCAAGGAAACTTGATTGAAACTTTTTATGCTAAACATATGAGTCTTGTAATCTATCAATCTGCAAAAAAGGATCAAGCTAATTTGAATGATTTATGGCCTTATATTTCCTCTATAAAGTATTTAATAATTGATGAATTTTCTCTAGTAGATTCTCACAACTATTTAAATTCTTTAAAGGGTGAATTATCTTTAATAACATTAAATTCTGGAGACTCAAAAGCAAAGTTTACAGCACAGAATGAAGCTGGTGGAAGTCTAGACTTTAGAATGAATTCGATTGTAGGTTCTAAATCTTTAAAGGATTATAGGGGTTTTATTCGCACTTCTAACTTTGGTTTAAGCGAAGGCATCACTAGCCAAGTGTGTTCAGATTGTCCTGCAGGAACTCTGGATAGTAAGATCTGGTTCACTCTTATTGATTTAACATTAGTTAAATTCTTAGGGGGTCTAGAATTTAAACTAAATTCAAGTTTAGATTTCGTTAATTCAATAAATGCAAAAGTTGAATTAGAAGATCCAAAAAATAATGTTTTTAGAATATCATCTTTTGTAAATGGTAATCCTTTAAATATTGCTCCAGAAATATTTACCTCTTTTGCTGATGAAGAAGTAAAATTCTTTATACCTAAAATAGAATTAGGTGAAGATAAGTTTTTTAATAAATTTCAATATCTTTTTGATTTACCTAAAGATCTTCTCTTGAAAGGGCATATTAGTAATCTTATTTTCAATTTACATGATTCTTTTCAATTTAGAGCTGATTTTGAAGATTTATCCTTAAATTCAAATGAATTTTCTATCTCAGGCCTTCAGGGAAACTTTAGGTATTTTACTGATATAGCCAGATTAGAGATAAATACCCCATATCTTAAAGTTGATTTAGGCGATCTATTTGATGGCAGTCTTATATTTAATAACTTAAGTTCAGAGCTAGATTTAAACTTAATTGATAATAAAGTTTCAATCTTTAATTCAACTTTTCATGGTACCTATAAAAATACTGAAATTAGAGGAGAGATAGGTTTATACCCTAGTCCATTTGATGATACTGGCGATTTATCACTTAAAATTTCTTCTAATGACCTAGATTATTTAGAAGCTTTAAGTTTGTTCCCTAATTTAAATTACACCAAACTAACTAAGAGTTGGCTACTAAACTCAATATCTTGTGGTTCTTTACAAGACATTTCTTTTATCTACAGAGGGCCTGTCGATAATAAATACTTAGACTCTAGCTCATCTTTTCTGTCTAAAGGGTTAATTAGAAATTCTTGTCTGAATATAAATAATGTAGGCCTTAAAGGTCTAAACCTTGCTGTAAATATAAACAATTCTTCTTTTATAGGAGAGCTTTTAGATGGTGATTTATATGGATCTGAGATTAAGGGGACTGTTAAGACATTTAGTGATAATAATTATTACAAAATAGAGCTTAAAGGTAATTCTGAGGGGCCTTTATCATCAATATTAAGGTTAGCGAAGTTAAATCAAATTTTTGATGTGGAAGAAGAATCAGGAGAACATTATACAAATTTCTATTTCTCTTCTCATTTGTACCCAAATTTGGAGCTTTTAGGAAAAAATTCAAACATAGAATTAAGTACAAAAATTAAAGGTGGTAACTTTAATAATAAAGAAACAAAATTATATTTTTCTGATCTTTATTCATCAATTGAATATGACAGTACAAATGGAGTTAAGGAAGGTTTTGCAACAGTAAACATAAATAACATACCTGTTAAATTTGATATCAAAAAAGGAAAAGAAGAGGGTAGTCTTAATACGCAGATAGTTACAGAAGACATTTTCTCAGCTAAAAGAATATTATCTCCTTTTGAATTCAAAGAAGGGATTAATGGCTCTTCGAAATTTAATATAAAACTAACTCTAGCTTCATTTATAAAAGGGCAGCCTTTGATAAATCCTGAGATTGAAGTTTTATCAGATTTGGAAGGCATTTCTATAGATTTACCTGAACCAATAAAGAAATCCAAAGATGCAAAAGTTAACTTCAGACTAACTTTCAGACCATCTATAAATGAGCCTCCTTTGTTAGGGTTTAAGTATGGAGATTTATTTAGAGGCAAATTTAAATTTCAAAATAATATAACTGAAGGGTTTGTAATTGCTGGAAAGGAAAAACAAAGCATCTCTATTGAACCCGAAAAGATCCTATTAATAGGAGAACTAAAAAAACTAGACCTAGGTTCCTTCATGTCTTTTGGGATGTTTGAAGGAGAGGGTTCTGGAAATTTCTTTATCAAAGATTTACTAGTTCACGAAACAAACCTTTCAACTTTAAGCTTGTTAAGAACACAATTTAATTCTTCGAGGACAAAAGAGGGAATTGAATACAATTTTATTAATGATGACTTAAAAGGAAAATTTTTGGTGCCATCAGATAATGAAAGAAATCTTTCATTCAAATTTGATTTTATAAAAATCAATCAATCTACATCTGGGTCTAAAGATAGCTTCCTTTCTTTATACAATGGCATTAATGATGAATTTGATTTTAGTGCAGAAGCAATCTTCTTAAATGGTAAGAATTATGGAAATTGGGAATTTTCGATATTACCGGAAGGCAATAAGTTAACTCTTTATGATATTAAAGGTGTTTATGGAAAATGGGGCCTTAAGGATACAAATGACGGAGTATCTTCGTTACAGATTTTTAAAAATACAATAGGATGGACTTCAATCCTTAAAACTAATATTTATTCTGGATCTCCTGAGAAAGCAATGATCCAAATAGGAATTAAACCAAACTTTGAATTGGATACATTGAGCTTAGATGCAGACCTAACCTGGAACAATCTACCTTGGCTTTTTAACTTGAATTCAATTAATGGAGAAATTACAACTAATCTAGATGGTCTAACGATTAAAAATAGTCAAGATTTAGAAACGCAGAACAATATATTAAGGTTAGTTAATATATTTAATATCACCGATTCATTTGAAAAAGTTACTAATTTAGATTTTAGGAAATTATATAAAAGAGGTTTTAGTGCAGATAGTGTTACAGGAAAATTCCGGATAACTGATAAAAGTCTACAAATTAAAGAACCAGTTTTACTCAAAAGTGGTTCAAGTCAATTTATCTGGACAGGTGACATCTCTAGAGATCAGAAAGGAAATTTAGATAGGCTTAATTTAGAAGTAATTATGACTCTTCCATTAAGAGAATATTTGCCTGCTTATGCTTTAGTATTGGGAGGTCCTATAACAGCAGGGGTTGTTTATATTGCAGGCAAGGCATTCGAAAGAAATCTTGATAAGTTGAGCTCAGGAAAGTGGACAATTGAAGGTAATATTTCTGCTCCTAAAACCGAATTTGATGGTTGGTTTGAAGATAATACTAAATAATTAATTTTCATTAAATCTTCTAATACGCGTCGAACCAATTCCCGCTTCCTCTCTATATTTAGTTACTGTTCTTCTAGCAACTTTTATTAAATACTTAGAAGACAATAAGGATCTTAGGCTTTCATCGCTAAGAGGTTGGTTCGTATTCTCTTCAGAAATTAGAATAGTTATAAATTTTTTAAGTTGTTTAGGGGTAACGTCATTGCCTTCTTCATTGTTATTTACTTTCCTTTGCATTAATTCTTTTAAAGGCATTACTTTGTTTGGTAACTGAATATATTTATTTCTTACTATTCTCGAAACAGTAGACTCACTAATTTCAAGAGCCTTTGCTATATCCCTGTTTGATACGGGTTTCCTATCTGTGTTCAAATTTAGATATTCGTTTTGTTTGGCTAGTATGTATTGGCCAACAAGGAATAGAGTCTGCTGTCTTCTTTCTAACCCTCTTAAGAATGATTTAGCTCCTAGCACTTTTTCATTATTTGAAGATTTAATTTCTTGTTTAATCGCTTCTATAAGATCTTTGTTCATAAAGTCATCATTCAAAGCTACTTGCCAAGAATTTTTTTGAGAAAAGGCTAATAGGTCTGGCCTTACATACAAATTTTTATTAGAACCAAAGTTCAAGCCTTGATTGAGGTTAAGTTTATCTATTTGAATCTTAGTTTTAGGACTTAGATCTTCTATTTTTATCTCTTGATTTACAAGAGAGACTAAAGATTTAATAATTTCTTTTTGCTCTATTTTATTTAGATTTAAATTTTTAACTTGGATTTCTAGTGATTCTTCAATAGATTTATAAGCACAACCAGGAGGGTCAAAATTCTGTATTAAATTAAGTATAGATTCTATTTTTGTGTCATCTATATTTATACTAAAGTCTTCTTCAACTATTTTTTTTATATCTTTATATTCAAGCTCTGGGTCCAATCGTCCATTATCTAAAATTGAATCAATTATGACTTTTCCAATTAAAACTTCGTATTCTTTAAGTGGAGTAATAATTAGTTGTTCTAGGAGCTTTTCTTTTAGATCAATTTCTTGATCAATAGTGAGTTCTAGAGTATCACCCTGTAAGTCAGGATTTATTGAGTGCCTAAAGCGGTCGAGAAGAACTTCATCTCTAAAATAATTTATTTTCTTATTATTAGATTCTTTACAAAACTCATCTATTAAATCATCTAGATTTGATCTAATCTCGAGGCCACTCTGAGAAAGAAGTTCAATTTGTTTTTGAAGATTTAACGTAAGGTTTAATGAAAATCTTTGCTTCTGCCTAAGATGTTGCTTCACTTTATTGTTTAAAGTCCTTACCTAAGTAAACATCTTTTACTAACGGATCTTTGCTAACATCTTCTGGTTCGCCTTGTGCTATTAGCTTTCCTTGGTTAATTATTAAGACTTGATCGCAGATTTGCATGGTATCCCGAACGTTATGATCACTTATTAATACTCCAATATTTTTAGATTTAAGTTGTTTTATAGTCTGTTTTAAATCAGATACTGCTATTGGATCTATGCCAGCAAAAGGTTCATCTAGTAAAATAAATTTTGGTTTAGATCCCAAAGATCTTGCAATTTCAGTTCTTCGCCTTTCTCCTCCTGAAAGCTTTATTCCTAGAGTTTCAGAGAATTCATTTAGGTTAAATTCATTTAACAGATTACTCAATTCTTCATTCATTGAGTTATCATTTAGATCCTTTCTTTGCTCTAGAGCGGTTAGTATATTTTCCTTTACCGTTAGCTTTCTAAATATTGAAGCTTCTTGAGGTAAATAAGATAATCCTAAGTTGGATCGCTCAGATATATTCTTACTACTTATATCTCTAGAGTCTAATTTAATAGAACCTGAATCTTTTTTTAGTAAGCCAGCAACCATATAAAACAATGTAGTTTTGCCAGCTCCGTTAGGGCCTAGAAGGCCTAATGTGCTGCCTGAATCCATTTCAAAAGAAATTCCATCCACAGCAATCTTATTGGAATAGCTCTTGCTAATATTTTCAACAGATAATTTCATAAGTTATTGATGATTTTAGCGTTAACTGATTTTAATATTCTATCTTCATTTAGATCGTAATGAATCTCATCGGACATAATTTTCATGTTATCTTCAAAAAACTCTGCTTCACCTTCCATCAATATTAAATCTTTCGATGGAAAAAATTCAATCTTATTTGCTTTGCCTTTGTTTATCTTAGATTTTGAATTTATTTTACTTAGATGTGCATCCATAAAGAGAATTAGAAACCCATCTTGACGTGTTTGGGTTATTACCATAGTGGACGACAATATCTCAAAACCTTTCGCTAAAAACACAGACTGTTCTTCAGAATAAATAGATTTTCCCATAAGGTCACCACTTAGACTGTTAGCTATTAAGCTAAAGGATTTTTCATCCAGAGTAAATTTCCCTTCAATATCACCATTTAAAGAAATATGTTGATGATCTAAGTTTACACTTCCTTCTTTAGATTTAAGAATCACTTTTTCTTTGCCTGGCCCGAAGTTTTCATATGTAGAGTTTTTAAATTCAATATTATTACTTGAGAGAAGAGGGTTATTCTCAGCTGGGAGGAAATTAGAAGAGATTATAAGAAGAATCAATCCAATAAATACAGACTTCTGATTTAAGAAATAGATAAATTTAGTCAAGCTAAACTAGTCCAGTTTCTACTAAATCATGCATTCTAATTAAACCTTTAGGTTTTTTCTTTTGATCAAGCACTACTAGTGAATAAATCTGATTTTTTTGCATTAGTTTAATTGCTTCAGTTGCTAGAGCTGAATGATTTATGGTTTTGGCTCTTTTAGACATTAATTTAGAAATAGGGGATTCTAGCAAGTCTATTTTTTTATTTAAGGCCCTTCTAAGGTCTCCGTCAGTAAAAATACCTTTTAAAATAGATTTTTCAATGACCAAAGCTACGCCTAATCCTTTAGAGCTTATTTCAATAAGAGTTTTAGCAAGACTATCGCTTGGTAACACAATAGGAAGTTCTTTACCTTTTTTCATAACATCTTCTACTTTAAGAGTTAACCTTTTCCCAAGCTTGCCTCCTGGATGAGATTTAGCAAAATCATTGGCATTAAATTTCTTTGCTTCTAGTAAGGCCACTGCTATAGCATCTCCTAATGCAAGAGAAGCGGTAGTGCTAGTGGTAGGTGCTAAATCTAAAGGGCAAGCCTCTTCTGATATACCAGTATCTATGTTTATGATCGAACTTTTCGCAATCATTGAATCCTTAGACCCTGTAATTGAAAAGAAATCACAGCCTAGATTCTTTAAATAAGGCAATAAATCTATAATCTCTTTACTTTGACCTGAATGAGAAAAGATTAGAACTTTATCTAGCTTGTTAATGCCACCTATATCACCGTGTAATGCTTCTGCTGCATTTATGAAGTTAGAGGGAGAGCCTGTACTAGACAGCGTAGCAGAAACTTTCTTAGCTATATGGCCTGATTTCCCTATACCTAGGGTAATGATTTTCCCTTTTGTTTGTAAGAGTTTGTTGCATACTTCGTTAAATTCACTCCCAATAGATTCAGCTAGTTTATCCAGCCCTTTTGATTCTATCTTTATTGTTTTTCTTCCGATCCTTAGATGGTTTATTTTTTTCATAATTTTTTAGATTTTAAATTAATAAGCATAAATTAAAGAAACGAAATAAATACTTAAGAATAATATGCTAAGTAAGACACTTGCTGTTCTGCCTTGTTTAGAAAGTATAAATATATACGCACAAAATATTAAAGTTATTGTAAAAAGAATCACAAGCAAATTAGACCACTCAGAATATTCCCATCCTCTAGCCATTTGGTTGCTTCTAAAAAGACCTGGAATTGCTAATACGCACAAACCATTAAAGATGTTCGAGCCAATTAAAGTTCCTGCAACAGCCTCGTATCTACTTTTAAGAGCCAAGGAAATAGAGGCAGCTATTTCTGGGAGGCTTGTTCCTATTGCCAGTACTGTGTAACCAATAAATAGTTGACCTAAACTATACTTTTCTAAAATTAGATTAGCTCCTTTGGTAATAAGCCAGGCAGCAAAAACTAACGCCACTAACGATAAAATTAGCTTAATAAGACTATTCTTCGAGTTGTGTTCTTCTTGCATTTCTGACATCTCTTGATTGTTTCTATACCAGAAAAGAATTACTGCCAATAAAGAAGTTAATAAGACAACGGAAGAGGTGATGTTAAAGGGATTAATTGCTATGACAGACCAGACCAATAAACTAGAAATTAATAGAATTAGTAAATTCTTATTAATGGACTTGGGTTGAGAAATGTTTTGTTTGTTTATAGCAACGATAAATAGCATCGAGCCAAAAACTAGTGATAGATTGGCAACATTCGATCCAATAACATTACCTATAACCATTGCGCCTTGATTTTCTAAAGAGACAAAGAAGGTTGTTAGCATTTCAGGAGCTGATGTTCCAAAAGCTATTACAGTAGAGCCAATGAGGAAGGGCGACATTCCAAATTGCTTAGCTGTTAAAACAGAGTGTTTTTCTAATTTCTCAGCACTAATCCATATTAACGCTATGCCCGAAATTATTGATACAAAAGCTAATGTCATAATATCTATAG
>CEUL01121385.1_pt1 | contig 11783 bp, 10 predicted proteins | sample 427021 | NCBI WGS metagenome assembly CEUL01 (sample SAMEA2622800, study PRJEB7988) | marine metagenome | isolation source: saline water (ENVO:00002010), including | reverse complement strand
CAGACTAAGAAATTCGAAGATGAATGATAATCAAGGAGAAGAGCCGGTAGGTCAAGTGCCGGTAAAGGTTCGGATTCTTTTGACGGCCTCGTTCTTTTCAGCTCTTGCTACAGTAGGTCAGATCACAATCGTCGGTAAACAGGTTTACGATATGACAGGGAGCGAATTGAATCTCGGTTTACTAGGACTCGCTGAATTCTTACCCGTAGCATTACTTTCCCCTTTCACTGGTCCTGTTGCGGACCGTTTCGATAGGAGGAAAGTCTTCAGTCTTGCTCTAATCGCGCAAGCAGTAACTTCTCTTCTGCTTTTTCTCTATGTCGCCTCGGATCCCGATAGCGTTTTTCCTATTTTTGCTTTCATTGCACTTTTTGGTGTTGGGAGAGCTTTTGCTATGCCTGCCAGTCGCGCGTTACCTATTGATTGGGCCCCAGATGATGTCGTGGAGCGAGTAGTTGCTTTAAAGTCAGTGGCTTTCCAGACTGGGATTATTGTAGGACCTGCACTTTTTGGCTTCATATTTGTAGTTGGGCCTTCATTTCCATATCTAGCAGCTGTTATTTCTTACTGCGTTGCTAATCTGCTTTTGCTAGCAGTTGGCCCATCTACAATTCGGCGGCTGGGAACCACAGGTGGCAGACAAGCTTATAGAGATGCAAAAGAAGGTTTAAAGTTCATTAGGAAGAGCCCTGTTTTGTTTGGAGCAATTTCCCTTGATCTAGTTGCTGTGCTTCTGGGTGGAGCTGTAGCTTTACTCCCGGCGATAGCAGAAAATCGTTTAGGTGTCGGCGCAGTTGGCCTCGGTTGGCTCAGAGCCGCTGTCGGTATCGGAGCAACGCTGGTGGCTGTGACCTTGTCAATCAGACCTTTGAAAAGACATATTGGTAGATCTTTGATGTCAGCAGTAGCAATTTTTGGTATAGGTACCATAGTTCTCGGGTTAGCTACGAGTTTCGTTATCGCATTTCTAGCACTTATGGTTATATCTGGTGCTGACGCGATTTCAGTTTATATACGTGCGAGCCTTGTTCCTCTAGCAACTCCAGAGGAGATGCGAGGTCGAGTACTCGCAGTTGAAGGGGTCTTTATCGGGGCATCCAATGAATTAGGGGCTGTCGAATCAGGGCTGACAGCCGCTGCATTCGGATTGGTTGGAGCTATCTTATTCGGGGGCTTTGGAACCCTAGTGGCAGTGGCTATTTGGTGGAAGTTCTTTCCTGCCCTGAGCAATGTAAAAAGCTTCTCGGAAGTTCGACCTCCTCCTAGCTAGCTTATTCAGTAAGAATTCTTTTGAACCAGCCATCACGCTGCGAAGAAAATAACTCCACGAAATGCGATGGGAACATAGTGAAAGCGTGGGGAGCCCTGGGGTAGACAATGAGCTCACAGTCATTGCCTGCCGCTCTCCATCGATTCGCCATGAAAAGAGTGTCATCAAGAAGGTGATCAGCTGTTCCGACACAGAATAATGCATCTGGTAACCCAGAGAGATTTGCGTACATGGGAGAAATTTGTGGACTCCTTCGGTCTTGAATGCTTTTGTCTGGAAGATATTGGGAAGATAGGAAATTAATAATCTGCGGAGATAGGACGTCAAAGTCACTTGAGAAAGGGCGACTTCCGAGTTGCGATGGAGTTCCACCCCAGTCAAAAACCCCGAACGTGAGATTCGCTCCTATAAACTCTTGCTCCTCATTCATCTCAAGAGAATCTCTTGCTTCTATTAATGTCATCAAAGCAAGATAGGCTCCTGCAGATTCTCCCCCGACAATAATTGAACGGGTTCCAAACTCTTCCAAAGCATTGGTAACTACCCATTTCAAAACAGAATAACTATCGTCTAATGCTGCAGGAAATGGGTGCTCAGGTGCTAGCCGGTAATCAACTGAAATCACCGCAAGATTAAATGTATTTGCTAGATGCCTGTTTTCTACATCCCCCATGAAGGCCGCTCCAGCCACCATACCCCCACCGTGGAAATGAAGATATACGCCTTTGATTTCGCCTTTAGGTTTTAAGATCCTACAGGAAACCCCTTCAATAGTTGTATCAACTGCTTCGTCATCAAGCTCAAAAGTCGTGGCAGCAAGAGTATCTCGCATTAGTTGCACATACTCTAATGCTGTTAATTCTCCTGTCTCTTCGGAACTCGAATCTGCGACTCCAGCACCTCCGAGAGCAAGTTGGAGTGAATCTCCGTATTCTTCCCAATCCTGATGCCAAAGTCCCATCTGATACCTTTCTCACTTCTTGCAGATAAAATAGCTCTATCAAAACAACTATAAGTCATTAAATGGCACAGGCTAATGGCAGAATGTAGAAATGGATAGCGAATCAAACGATAGCCGCCGAGATAATGCCATGAATGAAAGCGCTATGTGGTCTTTCTTCATAGAGGGACTGTCCGATACTGAATTACAAACCCTACATAGCGAAATGCAACATGAAATCCTACAAAGAGCGATACGGTCCGGTGATCACGAATCCATAATAAAGCAAGCCCTAGAAATTGCTTTTGACCGCTCGGGCTTAGGAGTTAACCCCTGGATAGAAGGAAAATTTCTTGTTTGCCCCGGAGCGTTAGTTTCAAAAAGTGCAGGAAATCATCGGTGTCGTTTTGTCAGCGTCGATCAAGAATGGGTCTGGCAATCAAAGCAACTGATTACAGAAACTAAAAGGCCTTCTCCTGAAAATGATAAGGGCTTTAGAGCAATCGCTCTGATACCTGTAATTGAGGGTACGGCTATTGATATAGTCACTGGGAAAATGCGTTCAGGGCTTCATAAAGCGGAGAAAGTTGTTTCATTTGAGGTGAAGGGGGGACAACTCGTGGAAGTTAGTCAGCGAATGATTTCAGTTGAAGGTATGCATAGCTGACGCTATTTACTTGTCTGGCGCTTTCGAGGTATTCCATGAAATGGAGAGCCGGCATCTTGATACTTTTGGTATAGCTCAAAAAATTCCTCTCCAAATGGGTCACCGCCACGTAAAGGCATGCTCGCTCGAGATATTGTAAAGTCCAATGGAGCCAACTTAATGGCGTTATCAAAATGTTTCTCAGATTCAGCAATCATGTTGTTTCTTCGCAAGTGCGCTGCCAATCTGAAATGGAGTCTGGCTTGAATTTCTTCATCGGATAGATCATGAACTACAAAACTTGCATCTTCGGGCAAAGTTTCATCTCTAACCCATTCGCGAACTTGCTGCATATGAGCTTCGCGACTGATTCCAGTTATTTCACTGAAAGTGTCAGTGCCAAACTCGCTTGCTGCAGGTCGAGAGATTTTTCCATCCTCATCAATCCATATAACTGAGGGGACATTACTAATCGCGAATAGCTCAGTGAGTATATGATCCTTATCCATTAGGACTGGGTAAGTCACTCCGGTTGCTAATTCAATAATTGAATCTAAATTCTCATCAATAGCAACAGCTATGACAGTGAATCCCTCTTCTTGTAATTCTTCATGAAGTTCCTGCCAACCTGGCAAGTCAAATGCGCAACCTCACCAACTAGAAAATGCAACGAGAAGCCTTTTTTTCCCTGCCCAGTCGGAGAAAGCTCGATCGACTCCTCCAATATCTGGAAGTACAAAATCTGGCGCTATCTTATCCTTTAGAGCAGAGGACCGAAGACCAGCTGGTTGACCGATAGTTATAGTCTTCAATTCCTGAGAAATAAGAGTCGGGCGACCAGTTAAGCGCGCTACTGTGTGGAGGTTGTAGCGCTCTTGGTGTTTGAAACTTTGCTCATGATGAACAGGAATGCAAGCGTCATCTTTGCATAAACCTTCTGGCTTTATCTCCCACCCAAGAACAGCTTTGATTTCTGCTTCGTCTACGAAGGGATCTCCCTCATCCCAATGTCCGGCAATTGATGTCACAGAATTAGTGAGAATAGTTATTTCAGGATCGCCTTTCATGTCAGTCTCGAAGCCTTTCTGGTGTTATTGCATACAGCGAATGGGCGCCACTGACAGCAGCAGGAAGTAATCCTGAGACCTGGGGAAGTAATTGCTCAGCAAAGAATGTAGCTGTTTCTATTTTTGCTTGAAGGAACTCTGAATCGTTGCCTTCGCTGATTTGTTTTTTTGCCTGCAAAGCAGATTTTGCTAGAAGCCAACCTCCGACAGTAGTCCCGAACATTCGTAGATATGGAGTAGCACCGGCCAGTCCATCGTCGGTACTTGCGCCACCTTTCTCAATAAGCCACTCTGTTGCTGCTTGCATGTCTTGAACAGCATCTTTGAGTGGTCTTCCTATTCCGTCTAGGTTCGCTGAGTGAAGCTCCGATGCAGTTTCATTAATTTCTAGAAGGAGTTCACGGACGACGTCGCCTTTCCTCATTGATAGTTTCCGGCCCACTAGATCAATGGCTTGTATCCCATTAGTTCCTTCATAAATACCAGCTATTCGAATATCTCTGTAGTGTTGTGCTGCGCCTGTTTCTTCTACGAAGCCCATACCCCCATGGATTTGGATGCCTAGGCTGGTGAGTTCGTTACCAAGGTCAGTACACCAACTCTTTGATAACGGGGTCAGAAGATCAGTTAATTCATTACCACGTGTTCGCTCATCTTTATCGGGATGATGGTGGGCTATATCAATAGATTTGGCATTTAGGTATATCATGCACCTCATTGCTTCGATATATGCTTTCATCGTCATCAACATCCGCCGGACATCTGGATGATCAATTATGGGAACGGATTCCCCTTTCGGAGTATTTGCTCTTCTGCCCTGCATTCTTTCTAAAGCGTAATCAAGAGCTTGTTGATAAGCGCGATCTGCTACAGCAAGGCCTTCTAATCCAACTGCTAACCTTGCTTGGTTCATCATGGTAAACATGTACCGCATTCCAGAGTTTTCTTCACCAACGATGTATCCAGTTGCCCCACCATCATCTCCAAATTGGAGAACACAGGTTGGTGATGCGTGAATTCCCAGTTTATGTTCGATGGATAGGCATTTGATGTCGTTCTCTTCTCCAATGCTTCCATCATCGTTGATAATGAATTTTGGAACGATGAAAAGGCTAATTCCTTTCGTACCTGGAGGGGCATCTGGTGTTCTGGCGAGAACTAAGTGGATTATGTTCTCTGTTAAATCATGCTCGCCCCACGTGATGTATATTTTCTGCCCGGTTATCTTGTAGGTTCCATCTTCTTGTATTTCTGCTTTGGTAGTGAGAGCCCCAACGTCCGACCCTGCTTGGGGTTCGGTTAAGTTCATCGTTCCTGCCCATTCGCCAGTAATTAATTTGGGTAACCATGCGAGCTTCTGTTCTTGGCTTCCATGTGCAGTGAGCGCATGGATTGAACCTTGAGTAAGCATTGGGTTGAGAGATAAGGCCATGTTCGCAGCAGTAAGCATTTCGGTGATTGCTATGCCTACAAGCCAAGGAAAGCCACCACCCCCATATTCCGGATCGAAACTTATAGCACCCCATCCGGCATCAACATACTGAGCGTATGCTTCACGAAATCCTGTAGGTGTGGAGACACTGCCGTCGTTATTAAGCAAGCTCCCTTCGAGATCTCCCGTTCGGTTTGTAGGCGAAATTACTTCATTGAAAAATCGACTTGCCTCGTCGAGAAGCGAATCAAGTGCTTCTAACCCCACTTCATTAAATGCCGGCAATTCAGATAAAGACTCAACATCAACAACCTCCCTGAGTGCAAATTTCATATCGTCAAGAGGTGGAGAATATTCGCTCATCGCTATCTTTCTTCTAGATTCTGCTCTTCTTATATGATGCTATGCAGACCTCGATATACCCAACTTGTTTTAGATAATTATTTCAGCTTAGCGATTTGTAGTAGTTGACCAAGGTTTGTGAAACGATCAACAGTTTTAAACGTAAGCTACGTATATGGCTATTCAATATGGTTTCGGTTCTGTTCATCAGGTAAAGGTATATGATCAGGCTCACTTTCTAGGATTTCTTACCTTAGCTCTAGAAGAACCTAAACCACAGGAAAATGTTGACTGGGTTGGGCAGATACGTGGCTCCGACTATTTGGTATGGGGCCTCAATCACAAAAAGGTACGTTTGAAATTCCCCCAAGGTGAGAGTGTAACTGTCGTGGTGCGGTCAGGTGGGCGAGCGGTGCCTGTCAATCAATGATGGTTATTCGCTGGAGATAATTGAACCAACAATAGATTTCGCTGCTTCAGCTGGCGAGATTTTCCTATCTAAAACTTTTGTGATGGAGCTAGCTCCTAATTCAGATTCAAGGATGCCACTCGCTGTTGACTCAACCAGCAATTCGATTCTGTTTTGGATTTCCATTACTAGGCGTTCCTTTCGGCGAATATGTATTTTCCCAGAATTACGAAGATATTCTGCATGTGATTTAATGGCATCAAGAACTTCATCAGCGCCTGTGCCATCAAGTGAATTTGCCATAATGATCGGAGGCCTGTAACCAGTCATTTGCTCAAGCCCTGAAACATGCCCTAAGTCCAACATCAACTCCAAATCTCGCCTTGCGTCACTAGCCCCCGGCCGATCTGATTTATTAACGACAAAAATATCTGCAACTTCAAGAAGGCCTGCCTTATTTGCCTGTACAGCGTCCCCCATCCCTGGTGTTACGACAACGACCGTAGTATCTGCTGCACCCGCAACATCAACTTCTACTTGACCAACTCCCACAGTTTCGATGATTACAGGTTCATACCCAACGGCGTCAAAGAGCTGAATAGCTGCTGGAACAGCTAATGCAAGTCCTCCGGAGTGGCCACGAGTAGCCATGGAACGAATGAAGGATTCCTCGCCTGCAAGATCATCCATTCGTATCCGATCTCCAAGGATAGCCCCCCCGGTGAGTGGAGAAGAGGGGTCAACAGCTAGAACAGCTAATTTATCGCCAGCTTCTGAGAACAGTTTTAAGAGTCTACCTGTCAGGGTTGATTTCCCAGAACCTGGTGCTCCAGTGATTCCCACCACATGGGTATTCCCTGATACCTGATGCGCTAGGCCTGCAATAATTTCAGCTTGATCTCCACCACGTTCGATAGCTGTCAGGAGTTTTCCTAGGCTACGTCGCTCTCCTTTGACTGCACTCTTGAAGAGATCTGTTGCTAAATCGCTTGATGAAGTCACGCTTTATCACGTGCAGAAATTGCATCCTGAACTGTAGCTACTACTTCTTCTGCAGATGCGCCCGGCCCTAAAACAGCAGCAATGCCAGCATTCATTAATTCCTCAACGTCCTCGTCAGGTACGATTCCGCCGATGATTAAAGGGATATCTAGTCCAGCCGCTGATAGCGCCTCTGCCATTTTGGGTCCAAGTGTCAAGTGGCCAGCATTATGCATTGAGAGACCGATGGCATCTGCATCTTCTTCTTCTGCAGCTGCGATAATACTTGCAGTTGTCTGACGCAAACCTAAATAGATAACTTCCATGCCCGCATCACGTAAAATTCGTGCTACTACTTTAATGCCGCGGTCGTGACCATCTAAGCCTAATTTAGCTAAAATCACCCTTTGTTGATGGTCACCCATGTTTGATCTCCTTCACTTTCGCTTTTATTAAACTATTGCCTTCTCAACGTATGTTCCGAAAACCACTTCCATAGCGTTGGCAATTTCTTCTTCGGTGGCGTAGGTTTTTACTGCTGCAATAATCGCAGGCATTAAATTGCGCGTTGGGTCTGAAGCCACCGCAGTTATTTCGGAGAGGGCACTATTGACGTGTTCTTGATTTCTTTTTGTTTTGACATCATTTAGTCTCTTAAGCTGATATTCCTCAGTCTCGGCACCAATTCGTAAGAGGTTTCTGTCCTCAGGATTATCACCATCGGTAAATTCATTTACTCCAACAATAATGCGTCTTCCTGAGTTCACTTCACGTTCAAACCTGTAAGCTGCATCTGCGATTTCGCCAACGAAATATCCGTTTTCAATCCCATTGAATGTCCCTTCAAGAATTGATCCATTTCCTAGATCATCAAGGTGAGCGAATATGGCTTCAGCTTGTCTCTCCATTTCATCAGTCATCCATTCAACGTAGGGTGAGCCCCCCAGTGGGTCGGCTACATTTACCACTCCAGTTTCATGAGCGACAATTTGCTGTGTTCTCAGCGCTATCCGAGCCGCATCTTCTGTTGGCAGCGCTAATGCTTCGTCAAAGCTATCTGTATGAAGTGATTGGGTGCCCCCTAAAGCAGCGGCAAGTGCCTGTATTCCAACTCTGGCTATATTAATTTCGGGCTGTTGCGCTGTCAGAGAAACACCCGCAGTTTGTGTGTGGAACCTACAAAGCATAGCCTTTTCGTCTGTTGCTCCATAGCGTTCTTTCATCCAACGTGCCCAAATCCGTCGCGCTGCTCGGAATTTGCCGATTTCTTCAAAGAAATCGCTATGGCTGTTAAAGAAGAAACTGAGGCGCTTCCCAAACTCGTTAACGTTTTGCCCAGCAGCGATAGCAGCTTCTACGTAGGAGAACCCGTTTGCTAATGTAAATGCTAGTTCTTGTGCCGCCGTGCTTCCCGCTTCTCTAATGTGATAGCCAGAAATTGAGATGGGGTGCCATTTTGGCATTTCGGCTGTGGTGTATTTGACCATGTCCGTAACGATACGCATTGAGGGGCGAGGTGGGTAAATATATTCTTTCTGTGCCTGATATTCCTTGAGGATGTCATTTTGGATTGTTCCAGCAAGTTGGTGAGGTTCGACTCCAGTTTGTTCGGCGACAGCAACGTACATAGCTAGAAGTGTTGCTGCAGGACCATTTATTGTCATAGAGGTAGAAACTTGGGATAAATCAATATCAGCAAATAGATCTTCCATATCTGAGAGCGTGTCTACTGCTACTCCAGCTCGTCCAACTTCACCCAGAGACCATTCGCTGTCGGAATCACGGCCCATGAGGGTCGGCATATCAAAAGCAGTTGATAGTCCAGTTCCGCCATTTCGAAGCAGTTCTTTGAACCTCAAATTCGTATCTTCAGCTGTCCCGAAGCCTGCAAACATTCGCATGGTCCATAGGCGCGATCTATACATGGATGGGTAAATTCCTCGTGTGTAAGGATATTGGCCGGGAAACAAATCATCTCCATAGACAGGTTCAACCGGTACCCCTGACATAGTCTCAAAATTTGAGTCTCGCAATGAGGCTTTCTGGTACTCTTTCTCCCATTCTTCGCGTGCGTTAAGCTCTTGATTCTCTTCAGTTCCCATGACCACTCCTTGCAAGTTGACCGGTTTCATTCTAGACCAATAAGGTAAATAATTTTCTTTTTCGGTATTTTCAAAGTTACTATCTTGACAGTTATGAGCAGTAACAAATTTAATCTACCCTAGAAGTCATTCACTAATTGTGGGGGGAGACGTGTACAAAGAATTGGCCCAAGCATGGGAAGAACTCACCTCGGAGGGTTCTCAGTTTGAATTGGTGAAAGTAAATGTAAGGGGATTAGACCTTCTTTGTTACAAGAATCAACCAGCGACTCTTAGGGAATTTTGGCTATCAAGTCTGAGATTCGGCAACGCAGATTATCTAGTGTACGGAAATGAACGCATCTCCTACAGTCAAGCGCATGAACACGTCGCAAGTGTAGCTAATTGGTTAATTGAGAATGATGTACAGGTTGGAGATAGGATCGCAATAGCTATGCGGAACTATCCAGAGTGGATGTTAGCTTATTGGGCCTGTATGACTATTGGTGCTACGTGTGTTGGCATGAATGCTTGGTGGGCGACTCCTGAACTCAAATATGCGCTCGATGACTCGAAACCAAAGGTAGTTATTGCAGACCAAGAGCGACTTGAGCAGTTGATTGAATTACAAGATTCTGATGAATTTCCACAGTTGGTGGCGGTTCGTGCGGAAAGCGAATCAGTTGATGTTACTCAGTGGAATGTCCTTTTAGAAAACGGCGGCGAGATGCCAGAGATTCGAGTAGACCCTGATTCAGACGCATGTATTTTCTATACCTCAGGAACTACTGGGCGACCTAAAGGGGCCCAACTTACTCATAGAGGCTGTGTGGCTAATGCTATGAGTCTTGCGTTCGCACACGTAGTTCAGTCTGTAGCTTCATCGCGAGCACGTATCACATCAACCAAACCTCCAGCAAAAGAGGTACCGCAAACCTCTGCCCTAGTCATTACGCCCTTGTTTCATGTAACAGCTAATAATTGTGTTGCACATTCAATCACAATGGCTGGCGGGAAGTTAGTGCATATGTATAAATGGGATGCTGGAGAAGCCCTTAAACTAGTCGAGTCCGAACAGATAACGACCATAAGTGGCGTTCCAGTCATGTCCAGGGAACTAATTGCGCATCCCGACTTTGAAAGAACTGATACGTCATCCCTAAAAGCACTTGGTGGCGGCGGCGCTCAGTTGCAACCGGACTTAGTAGAAAAGATTGAAGCTACCGTTGAGACCGCTCGCCCTGGTACAGGTTATGGAATGACAGAAACTTGCGGAATAATAACGGCCATTTCAGCTGATTTCTTTCTAGATAAACCGGAAAGCGCAGGCCCTGCAATGCCATGTTTCGAAGCTCGCTGCTTCAATGATGATGGAGAGGCAGTTCCAGACGGGGAGATTGGCGAGCTATGGGTTAAGGGTTCCCAAGTTATTAAGGGATATCTAAATAGGCCTGAGGCGACGTCTGAAGCGATAACCGAAGGTTGGTTACACACCGGTGACATAGCAAGAATTGACGAGGATGGATTCATTTTTATTGTTGATAGGAAAAAGGATATGGTGCTGCGAGGAGGAGAGAACGTGTATTGTGCTGAAGTCGAATCAGCGATATTCAAACACGACGCAGTTGGTGAGGTCTCTGTTTTTGGAGTTCCAGATGGCCGCCTTGGAGAGGAAGTTGCTGCAGCACTTTATCTAAAGGACGGTCACTCAATAGATGCAGATCTACTCAGATCTTTTTTAGAAGCCAGAATAGCTAAGCACAAAATCCCGCAATATCTGTGGTTTTTAGAAAAACCACTACCTAGGAATGCAAGTGGTAAATTTCTAAAACGGGAACTTCAGGAAACATTAAATTTGAAAGACGCAAGTTAGGAGAAATACATGCAATTAGGAATATTCGGATCCTCTCGTAATATTGATGACCTAAAGAAGCAAGTCCAAGAAGCGGAAAACCTTGGTTACTCAACATTTTGGACACCGCAAATCTTTAATCTTGATGCGTTAACGGCTTTAGCTGTGATAGCTGAATCGGTTGATGATATCCGCTTAGGTACCTCAGTGATTCCAACTTATCCACGCCACCCCATGATGCTAGCTCAGCAAGCGCTGACTGTTAATCAGGTATCAAATGGCCGATTAGATTTGGGTATTGGGTTATCTCACAAGCCGGTTGTTGAAGGAATGTGGGGGATATCATTTGATGCTCCAATAGGCCACATGAGTGATTATCTTCAAATTCTTATGGCACTTCTTCATGATGGAACAATCTCATATGGCGGGAAGCATTTAACCAGTAGAGGAGGAATTGATGTACCAGCTGACGCTCCTCCTGTTCTTGTAGCGGCTCTGGGTCCTCAAATGTTGAAGTTAGTTGGCAGGGTTGCTGATGGAACGGTTACTTGGATGACGGGACCGGAGACTATCCGTAATCACATATCGCCAGTCATAAATGCAGCTGCGGAAGATGCTGGAAGACCAGTTCCCCAAGTTATAGCGGCGGTTCCTGTTTGCATAACGTCTGATTCTGATATGGCTGAAGAATATGCCAAAAGAGACTTTGGTTTTTATGGTGATTTGCCTTCATACCGTGCGATGCTTGAGCGCGAAGGGCTCG
>CEUL01033074.1_pt1 | contig 11804 bp, 13 predicted proteins | sample 427021 | NCBI WGS metagenome assembly CEUL01 (sample SAMEA2622800, study PRJEB7988) | marine metagenome | isolation source: saline water (ENVO:00002010), including | reverse complement strand
CAATTGTTGATTACAAATCAGGGAACATAAGTTCTGTTATAAATTCATTTAAAGATGTTGCACAAAATAAAGTTAAAATTGAAGTCACCTCAGATCTTAATAAAATAAAATCAAGTGATAAAATTGTATTACCAGGACAAGGCTCATTCAAAAGCTGTACCGATGCATTAAATAGTATTCATGGTCTTGTTGAAACTTTAAATGATTTTGCAATTAATAATAAAAAACCACTGCTTGGCATTTGTGTTGGTTTACAAATGTTCGCTGATATTGGATATGAGGAAAGTGAGACAAAAGGATTAGGCTGGATATCTGGAAAAGTTACGAAAATAGATAACCATAATGGGAAATACAAATTACCTCACATAGGCTGGAATGAAATTAATATTGTAAAGAATAGTAAAATTTTTAAAGATATAAAAGATAAATCACATATGTACTTTGTACATAGCTATGAATTCATTCCAAATGATAAAAAAGCTATTTCAGCAACAACTAATTATTCTTCAAATCATGTCTGTGCTGTAGAAAAAGAGAACATTTTTGGAACTCAATTTCATCCGGAAAAAAGTGATAAAATAGGACTAAAAATTATTGATAATTTTATAAAATTATAAATGAAAATATTTCCAGCAATCGATATCAAAGATAAAAAATGTGTGCGATTAATCAAAGGTGATTTTGGTGATAAAACGGAGTACAAAAATTCTCCAGTAGATCAAGCTAATAGCTACAAAGATCACGGATTTAAAAACCTGCACATAGTTGATTTAGATGGAGCTTTAACTGGAGAAATAGTTAACATCGATATTATTCAAGAAATAGTAAAAAAGTCTAATCTTAAGGTTGAAATAGGCGGAGGTATTAGAAATTTTGAAAGTATTCAAAAATATTTAGATGCTGGTGTTGAAAAAATTATTTTAGGAAGTGCAGCAATTAAAGACAAATATTTTTTAAAAGATGCATGTATAAAATTTCCTAGAAAAATTGCTCTTGGACTAGACGCAAAAGATGGAAAGCTTTCCGTGTCTGGATGGAAAGAGAGTTCAAACATATCAACTTTAGAATTTTTAAAAGAAGTGAATGACTACGGTGTGAGTAGATTAATTTTTACAGACATTAATAGAGACGGAACTAAAGAAAGCCCAAATTTTGATGAAACCTTAAAAGTCGCAAGTATTTCTAATTGTCCAGTTATAATCTCTGGTGGAGTTTCATCAATTGATGATGTCAAAAAAGCAAAGAACATGAAAAATATCGAGGGTATAATAGTTGGTAAAGCTATTTATGATGGCGATATTAAACTTGAGGAGTTAGCTAAAGAGGATGCTTAAAAATCGAATAATACCTTGTTTAGATGTAAAAAATGGGCGTGTTGTAAAAGGTATAAATTTTGTCGACTTAAAGGACGCGGGTGATCCGGTCGAACAAGCAAAAATTTATAGCCATGGCGGAGCAGATGAAATTTGCTTTTTAGATATCACAGCCTCAAATGAAAATAGAGACACAATATATGAAGTAGTGAAAAAAACTTCCAAGAAATGTTTTGTTCCTTTAACTGTTGGTGGGGGAATAAGAAGTATAGAAGATATTAATAAATTACTTAATTGTGGTGCAGATAAAGTTTCAATAAACACTGCGGCAGTTCAAAATTATAAACTAGTTATAGAGAGTTCAAAAAAATTTGGCTCACAATGTATCGTAGTCGCAATAGATGCAAAACAGAATGGAAAAAATTGGGAAATATTTACTCATGGCGGAAGAAACAACACTGGTATAGATGCTGTAGAATATGCAAAAAAAATGGAAGAGTGTGGTGCTGGAGAATTATTAGTCACTTCTATGGACAGAGATGGAACTCAAGTTGGTTATGACATTGAATTAATGTCAAAAATATCATCCACGGTGAATATACCAGTAATTGCATCTGGAGGAGTTGGTAATCTTGATCATTTGGTTGATGGGATTAAATTAGGTAAAGCTAGCGCAGTCCTTGCAGCTTCAATATTTCATTACGGAAAATACTCTATTAAAGAAGCAAAGGAATATTTGGATTCAAAAGGAATTCCTGTTAGAATTTAGAATGCTTGATGTGTTAGAGGAACTATTTAATCTTGCCAGAGATAGAAAAAAAAACCCAATCGATGGATCCTATACAAACAAATTGTTGAATGATAAAAATTTGAGTAAAGAAAAAGTTTTGGAGGAAATTAAAGAGCTTATTGAAGCTGTTGAAACTAACAATAATAAAATTCATGAAGCCGCAGATGTCTTTTATCATTTAATTATGTATTTAGAGGCGAATGATATCAAAATCGAAAATGTAATGTCCGAACTAAAAAATAGAAAAAAATAATTTGTATGGGAAAAATAAAATTTATTTTTTATGTTGTATTAGCTTTTGTAATCTACAAAGGTTATGTTGCTTTTACAGATTTTGAAATTGGAGTAGAAGATAGAGTGGCCAAAATTGAGGAAAAAGCTGAATTTGAAAGAGAAGGAACGGTTATAGGACTAATGATGTATTTAGGAAATCCACCAGGGTTAAAAGAACACTTGTACACTGAAAGTAAATCTAAATGTTTAGAAATGAAGGAAATTGCAGAGCAAACTTCCTTTGCATATTACGAGTGCGCAAGAGTAAGAGCAATTTTAGCAGGTAAAAAAATTGTAGACATAATTGATGAGATTGAGGTCATTGAATGACCTATGATGATAACAATATATTTGCAAAGATTTTAAGAGGAGAGATACCTTGTGAAAAAATTTATGAAGACGAATATGTTTTGTCTTTCTACGATATAAATCCTCAAAAAAAAATTCACGCTTTGGTAATACCAAAAGGTAAGTACATTGATTTAGATGATTTTGCGTCAAAGGCTTCCGAACAAGAGATTTCAGGATTGATAAAAGGAATTAATATAGTTGCAACAAAATTAAAAATTTCATCTGATACGGGAAATGGTTATCGAACTCTAGCAAATATAGGTGAAAACGGTGGACAAGAAGTACCTCACTTACATTTTCATCTTTTTGGCGGTGAAAAATTAGGTAAAATGGTTGAATGATGATTCCTGTTCAAAGAAATTTTCTAGAATTAAAAGACTTAAAAAATCTTAGAACTAATCCAATTAATAAAAATGAATACTTAGTGAAAAAAATCAAGCCTGATTTTCAATTAAACAAATTTTTTTATAAACAGGTTGGAAAAAAACATAGATGGACTGATAGACTTAGCTGGTCAAATGAAAAATGGGCTAATTATATATCTAATCAAAATTTGGAAACTTTTGTAATTAGTCAGAATGAGGATTTAGCAGGTTTCTTTGAACTTCTATACAATCCAAGATTAAAAGAGACAGAAATTTCATACTTCGGATTATTAGAAGAGTATATTGGAAAAGGAATTGGAGGATATGCATTAAGCATAGCAATAAAAAAATCTTTTGAAAAAAATATTAAAAGGGTTTGGCTTCATACTTGTACACTGGATCATCCTAATGCATTAAGAAATTATATAGCAAGAGGTATGACTGTATTTAAGAAAGAAAATATTAATATACTAGATAGTTAATTAAACTTTTTAATATCAAATAAATCCTCATCAATAATTTTATTAACTTCAAGAATTTTAATTTCTGTAAATACGGAATTATTATACATATCTGTTGTTTGCCAACCTTTTAAAAGTAGTTTTTCCTTATCAAAGAAAATTTTTATACCAATATCTTGATAGTTCAGATTTACAAATAATTCTCCATTTTTATCTTTGATATTACTTTTTTCCAGCTCACTAATTAAATAGTTTTTATCTAATATTTTGTAAAAAGCAGTGTTATCTAACTTATAAAAGTTTGGAATATTAGAGTTTTCATTTTTAATTATCAGATTTTTACCATCAGAAATTAATATTTTGCCAGAATTATCATATTTACAGTTTATTTTTCTATTAAATAATAAAACACAATTTCCGGTTTCCTTTTTTTTATTAATCTTTTGAGTAAATTTAAATTCATAATTATTAGACTTTGCTAAAGTATACATAATTTTTTTTGCAATATCTGAGTAAGCTTTAGTGTTAGCAAGAATAAGAATTAATAAAGTTATAAAAAAAAATTTCATTAAAGAACTTCTCTTTTACCCACATGATTTGCTTTACTCACAATCCCTTTTTCCTCCATCATATCCATTATTCTAGCTGCTCTATTATAACCAATTTGGAGCTTTCTTTGTAGAAATGATGTAGAGGCTTTTCTTTCAGATTTTACAATTTCTAACGCTGTTTCATATAAATCATCCAATTGATCATCCCAATTATCACCTATATTTTTTTCCTTTTCATCTGATAAACTTAAAATTTCATCTACATACTCAGGATCACCTTGAGACCTCAAAAAATTATTAATTTTTTCTATTTCATTTTCTGAAACAAACGGAGCATGAATCCTTGTTATCCTATTTGCAGAGGACATATACAACATATCACCTTTTCCTAAAAGCTGCTCTGCACCCTGTTCACCTAGTATGGTTCTACTATCTATTTTTGATGAAACCTGAAAGGACACTCTAGTTGGAAAATTCGCTTTGATAGTTCCAGTTATGACGTCTACACTAGGTCTTTGCGTTGCCATTATTATATGAATTCCAGCTGCTCTAGCCATCTGAGATAGTTTTTGAATATAGTTTTCTATCTCTTTACCTGCAACCAACATTAAATCTGACATCTCATCAACGATTACAACAATATAAGGCATCGGAAGTTTATGTTTCTTATTGTATCCTCCAATATTTCTTACTCCTACTTTCGTCATTAATTTGTATCTGCTTTCCATTTCTTTAACCACCCAACCCAAAACGGTTGCAGCTTTTTTTGCTTCAGTGATAACCGGACACAAAAGATGTGGTATTCCTTCATAGGTTGACAATTCAAGCATTTTTGGATCAATTAAAATAAACTTACACAGATCAGGTTTATGCCTATATAAAAGTGAAAGCAGTATAGTATTTATACACACTGACTTACCTGAGCCAGTTGTACCAGCAATTAGTAAGTGAGGCATTAACGATAAATCACCTATTATTGGTTGTCCAGATATACTTTTCCCAAGCGCTATAGGTAAAATCAAATCTTTGGAACTAAACTTAGGGCTATTTATTATTTCTCTTAACGAAACGTTGTCCCTTTCTTGATTCGGCAATTCAATACCTACTGAACTCGAACCAGGAATAACTGAAATTCTAGCAGACTCCGAACTTGTATTTCTTGCTATATCATCAGACAAGTTTATAATTTTAGAGACTTTTACTCCAGCCGCAGGTTCAAACTCATTTAAAGTCACGACAGGTCCTGAACTAATTTTTCTAATCTTACCTTCTACCCCAAAGTCTAAAAGTATTTTTTCAAGAAACTCTTCATTAATTTCACTTCTTAAATTATTTTTTTTATTTTTAACTTTTGGTTGTTCTAATAAATCAATTTTTGGCAAGTTGAAAAATTTCTTCTGACTATCTTTTTTTTCATTTTTTTTAACAAATGAAAATGTTTCTTGAATATTATCTTTTATATCAGATATTTCATTTTCAAATTTTAAAGATTCTTCTGGTTTAATTATTTTATTTCTTTTATAAATTTTTTTTACAGAAGTAAACCAAGTCAATCTAAATTTAATACTCATAAGAAAAAACACAATAAATAATAAAAGTTGAACATAATAAGATATTTCGACATTCAAGTTAGCAATTTTAAAAAATATATTATTGTATAAGTGACTTCCTACAAATCCACCGTTGCCATTTATTATTAAAAAAAAAGCCTCTTTGTAAAACTGAGTTAAGAAAATAGTTCCAACAATTGAATAACAAACCATGTAGAAAAAACTATTAACAATCTGTATTAATTTTTTTTGATAAATTATTATCATTGATAAGAATATAAGTGTTAAAGGTAAAAAATAAGAGATTAAACCTATCGACTGTAATAAAAAATCAGCACCAATGCTTCCATTTATACCTAAAATGTTATTAATTTCTTGATTTTTTGGATAAATAAAATTCGGGTCACTAGGACTATAACTAATTAAAGCTATAAATATGAGCATGGAAAAAATTAGTATTAAAATTCCAATAAATTCAATCATCCTTTTTAGAGTGAAATCTCTGACTTTTTCAAAGTTATTTTTAATATTCATAAAGAATCAAATTTACCACTTTGTATCATTTAATATTTATGGTTAAAATTAAAAAAATTATGACTGTTTGTTTAATAGGAAAAAGTTTAACTACTTTAGTATTGTCAAAAATTTTTATTAATAGAGGTGTAGGTGTAGATATTTATTACTCTAATAATAAAAATTTAAAATTTTCACCCCGTTCAACATCAAGGACAATTGGATTATCTAATTATAGTATTGATTTTTTAGAAAAAGAAAAAATTTTACGAAAAAAGGATTGTTGGGACATAAAAGAAATTAATTTATATAAGGATGATAATCCTGAAATTTTTTTAAACTTTAAATCAAAAAAAAGTAGTTTTTTTATGACAACTTATAATTATTTTTACAAAACCATAGAGTCAAAAGTCAAAAAAAACAAACTTGTTAAATTTAAGAAGAATACAACTCAAAAACAACTTTTAGAGTTAAAAAAAGAAAATTACGACATAATTATAATAACTGATACAAATAATTATTTGTTTAAAAAATTTTTTAGTAAGCATTACAAAAAGAATTATAACAGTACTGCCTTTACAACAATTATTCACCATTCAAATAAAAAAAATAATATTGCAGAACAATATTTTACAAAATTTGGACCATTAGCTTTTTTACCTATTTCTAAAAAAAAAACTTCAATTGTCTATTCGGTATTTGATCAAGGTTTAATTAAAGATAAATCAAAAATGAAAAATCTTATTAAATATTATAATAAGAGTTATAAAATAAAAAATATTGGTATACTTAACGAATTTCCTATTTATTTGTCTCTATCACGTAACTATTTCCATAAAAATATTTTATCATTTGGAGATGCATTGCATAGAATCCATCCCCTAGCTGGACAGGGATTTAACATGACTTTGCGAGATGCTAAAATTTTAAGTGAATTGGTAAAAAAAAACTTAGATCTGGGATTAAATTTAAATTCTGTATTAGAAAAATTCGAGAAAAAGAGAAAGAACACAAACTTTATATTTGGATTAGGGATTGATTTTTTGCATGAGTTTTTTAAGGTTTTAAATAAGTATAATTTAAAATCTATAGATAAATTTTTTAAAGTTGCGAATAAAAATCTTTTTTTAAAAAAAAAGATAGAAAATTTTGCTGATAAAGGATTTATTTTTTAGTTATTGTAATGTTTTGTTGCTAAAGCTATCTGAAATATACAACTTTATTATTTCCTCAAGTTTTTGCTTTCTGTATTCTAAATCTCTAGCTTCCAATAACATTTGTTTCTCCTCTTTAGAAAATGGTGAAGCCATAGATAGTGTATTTATAGTTTGATCTAAACTTTGCTTTTCCAGCTCTTTCCAATTTATTAAATAACCTTGTTTTTCAAATATTTTCTTTAAACTATTAAATATCATATCTAGATCAGAGAAATTTATATTTACCTCTTTGCCATCGATATCATTTTCAAAACCTTCAAAATTTATTTTAAATTCTCTGAAAGGTTTTCCATTGTCTATTTCTTTAACTATATTAAATCTAGATACTCCGTTTAAAACAATTACATATCTTCCATCTTCTGTTTCATTAAAAGTAGAAATTTTCCCCAAACATCCTACTTTAAAAAGATCAGGTTTTTCGTTAATGCTTTTACCTTTAGGTTGAGCCATACCAATAATTCGGTCAGTTTTCATACTCTCATCAATCATCTGTATGTATCTTGGTTCAAAAATGTTTAGAGGCGCAGATGTGTTTGGAAAAAATATAAAATTTGAAAGTGGAAAAATGGATAAAGTGTTCGGCAGTTTAATAAATTTGCTCATTATTTTAAAAAATAACAAATAATCTTTAAAAGATCTATGTTCATATTGACCCTTGCTTAATTCTGAAAAAGCCTCTAATTTTAATATTTATTTATAAGCGGGCGTAGCTCAGTGGTAGAGCGTCTCGTTGCCAACGAGAAGGTCGTGGGTTCAAGTCCCATTGCCCGCTCCAGATTATTATGGATGATTTATCAAAAAAAAAATGTGTGCCCTGTGAAGGAGGCATTCCATCGTTTAATTTAAGTGAAATTCATAAATATTTAAAAAAAGTCGATGGATGGGACGTTAAAAAAAATGAAAATGAAAATTTTTATTTGTTAAAAGAATTTAAGTTTGAAAATTTTATTAAAGCCCAAAATTTCGTTAATAAAGTTGGAACAATAGCTGAAACAGAAGGACATCATCCAGACATATGGTTTGGTTGGGGGTACGCAAAAATTAAAATATTTACCCATGCTATAGATGGCCTAGCGGAAAGTGATTTTATCTTAGCTGCTAAGATTGATAAAATAAATTAGTGTCTAAAATGTCTAGTTTTTGAAAAAACTAACACAGTGTTTGTATTGTTTGCAAATTTTATAATTTCTTTATCTCTTATTGATCCGTAAGGTTGAATAATTGCTTTTGCACCAGACTGTACCAGTGATTCAATCCCATCAATAAAAGGAAAAAAAGCGTCTGAAGCCGCAACTAAATTTTCTGAATTGTGATTAAACTTTTTCATTTTATTAACAGCAATTTCACAACTATCAATTCTGCTAGGTTGCCCAGAACCAATACCCACTGTTGAATTATTGTTTGTTAATACAATTGCATTAGATTTTACAAATCGACAAATATTAAAAGCAAATACAAGGTCGTTAAACATTTTTTTATTAGGTTTATTTTTTGATACAACTTTAAACATTCTTTTATTAAAATTTTTATTATCAGAAGTTTGTAAAATAAAGTTTTTAGAAAGTGCTCTCATTACTAATTGATTGGAGTTAGAATTTTGATTATTTTTGATAATTCTCAAGTTTTTTTTTTTTCTTAAAATTGATAAAGCTTTATCATCAAAATCTCTTGCAACTATAACTTCAAAAAATTTATTACTTATCTCTCTAGCAGTTTCAGACCTAATTTTATAGTTACAAATAATAACTCCACCAAAGGCACTTATTGGATCACAATTGAAAGCCTGTTTAAAGCTCAAGATTTGATTTTTATCGATTGATACCCCTGATGGATTAGCATGTTTAATTATAGTTGTTCCTATCCCTTTTGGTAAACTATTTATAATATCAAGACCAAAATAAATGTCATTATAGTTATTGTAACTCAACTCTTTGCCATTTAATTTTTCTAGCTCATTAAAATTCTCTCCGGAGTATAATGCTCCTGATTGATGTGGATTTTCTCCGTACCTTAATTTGCTAATTAATGTTCCATTAAAAGTAATTTTATTTGGATATTTATTATCCATAATTTTATTAAAATATTCTGAAATATTTGTATCGTAGTAAGCAGTTTCATTAAAAGCCTCTTGAGATAACTTTTTTCTAAATTTAAGTGATGTTGAGCCTTTATAAGTATTCATCTCATGAACTAAACTATTTAATTGATAATTAGAAGTTATTACGGCCACATCTTTAAAGTTTTTAGCAGCAGATCTTACCAAGGCCGGGCCACCAATATCAATATTTTCAATTATTTTATTTTCATTTTTAGTGTTAAGAATAGTTCTTTCAAAAGGATAAAAATTAACAATCACAAGGTCTATATTTTTATAGTTTTGTTTCTTTATTTGATTTACATGTTTTCTATTATCTCTCTTAAAAAGTATTCCAGAGTGTATTTTGGGATGAAGAGTTTTTACTCTACCGTCTAAAATTTCTTTAAAACCTGTAAAATCTTGTATTTCAGAACATTTAAATTTATGTTTTTTTAAATATTTAAAAGTACCTCCAGAACTTAGAATCTCAACTTTAAATTTTCTTAATATCGGTAAAATTTTAATAAGTTCAGACTTGTCAGAAACAGATATTAGAGCTCTTCTTATTTTTCTCTTCATATTTTTTTGATTTCCCATTTTATTATTTCTTTTTCTTTTGCAATTTCTCCATTTACATAAATATTTTTATTTTCAGAGTAAGAATCTTTCTTGCCAAAATACAATCCTGTTTCAATACCAAAATTTTTATGATTACAAGTGAATTTCCATCCGGATTTCTTTAGTTGTAATAGTATAGACTGTTTATCCTGAGTCTTTATTGCATTAGTTTCTGGAAGTAAGTGAAATCTTATGTCAAAACCAACTTTTTGAAAATTTCTTTTGCTAATTATTACATCCTCTCCAATGTACTTAAATTCTTTTGGAAAAAATTTAATATTTCTTTGATGTAAAAAACCATATTCTTTCAAATAACCGTCATGGGCCCCCTGTATTTCCCAAATTTCATCGTTGTGATAAACTTTTTTGTTTGTCACTCTTATTATATTTTCCAAAATAAAGTAACCTAATTTGTCTTTTTTAAATTTACATGAAGATCTATCATCAATTGAAAGGGTTGAATGTGCAGCTGTTGATTTAGATATAATATTTAATTTATGATTATAATTTTGAAAATATCCACAATTAGTGATTACTTTTTCTTTATTATGAAAAATCTCAAATGATAAAGCGCCAGATTGATAGTCAGCAGAGTATCTCTTTTCTGGCGATACTCCAAAATCAAAGATAATTATATCTTTTTTATTTTTAATTATTGAATAACCGCCAACGCTATTAAATTTGCTCTTAAATTTATAACCTTGTTCTTTAATGTATTTTTTGAAGTCAGTGATATCTAAATTATGGTTGCCATTAAATAAAAATGTACCATCGTTTTCTTCAAAATAAAAATTAAAGGATTGGCCGAGATAAAATATAATTTCATTTAAAAACTCTGGAATCTCAGTGCTAGAATCTTTTAATAATTCTCTTATAAAAATAAAATACTTCAAGTAAAAAATTACTTGTCTAGGATTTCTAGATTTTGGAAAGCCATCATTGTCAAAAATTGTATTAATTATTTTCTTTAGTAATTGAAACCCAATGTTTAAGTATTGCATCTGGTGTTTAAAACATAAGCCGCCCAAAATGATAGCAGAACATCCAATCATTTTGTTGTTAACAAATTCAGTATTTTCAATTTCATTAGTTAAATGATTTAATTGTTTTTTTATAATTTTTGTAAAATTCATTTTAAAATTTTCATCAGCCTCGTGATAAAAGTTATTACTATTCGCTATCCAAGAAATAATTCGTTTTGAAATTGTGTCTAATTCCCAGCTTTTGAAACTGTAGTTTTGATTTAGATTTGTCCAATTAGATATTACAGATCTAGTAATCTTTTTTGAGGATTTTAAATCAATAGTAAATAACCAAAAAAAACTATGTAGTTTTTTAAAATCCTTTTCCAATAAATTTCGATTTTCCCAGATACTTTCTACATTGTAATCCTCAATTCTATTTCTTCTATCCCTAACTTTTACAATACAATCAAATATCTTAAGGTGTGGAATATATTCAAAACCACCATCAAAAACTTTCGAAATTTTGGTATTATAAATACTTGAGCTTAAATAAATTTTCTTGATTTGTTTTGTAATAAATAAAAAAGGATTAGTTATTGAATTTTCTTTGTAACCCATGCAATGTCTAAATAGTTTTTAAAAAATTTATATTTTTCTTTATGTCTCCATTATTTTCTTTGAAAATCGTTGTACCTGAAACTAAAACATTTGCCCCAGCTTCAAGTACTTCTTTAAAATTTGAGAAATTTATTCCACCATC
>CEUL01377259.1_pt1 | contig 11812 bp, 10 predicted proteins | sample 427021 | NCBI WGS metagenome assembly CEUL01 (sample SAMEA2622800, study PRJEB7988) | marine metagenome | isolation source: saline water (ENVO:00002010), including | reverse complement strand
TTGACGCATGACCCTTTTGGAAGAGCAGGAGTCCATACCCCTGCTGTGATACCTGGGCTAGAGCATTCCGGATATAGCATAGAGCTAGGTTATGCTGACGAAAATGTAGTTAATTATGATCGCCCGTTAGTTCTTATTTGGGAAAATAAATCGAAACTCAATGATGACCAGTTAAAGGCAATTTTACTGACAAATACTACGAATAAGTCGGATCGAGCAATGCTGACCTCTGATGAAAGAGCTGTTCAATATGCGGGAGGAACTTGGTCTGAGATTTTTCACGAAGAGGGATTAAATAATATAGCCCCATGGCTGATTTGGCTGATAGCAATTGAGTTAATTTACTTAGTTACCATTCCCCTGGCTATTCAAGTAATGAGATGGTTACCAGATAAAGGGATTATTTTTGCGCGACCCTTAGGGGTCTTAATTATTTCCTGGATAGTTTGGCTAGGTGCAAGTACCGGGATATGGGAATTTTCCCGTACTAGCATCTTGTTAAGTTTCTTCATTTTGATGGGAGTTTCTTCAATACTAGTTTCCCGGAAAGGCCTCTTAATGGTGAAACTTGCACGCAGAAATTGGAAGTATTTGCTCAAAGCAGAAATCCTTTTCCTATTTGCATTTTTCATCTTCCTAATGATTCGTGCTGCTAACCCAGATTTGTGGCATCCGTGGAGAGGTGGGGAAAAGCCCATGGATTTAACTTATTTAACAGCTGTAGTTAAATCCTCAACATTCCCACCTTATGACCCGTGGTTTTCAGGGGGATTTATTAATTATTATTATTTTGGGTTTGTCATAATCGCTAGCATGATTAGACTGACAGGCATAGTCCCTGAAGTTGCGTATAACTTAGCGATCCCTACCTTCTTTGCACTTGGTTGCACAAGTGTATTTAGTGTGGGATATAACTTTGCTCGGGCAATTAAACAACATGGGCAATTAAGAATAACCAGAGGCTCATCGTATACAGCAGGTGTGCTGGTGATGATATTTGTGATGGGATTAGGCAATTTAGATGGTATTGCTCAAGTCGCTCAAGGTTTTTTTAGATTCCTTAACGGTCAGGAATTTGGTTCATTTGATTACTGGAGGAGTAGTCGAATGATGCCAGGGGAAATAGCGATTACAGAGTTTCCGTTCTGGACTTTTTTGTTTGCAGATCTGCACGCGCATTTGATTTCTATCCCAGTACAAATATTGGTAATTGGTATGTGTTTGAACATTATCCTTTCTTCGTACTCGAAGGTAAACTGGATTCGATTTTTACCTTCTATTGGGATGCTCGCATTTGTTTTTGGAAGCCTAGCCGCGATTAACACATGGGATGTGCCCACGTATGGAATAATTGTGATTGGTGTAATTATTTCCTTTTCGTACTTGATAAGAGTCCCGCAAAGTAAAGGAATCTTCTTAAAGTTAAGCATTATTGGATCGCTTGGGGTTTTATCTTTCGCATATTTATTGTGGCTGCCATTTCACTTGTCGTATGAAGCTCCTTTTTCGGGTTTGAGGATAAGTCAATGGCGAACAGAGGTTTGGCAGTACTGGGCAATACATGGTCTCCTTTTATTGAGTTTAATTTCATGGATCTGCGTTCAATTTGTTAAACGTTTCCATTTACGTAAAGAGAAGTATTTTTTCGGTATCGCCATGTTGTTTTTATGCATATGCGGACTAAGCATTAGCATTTATCACGAATGGGTAAATGCCTTTATTCTAATTATTGTGGAGGGTAGTCTGGTAGCCTTGGTATTTTCCTGGCTTAGAGAGAGGGATAAGCAAGAAACACCTTTGTATGTATTCCTAGCGCTACTAGCACTGGTGGGGCTAGGAATTGGTATTGGCGTGGATTTCGTGACTGCAGAAAATGACATTGACAGAATGAATACCATTTTTAAATTTTATCTGAATGCTTGGATATTGTTAGGTATTACTGGCTGTTTAGGATTTTGGACGTTATGGGCAAGCGGGGGATTAACTAATAAAAGGACAAAATTAATAATGACGTATAAGCGCTTTGGCTTAGGATTTTTAATTTTGTTATTTTTGGGTTCTTTGATTTTTCCAGTTATGGGAACTTACGCGCGCATGCAGGATAGGTTTAATCCGAGTATAGGATACTCCTTAGATGGTCGTGCTTATCAATTACATTCATTTTATGGGGATCCGGGTCCTACTAGTAGTGAAAAGGATGATCGCACGTATGCTTTGAAGGCTGATTATGCTGCAATTGAATACATTCGTGCGAACGTTGAAGGATCTCCTGTTTTCCTTGAAGGAGTTACGGAACATGCCTATCGTTGGTACCCTCGTGTAGCAAAATATGCGGGGATGCCTGTGGTTTTGGGGTGGAATTGGCACCAGATTCAACAGAGAGGAGCGGGGGGAAAGGAGCCTAATTCCGTGCACCAAAGGCAATTCGATGTTTATACAATGTATGAATCAGAGAATCTATCGAGAGTTGCCCAATTATTGAAGAAATATGAAGTGGAGTACGTATATGTTGGACCAACAGAACGTACATACTTTAATGAAAGCGGGCTTGAAAAATTTTCTAGAATGCAGAACCTTAGTATATTTTATGAAAACCCAGAAGTTACGATATATAAAGTACAGCATGAAGCATAATATCTTACGCATAGTAAGATTGATGCATTTCTAAATCAATGCTAGCCTAAGATGACTTCATGGAGAAAACATGGATAGTTTTATTGACAATATTCCTGAATTTTTAATTAGCGCATATTTAATTATGGGTATATTTGTTTCGCTTGCACTTTTTGTTCTTGTTTTGGTTATTGGTATGACAGCGCTGAGGGTAATCAAATCAATAGCACGTATCGTTGAAAATATAGAACGTACATCTGATCTCGCTATCAATCGTATCATCGAACCCCTTCAGGAAGGTTTTTCGTTTAAGAATATTGCAGGCAACGCCACTAGCCTTCTTGCGAATTTTTTTACCGGTGTTGTTAGCAATGCTGGCAATAAGCAAAGGGATAAACCTGAGGAAGAGAAGACGTCCTCAGGGAGGAAAAAACAAAAATGGGGTTAAGCCATTCTTGGATAAGAACCAAAAATTTTCATAAGTGAGGCTTGCTCTGAAATAGTAGTGAGCAGCCTTGCTATTTCTTCGTTTTCTCTGTGACCTTCAAAATCCATGAGGAAATAATATTTCCCAAGCCCAAGCCTGGTGGGTCGGGATTCTATTTTAGTTAGATTGATTCCGCGATCTGCAAATTCATTTAACACAAAAGACAATTGCCCTGCACGATCTTCAGAAAATGAAATAGCGATGGAAGTCAAATCAGTACCACTTTGAGGGCTGTCAGTTTTGGCTAGGGTTACAAATCTTGTGTAATTATTATTATCATCCTGGATTCCTTGCTTAAGTACCTCTGCACCGTATAATTCAGCAGCACGGATCGGTGCGATTGCTCCTGAGGGGGCGTCTGAACTGAGTACTTGCTGGACTGCTCCTGCAGTACTTAGGGCTGCTGCAAGCTCTACTGGGCCTAAAGTTGACAAATATTGCCGGCATTGCGCTAATGCTTGAGGGTGGGAATAAATTGTTTGAATTTCCTTAATTGTTGTACCTGGCTTGGCCATCAATGTGTGCTCGATTTGCAAGGCAAATTCGCCTCGTATATGTAAACCCTCTTGATGCAAAAGAGCATCAAGGGTGTCAGTTACTGCTCCCTGAAGGCTGTTTTCAATGGGGCATACTGCTACATCTACTTCGTTATTGAGTACCGCTAAAGCGGTATCGGGAATAGACGAGTAAGGCTTTATTGTGGCTAAGGGGTAGCAATTTATTGCAGCTTGCTCAGTGAACGTTCCGGGAGGACCTAAGTATGCCACTTTAAGAGAATGTAGATTGCTGTCTTTAGTTTCCAAAGCGTTCGAGAGTATCCTCAGGTCCAGCAATTATAAGTTCATCCCCTGCTTGAAGCACTTCATTTTCAGAAGGACTTAAGATAGGAAGAGATCCCCTACTTATTGCAACAACAGTGGTTTCATTTTTATCAGGGGTAGTAGTACTTAACTCTGCATCTTTTAGTGTGAGCCCAACCATTTTAGGAGTAATACTTACTTTGCTGAATCCAAAATTATCATTAAGTTCCATATATTCTAATACTTCGCGCTGAAAAAGGCTGTGAGCTGTTCGTAATCCTGTTTCTTGTTCAGGGTAGACAACACGGTCAGCACCAACTGCCTGAAGGGTTTTACCATGTAACTCACTAGTCGCCCTTGCTACCACTTCAGGGACTTCAAATGTTCGCTTGAGTAAAACAGTGGTCAAGACACTATTTTGGATATCTCCAATTGCAACTACTGCGGTATCGAAATTTCGGATGCCGACTTCTTCGAGGAACTGCATACTAGTAGAATCGCCAGTTACAGAATAAGTTACAAGGCCCATCATTTCCTGTGTCAGAGATTCAACATGATCTACTGCAAGAACGTCATGACCAATGCGATAAAGCTCAAGGGCGAGACTTGTTCCAAATCTTCCCATACCGATAACTGCTACTTGATGTGACATATCAACACCGTTTACCCAATTCTAACTCGTTCTTCGGCGTACCGATATACAGGTTTCTTTTCCCTAAATGCCAACCCTAAGATAATAGTTAAAGGACCTAGACGGCCAATAAGCATTGCAAGTGACAACGTTAATTTGCCTGAATCTGATAAATCCGAAGTAATACCTTTAGATAAGCCTACTGTCCCAAACGCTGAAATAGCTTCAAACATAACGTCCTTAAAAGAGAAAAGACCTGAGTCTAATTTCTCCAATTCAGTATAAGTAAGCACTAATACAAAGAAAATGACTCCTATTGCCGCTAGAATAAGTAAAGCTAGTGCTCGAGCAACTTGAGAGTAAGGGATCTCTCTTCGCATGACTTCGATATTAGCTCTCCCTCGTATTGCGGCTAGCGCGGCGATTGAAAGAACCATAGCAGTATTAATTTTTATGCCGCCAGCTACAGAGCCAGACGCACCTCCTACAAACATTAAAAGCATGAATACGAAATCAGTGCCTGCTCGAGAGTGCGTGAAGTCTATAGTACTGAATCCGGCAGTCCTCGAGGTAAAAGCCTGAAAAAATGAATTAGTGATTTTATCAATTAATGTAAGGTTTCCTAATGTTTCTCGATTTGAGAATTCAAAGAGCATGATGGCGACTATGCCTATAAACCAAACCCCTACGGTGCCAATGACTACGAATTTTGTATCTAGGGTCCATCTCTTAAAACCTTGTCGACGTGCGAGTTCATTGACTACTGGGAAACTAAGTGAACCCAAAATAATACTAACGCCTATGATTAGGAGTAAAAAAGGATCGGATTCAAAGGATTGAAGGCTAGAGGATTGAGGGAAAATAGTAAATCCAGCATTATTGAATGCGGAGATGGAATGAAAAAAACTTTGCCATAAGGCTTCTTCCACTGGAAGGGATACAACGAGTCGGGAAAATAGCAAAAGAAAGGTGATAAATTGAACGGCAACCGCAAAGCTTACGATTATAAATCCTAAGCGAGTAGCACTCCCAAGAGCGACGGTACCACCTAGGGTTTCGCGTATAAGTAATCTCTGAGTTAATGAAATGCGACGGCCAATTGCTACAAGCATCAGCAATCCGGCACTCATTATTCCCAATCCACCCAAAAACATTAGAACAGTTATCACAAACTGGCCAAATGATGTCCAGTACGTGTTAGTGGAGACAACAACTAGGCCAGTAACACATACAGCGGAAGTTGCTGTAAACAGCGCATTGATGATAGACACTTGCTCTTCTTGTGTCGTAGAAATTGGGAGACTTAGAAGGAGAGTCCCCAATAGAATTAAAATAACGAAAGAAAGAGAGAATGAGACCAATGCAGAAAATTGAGCAGGTAATCCTGATCTGCGCCGGCTTGTCTGTAAAATGGTCCTAGAATTATTTGGAGGCAAAGTACACTCTTTCTAGTTTATTTAATTGAAGGCCAGTATTTCAAAAGAGTCAACAATAAAGGCATTCCAATTCTGGTCTATTAACTTGCAAGGATTTTATTTTGATGGACGAATTGAGTAGATACGGTTTATTTGGAATAGTAGGTAATACGCCTATAGTTGAATTAAGGAATATATCCCCTAATCCTAAGGTGCGTATTTTTGCGAAGCTAGAAGGCCAAAATCCTAGCGGCAGTATAAAAGATCGGATTGTTCTTGCAATGATGGAAGAAGCTGAAAAACAGGGTTTTTTGCGGGAAGGAGATACCATTGTCGAAGCAAGTACTGGGAATACGGCTATAGCGGTTTCTGCTCTTGCACCAAGACGAGGGTACAAAGTGCATGTGATTCTTCCTCGTGGGATAGTTCCCAGTATTGCAGACATATTAGCCTTGTATGGATCAGAAATAGAATGGGTTGATCCTAAGGCGGGTATGGGAGGAGCACTAGATCGCGCTCAAGAATTGATTCTGAAGCCAAGGCACTATGCACTTGGTCAATTTACGAATAGTACGAATGTTCAATGCCATTATAAAACTACAGGCACAGAAATCGTAAATCAAATGGAAAACCTGGATGTATTTATAGCGGGGATAGGGACTGGCGGTACCATTATGGGTGTTGGCAGAAGACTTCGAGAGAATTGGCCTGACATTAAGATCATAGGAGTGGAGCCTCGGTTAGGCGAAAAATTGCAAGGACTTCGAAGCTTGTCTGAAGGTTTTATTCCTCCATTACTGGACTTAAGTTTTTTAAATGGAAGATTTATGGTTGATAGTGCCGACGCTATATCCACAGTAAAGAAAATCATCGCTTCGGAAGGAATTTTTTCAGGAATTTCGTGCGGTGCGACTCTTCATACTGCTCTTCGAGTAGCAGAAACTATGCAACAAGGGAATATCTTAACAATGTTTTCAGATGGCGCATGGAAATATTTACCGTCGAAGCCATGGGATGCAGCGGAGGCAAAGGATGCAGAATTAGATGAAGTTCACTGGTGGTGAAGAATAGACCTACTTTAAAACTTCTTCCAACGCGCGTCTTGTAAATACTGCAGACATATCTCTTTTATACCACGCTGAGCCACGAGGATCATCAGTGGGATCAACAATGGCAGTTACAGTCTGAGATATTTCTTTAAGTTTTTCGTACGTAAGGCTTGACTGCTGCATGCCAATTAACGCTTCTTCTAGTGCATTTGCGCGAATTGCTGTTGGCGCAACAGCACCTAAAGCGACCCTGACATCAGCGACTTTCCCATCAGTAATTTTACCAATTGCAGCAACCGATACAGTCGCATAATCATCTTCTGTTCGGGGTAAATATTTGATGTAAGTCCAATTAGTTCCTTCAGGTTGTACAGGTATATGCAACGCGGTAATGATTTCTTCGGGCTCTAGGCTGGTTTCGTAGTAGTCGGTATAGACTTCGTGTATAGGTAAGGTGCGCGAACCATTAGAGGAAGTCGCGGTAATACTTGCGTTTAGGATTAGCAATGAGGACGGAGGATCCATTGCGGGGTCGGCTTGCGCTATTCCCCCTGCTACAGTTGCCACGTTTCTAACTCGGACAGTAGCTACACGTCGGTAAGCCTCTGCAAGGATAGGGGTGTGCTTTTGTACTAAATCAGATAACTCCATTTCTCGTTGTGTCACTAGTCCTCCAATGTTGAGATATCCATCAGTAAGGTCAATGGAATTTAACCCAGGTATTCTGTGGAGGCTAATGATATGGGAGGGGGCTATTAAGGATTGTTTTAACAGAGTGGTCAAGGAGGTACCACCCGCTAATATTTTAGAATCATCACTATGCTCAGAAAGCAGATCGAGTGCTTCTTTTAATGAGGATGGCGCGTGGAAATGAAAATCGTGCATTTTAGTTTGCCTCCGCTGCAGCTTGGATGGACTCAATGATTTGGTAGTACCCTGTACATCTACACAGGTTACCCATCATCCATTCTTTAATTTCGGATTCATTTGGATGAGGGTTGTGTTCAAGGAGTGCCTTTGCAGCCATAATTTGGCCTGGAGTACAAGCTCCACATTGGAAGCCTCCGTGATTGATGAAAGCTTCTTGAATAGGATGGAGGTTTTCTCCATCCGCGACACCTTCAATTGTGGTGATCGTCGCACCATCAGCTTTAACAGCAAGTGTTATACAAGATGCAGTTATTTTCCCGTCCATTTCAATGGTACAGGCTCCGCATACGCCTACACTGCAGGCTTCTTTTGTACCTGTAAGCCCAATGTCATATCGAATAAAGTCTACGAGAGTACGATATGTGGGAATTTCTTTAGTGTATTGGGTTCCATTTATGTTTACGGTGACAGACTGCTTAATTGGTGTTGTCGTCATGAGAGTGCACCTTTTCTATAATTTACTGATTACAATTCGATGCTATCGTAATCAAACGCGATAGCCAAGAGAAGATTAGTAATTCCTTAGCATTTCTTCCAAAGAAAATGTCATAACAGCGTTAATTGATAGTCTCATTGAGCTATTGTAAGGTTATTAAATTTTCGTGCGAACACCAATTAATTCGGCGTGTACAAGGAGTCGTTTTTCGTAAGTCAAACGAGGGAAGCAAGTTACTAGAACCACTTCAGCATTGTTTGAGTTAGTTAGCTGTAAATCCGATTCCTTTATCAATGAGGTTTTATAGGCAGAATATAAATATTCATATCGATCCGTAACTAAGACAATATGTACGTCATCACCTGTTTTTAACATTTCGGCTATTTGGGGTAATTTTGAGAAAACGTTGCCTTCCCCTCCTATAGGATTATCCAAATGGCCAAAGTACCATCCACTTCCACGCGAGCCAGGATTTGGGGTTGCAGGTATATGGCCAACAGTAAATTTAGGGGTTTCATATTCAAGGCTTTGCCCGAGATTGGCTAACTCCAGTTCTATTACTTCAGCTGCAAGACTAAGTTCGGGAATTTGAAGAAATAATGCTCGTCCTTCGGATCCATGAATAACCGGTTGAGTCTTACTATTTAATGGTGCAAAAGGATCGCCAGATAATTGAGGGAGAGGAAACGTTTCTCTGGGATTGGCCCATTGTCTTACAGGTAAATGATGACCTGGATAGAGACTATTAGACCCATTGGCACTTGTTGGCGGCAGCATTAAGTTAGGGGTTGTAGATATAGTAATATCTTTTTCGTCAGGGGAAGAAAGATATAAATATAGTGCGAATCCCCCAGGTAAGGTAAACAATATAAAGCCTGCTACGAATAGCAAGGAACCTATTTGTTGAGTTAATTGTTTCGGCATGATGTTTTAAAACTGACAGATTTTCCTTTACATGCTCTAAAAGATTACCTTGTATATAAAGTCTGTGTACAATATGTATCCCCGGGAAGGGCGGTTAGCTCAGTTGGTTAGAGCGTCGCGTTGACATCGCGGAGGCCAGAGGTTCGAGTCCTCTACCGCCCACCATTTTAAATGCATGAGAATCATACCGATGAGAGTACTAACAGCAATTGGATTATGTTTATTAACTTGTTCCGCATGCACATCTGACCAACAAACTAGTATTCGTTATAGTGGTATATTGGCGGCTTCGGAGTTTTTGCCTGGTAATAATCGTATTCCATTTGGCATGGTCTCTAAAGATGGAATATTTCTGGAAGATGCCGATTTAATGGTAAGAATTGCTAAATTAAATGGAGATGAATGGCAGATCACGCAAAAAGCTATTCCTAGATGGGAGGTGATTGAAGGAGTAACTCCGCATACCCATCCTGATGGGGAATTACATTTGCATTTGGATTTTCACGGAATCTACATCTTAGAAAACGTGTTCTTTGATACGCCGGGCATATGGTCGTTACAGTTTGTTGCATTAGATGGAACCCCAACTGAAGAAGCAGTATTCCGCGTTAAGGAGATTGGCGTAGCCCCAGAAATTGGGGAACAGGCCATACCAATTAATAATTTAACAATACACAATGCTGATACTTTTGAGGATATATCTAGTCGTGCAGGAGGGAATGATGGGATGCATGACTACTCAGTTGCTGAAGCATTAAGGATTAAAGAACCGTTTGTAGTATTTTTTGCATCACCCGAGTTTTGCGTAACTGCGATGTGTGGCCCTGTGACAGATACTTTGGCGAGAGCCAAAGAAACGCTTAAGAATGATGTTATTTTTATCCACATAGAACCCTGGAATCTCGACATAGCACGTAATGAAGGGAGATTGGTTAAAAGTAAAGCTATGGAACTTTGGCAGTTACCCAGTGAACCTTGGACATTTATTGTTGATAAGCATGGTGTCATACAAAGGCGATTTGAAGGACTTGTGACAGTAACAGAGGTTGTAAATGCCGTGGTACCACTTTTAGAGGGTTATGCCAATTAACCGTCCTACAAAAAATGCTACAGCTACTCCAGTTCCAGCAAGAGCTATCATTTCTGCCCCATTGATAAACGGATTACCTTTACTAAGTGCTGCCCGCCAACTTCCAATCCCAAAGAGAGCAGCTCCTGTAAACAAGAACGATGTAATCAAAGCATATTGCCCATTTAGGAAAAGGTAAGGAATTACGGGGAAAGATGCTGCTAGGGCAAAGGCGATTCCGATTATAAGAGCGGAAAAAATAGGCCGAGGGGGATGATCAGGGAACCCTAATTCTTCGGTCATCATAATTTTTATCCAACGTTCGTGATCCTTTGTGATTGCATTGACTACTTCAGTTAAGAGCGGCTCTTCAATACCTTTTTCAGAAAAAATCTTCTTAGTTTCATCGATTTCTTTATCGCGTAAGTGCTCAATTTCCCATCGTTCTCGTGCTTCTTCTGAAGAACGAAAATCGCGTTCACTCTTAGTAGATACATAGGCGCCCAGACCCATAGATATGGATCCCGCAACAAGGCCGGCGACACCTCCAAGAATAATGACTTTCGGGTCCGAGGTCCCTCCTGCAATTCCAGCAACAAGCGCGACATTGGAGACAAGGCCATCATTTGCTCCAAAAACAATCTCTCTTAAAGCCGCTCCTTCGTCAGGATGATCCTCATCGTGATCGTGCCTTCTAGATACCCACGGCCGAATGATTCTTCGGACTCTACGTACTCCAGTATTCCAAAGTGAATAATCGTTCATTAAAAATATAGCCCAGCTTGAGGAAGTAATAAAATATCTTCGAGTACTTGCTTTTCGGAGACAGTCATTGCGTTAAATATACTATTAGCAACTTCTTCGGAGGTTAACATTTCCTCGCTAGGCAAAGGAGTAGATAAGCCTTCCCAAATTGGTGTGTCCACAGGGCCACAATAAACGTTAATCACTTTAATGCCGTTTCGCCTAACCTCAGTGGTTAAGGCACGCGCAAATCCTGTTACGGCATGCTTTGTCGCTGCATAGCCGGTCATGTTTGCATAGCCTCGGTGGGCTGCAACTGAGGAGAGAATGACGATATACCCGGATTTTCTTTCTAGCATACTCGGCAGTACAGCTCGTGTTGCAAAGATAGTTCCATTAACATTGGTTTCCCATAAGTTCATCCATGTGTCGTTGTCTAACTCAAGCAAAGAGGCAACGGTGAAAACACCAGCAGAGTTCACGAGAATATCGATGGGCCCTAATTTTTCTTCTGCGCTAGCTACCATGGATTCAATCGATTTACTATCACGCACATCACATTCAATTGGAACCCACATATCTGGAGGCAGGTTAATGGCAGCTTTTCGGAGCCTCGATTCACTTCGACCCACTAACGCTACCTTGACGCCTGCTTCTATAAATTTTGATGCCATTGCTTGGCCGATACCGCTAGAACCTCCAGTAACAATCGCT
>CEUL01149776.1_pt1 | contig 11834 bp, 14 predicted proteins | sample 427021 | NCBI WGS metagenome assembly CEUL01 (sample SAMEA2622800, study PRJEB7988) | marine metagenome | isolation source: saline water (ENVO:00002010), including | reverse complement strand
CAAGCAAACGATAGGAATACTATCCATGAGCGCATCGGTCAGCCCGGTGACCGCATTCGTCGCGCCGGGGCCTGAGGTCACAAGAACGACGCCAACTTTACCAGTTGACCGGGCGTAGCCTTCCGCCATATGGACGGCGCCACCCTCCTGACGAACAAGAACGTGTCGCAGCTGGTTCTGCTGAAAGATCGCATCATAAATTGGTAATACCGCGCCGCCGGGATATCCGAATACGGTATCGACTCCCTCGTTTAGTAACGCCTGGATAATGATCTCGGAACCGTTCACATTTTTACCGGCCATCGGTCTTCTCATTCCTTAAATTCGTACGTCGGCCAGGGATAACCAAAAATTATGAAAGAAAAACCGGCCCACCGGCCGGCTTTGTATTATCCCCGAGCGTTTTTCGCACCGCACAATTGGTCCAAAGCCGGAAACTATCCCCGTAAACCTAGTCGGTCAACAGAAATTTACTAATATCTGGAAAGATTTTATCCAATGATATTTCCGAATATTTCGTTTGAATCACAATATCTGGAATAATCTGATGTCGAAACCAAGTTTCCTGACGTTTTGCGTAGCGTCTCGTATCGCGCTTAGCCGTATCTATCATACGATCACGATGCATAACTCCGTCGAGAAAGCTACGGATCGGAGGAACGCCAACCGCTCTCAATGGGGGGTAATCGTCTTTCGGGCCGGCAGCAAGCATCCTTTTAACCTCCTCAATGGCCCCAGCATTTAGCATACGATCAAAACGCTCATTTATTGCGTGATAAAGTATGTCACGCTCAGGCAAAATCACGATTGTAAAAAAACGCAACCCCTTTGGGGCCGCCTCTGTCTCGCCAATTTGCCAATCAGATAACCGTTTACCGGTGTAAAGGAAAATCTCAAGCGCTCGGACGATCCTCTGGCCATCAGCTGGATGGAGACGTTTAGCCATTCCGGGATCCATCTCAGAGAGCTCTCGATGAAGCACGGTAGGACCCTCGAGACGCAGGCGTTGGTTGAGGCTATATCTAAATTCAGCCGGTACCGACGGCATTCGGTGGAGGCCTGTCATCAACGCCCGAAGGTAAAGTCCGGTTCCACCAACCAAGAAAGGAACTTTGTTGGCTCTATGGCAGCCAGAAATAATCTCCAATGCATTCTGACGCCAGATACCAGCAGAATTTCTGTCATTGCGGCCAAGCACACCATAAAGATGGTGGGGGACACCTCCTTGTTCCATCAGAGAGGGACGGGCAGTAATGACTTGCAGATCGCGGTAAACTTGCATGGAGTCCGCGTTGATTATCTGGCCGCCAACCCGTTGAGCAAGCCCTAGAGCCAGCCCAGATTTTCCGCTAGCCGTTGGCCCGCCGACGACAATTACAGGTTTTGTGCTCAACCCTTAGAAATTTTCAGCGCAACGAAGCGCTGCGCTCCGCCAGCCTCGATCAGGATAAGAATTGTATTCAAATTTGCTTTCGTAGCTTGCTCAACCTTGACGCGAACCTGCTCTGGTGTAGTTACGGCCTCTTGGTCTGGACCAATTTTACGTATTATCGAACCCGCGGGAATACCCTTTTCCGCGGCCGGACCGGTTGGGGAGATTTTAGTTATAACAACTCCCTTTTTAGGATTCTTTAATTTGAATTTTTCACTCAAGGCGGGTGTAAGTATCGAAAGAGTCATTCCGAGCTCATCAACTTTGATGGCGTCGGCGGTTTTTTTCATTTGGTCCGGCGCGGTCTCCACCAATTTGGTCTCGTCCTCCGGGAATTCGCCCAACGTCACCGGCAGGCGAATGCTCTTACCGTTGCGCCAGACTTCAACACTAACTGCCTTGCCGATCGATGTCTCCGCGACAATTCTTGGCAGACGCCGCATTTCACCAACAATTTTATTATCAAATTTAAGAATAACGTCACCAACCTTGATATTATACCTTGCGGCCGGACCATCCTTTGAAAGAGAAGCTACAAGTGCACCCGTCGCTTTTTCGAGGCCTAAGCTTTGCGCGATCTCCTTTGTAACTGTTTGGATACGCACACCTAGCCACCCACGTCGGGCTTTACCAAATTTTTGAAGCTGCTCGATGATTGGCCGGGCTAGATTTGAAGGAATTGCAAATCCAATACCAACACTACCGCCGGTTGGTGAAAAAATTGCGGTATTTATGCCTATCACTTGGCCCTTCAGATTGAACATTGGCCCACCAGAATTTCCCCGGTTAATGGACGCATCCGTCTGAATGAAGTCATCATATGGTCCGGAGTTGATATCTCGCTGCCGCGCGGACACTATTCCCGCAGTCACGGTGCCTCCTAAGCCAAAAGGATTGCCAATCGCCACCACCCAGTCGCCAACCCGAGTTTTGCCAGAGTCGCCGAATGGCACAGCGACCAGGGGAGATTTGGGCTCCACCTTAAGCAGGGCGAGATCCGTCTTGGGATCACGCCCTATCAGCTTGGCTTTCAGCCTAGTGTCATTATGAAGAGTAACTGTAATTTCATCGGCCTCTGCGATTACGTGATTATTCGTAACCACGAAGCCATTTTCGCTGATTACGAAACCAGATCCAAGCGAGGTCGCGCGACGTTGTGGCGCCCCGCGTTGTTGGCGGTCGAAGAATTCCTTGAAAAATTCTTGGAAAGGCGAACCTTCAGGAAATTGGGGGACCTGTGGCCCCCCCTCCTCAGACTGCTTCTGGGCCTGGGTCGTAGAAATATTTACAACTGACGGGAGCAACCTTTCCGCCAAGTCGGCAAAGCTGTCTGGCGCTCCCCGCGCTTGCGCGGAAGCCGACACGAATATCACTGATCCCGCCAAAACAAGGACGAGCGGAACTACTCGAGTTAGAAAACTCACGGCGTTTCTCATGTCACTCTTAGTCTCGGCTTGGCCGGTGACAACACTTTCCATTACAGGAGTCCCATATGTTAAGTGGAGATAAACGATATTGTAAATTCCTAGTCTTTTACCAACCAGATTATCCCAACCCCGATGATTGCGGCCAGAAGACCGGTGCTACGAAGCGCCGGTCCCGACACGTGCTGGATATGTAGTGCCATCTTACGCATCCCCTCGGGAAATAGGGCATAAAGCCCACCCTCCAAAGCCAGAATTAATCCGATAGCGACGACTAGTTCGTTTGTCATTCTCCTGTCACTCGACTTGGCTATTTGTCGATGCTTGACCGTGCCCGGCTACTATCTCCCGGGAGATCGTTAAAGAACCTAAAAAATTCACTATCAGGCGATAGTACCATCGTTGTGCCATCGTTAAGGGCGGCCTCGTAAGCTTCCAGAGAACGATAGAATGCAAAAAATTCAGGGTCCTTCCCGAACGCGGAATTGAGTATTAGCGTCCGTTGCCCCTCGCCTTCACCACGGAGGATCTGGGCTTTCCGCTGCGCCTCTGCGAGGATGATCGTCCGTTCTCGCTCAGCCTCTGCTTGAATGCGCGCCTTTATTTCAGCACCTTCAGCCCGTAATTTAGCTGCCTGAGCAACACGTTGAGACCGCATCCTATTGTAAACGGACTCGCTGGTTGTCGGCGGCAAATCTGTCCGGCCAATACGAACGTCAACTACGACTATGCCGAAATCTTTAGCTTGCCGTTTCAACTCTGTGGTGATGCGACTCATTACGTCGTCTCGCTTACTCGAGAGCATGTCTGCGAGAAGCACTCGACCGACTTCCGCCCGTACGGCAGAATTGAGGATACGGCCGAAGATATCGATGAAGTTCACTTCTGTATCTGCACGAAGCTTGAACCGCAGAGGTGAGACAATACGATATCTGACAAAAGCGTCTACGTTGATGCGCTTTTGGTCAGCCAGAATAATCTCTTGGGCCGGCGGATCCAGACTAAGGATACGCTTGTCATAATAGGTGGCCGTGCGCCACGGCAACTTCGTGTGGAGTCCAGGTCTGGGCTCTTCGTGCCGAGGCTGCCCAAATTCTAATATCAGCGCCTGTCGCGTCTGATGGACCGTGTAAAGGGAACTGAACGCAACGATACCAACAATTATGACTATAACACCAAGAACAACTAGTCGTATATTTGTCATTGGTCCCCTCCCTCTTTGCGTTTTCGAAGTTCTGGCAGAGGAAGATAAGGTACGACGCCGGAGCCACCTTGGCCCTTATCAACAATAACCTTTTCGGACCGGCCAAGAACTTCTTGCATACGCTCTAAGTATAAACGACGAGTGGTAACATCTTTACCAGTCTTATATGCTTCATAGACTGATAGAAAACGCTTCGCTTCGCCATCGGATTCTTTGATAAGTCGTTCGCGATATGCAGCAGCCTGCTCTGTTTGGCGGGACGCCTCACCCTTCGCTTTTGGCACGATATCATTTCTGTAAGCCTCGGCCTCGTTCTGCTGGCGCTCTTTGTCTTGACGCGCTCGCTGGACGTCGTTGAAGGCATCAATAACTTTTTGAGGCGGATCAACCTTTTGCATCTTCACGTCTGCGATAAAGACGCCGGCCTTATAGTCATCCATAATTCTTTGAAGAACGTCTCGGGTTCGGGACTCAACTTCGGTACGTTTCGTAGCTAATACTTCCTCTAGTGGCGTCTGCCCAACAATCTCCCTGATCGAGCTTTCCGCTGCGAGTTTGACAGTCGTTTCAGGGTCTCGAATGTTAAACAAGAAATTTGGGGCATTCTTAATGCGCCACTGAACCACAAAATCAATGTCGATAATGTTTTGATCTCCGGTCAGCATTAGGCTTTCTTCGGCGACGTCACGGACATTGTCGCCGCGACCGACAGAACCGAAGGACCGGAATCCGATATTTGTCTGGTTGGTCTTTTCAACATTCGGCTTTTGTACTGAGCCGATCGGCCAAGGTGCCCAGAAGTTTAGGCCCGGCTGTGTGGTGTTCACATATCGACCGAAAAGCAGTTCGATACCATTTTCTCCCGGTTGAACTCTATAGAGCCCGCTCAGCATCCAAACGATTAAGACGAGTAGTAGGGCGATAATAATACCACGTGGGCCACCTAGCCCCCCGGGAATGATGTTCTTCACTCGATTTTGTCCTTGGCGAATAAGCTCCTCTATATCGGCAGGGCCGCCGCCGTTACCGCCGCCGCCCGATGGTTTACCAGCCCACGGACCTTGCCCACCTCCATTACCAGAGCTTCCCCATGGACCTCCGCCGTTCCCGCCTTGCTGTTTCCATGGCATGACGTCAACCCCTATCTGTAAAAGTTAATAACAACATTTTGGCGTGCAAAAATCTCACAAAATTAAATATTTGGCGTCAAAGGCTTTCGACCTGACCGCGCGCCTTATATGATAGCTAGCAATTATGTGCAATGCGGGTTTTTCCTGCAAGTTAGCGAAATTGTAAATTTGACGGAGAAGTCAAGTATGACTGACCTCACCGAAACCGAAATTCAAGCGGTATTGAGTAACGTTTATCTTCCCGGTTCCGGTCGGAGTTTAATTGATGAAGGTATCGTCGTCGGACTCATAGTCAAGGACGGCCACGTCCAGTTTACATTGGAAATAGATCCCAAGGATGCAGAAATTATGGAACCTGTCCGAAAAACAGCGGAAGATGCTGTTCGGACACTGGGGGGTGTTCTTTCGGTTACTGCGGTCCTCGCCGCCCACCGCGAAACCCATCCCCAACACCAAAATCAACAAGGTAAGGCCCAAGCCGGACCGCAAGGGTCAAAAGACCTTCTCCCACAAGTAGGTGCAATCATCGCCGTCGCATCAGGCAAGGGCGGTGTCGGCAAGTCTACGACTGCGGCCAATCTCGCTGTCGCCCTCGGGCAGATGGGCCTCCGGACAGCGATGCTAGATGCGGACATTTACGGCCCTTCCCTCCCCACTATGATGGGTATCACTGACAGACCAACATCAGCAGACGGCAAGACCATAACTCCTATCGAGGCGTACGGCGTAACCTGCATGTCTATTGGTTTCTTGACACCAGAGGACACAGCCATGATATGGCGCGGCCCAATGGTGATGAGTGCGCTGGAACAGATGATGGGCGATGTCGACTGGGGAACGCAGGACGTTCTTGTCGTCGATATGCCGCCGGGAACGGGAGATGCTCAACTGACCATGGCGCAGCGCGTCCCGCTTGCTGGCGCGGTGATTGTCTCTACTCCTCAGGACCTATCGCTGATTGATGCCAAGAAAGGATTAAACATGTTCCGAAAGGTCGATGTACCGGTATTGGGTATTGTTGAGAACATGAGCTACTTTTTGTGTCCGAGCTGCGGCGAACGTTCAGATATCTTTGCCCATGGTGGGGCTGCTCAGACCGCAAACCAGATTGGTGTAGATTTTCTAGGCGAAATTCCGTTAGAGATTTCGATCCGAGAAGGCGGCGATAATGGAATGCCCGTAGTAGCCTCAGATCCCGACGGTGAATTCGCCCGAACCTATCTTTCGATCGCTAAAAGCGTATGGGAAAAAGTGGGGAGTGGCGCATCGAAGGTTAACGCTCCGAATATCTCATTTGAATAACCCAAAGGTTTCGAAAATGGGCTCTGCCGATATCCCTTTTCATAAAGAAATGCAGTTCGAATACGGCAGCGCCCAGCAAATCGCACCCCTAGTTCGGCGCATTGTTGCGGAAAACCCTAGCCCATTTACTCACTACGGCACGAACACCTATATCATCGGTTCGGGAGAAGTAGTTGTAATAGACCCGGGTCCCATGCTGGAACAGCACGTGGACAATATAAAAAACGCAATCGAGGGTGAGACCGTTACTCATATCCTAGTTACTCATACCCATCTAGATCATTCGCCGGCGTCAGACTGGCTTAAACAATTGGTAGACGCTCCGATTTATGGTGCTAATCTAAATCCATTAGATGTTGGGCAGGCTGTTGAGGCCCATCAGGAGGACTTCGTTGCGGACGAAGAAATTACGGACGGGGATACAATTTGCGGTCCGGGTTGGACACTTGAAGCTGTCTATACCCCCGGACACATGTCTAACCACCACTGTTTTGCCTTAAAGGAGCATAAACTGCTCTTTTCCGGAGATCACGTGATGGGTTGGAATACAACCATCGTCTCACCCCCGGACGGAAATATGCGCGAATACATGGACAGCCTGCGGATTTGTATAGAACGCAGTGAAAGTCTTTATCTCCCGGGCCACGGTCCAGAAATTGTTGACTCCAAGCCATTCGTCCGAGCTTATCTCAATCACCGGGTTATTCGTGAAAGTCAAATCGCCAAGCTTCTAAGCGAGGGCGTCGATACCATCCCGGATTTGGTCCGCCGAATGTACACTCATCTGCCCGAGAGAATGCATGCCGCCGCTGCACGTTCCGTACTTGCCCACATGCAGCACATGGTAGATACGGACCGGGCGATCTGTGATGGACCCATAGCATCGGACTCGATTTTTGCCCCGCGGACAGAGAAAATATAGTCAGCACTTCACGTTGAAGTTTCAGTGTATTACGGAATCAGAGACAATTTTTGGCCTATGAATCCATGATAGACCTAAAGCCAACCAATGGTTCGGGCTGGCGAGCGACCTTCAGGGATAAATTTCTATCCGGGTACCGACCGACACCATTTCCCAGATTTCATCCATTTCCCGGTTTGTCAAAGCAATGCAGCCTTGTGTCCAGTCCAACGTAGGGTGACCGACGTCATTTGCACTCCAGTTCGTAGGCAGACCGTGGATCATTATCTGCCCACCCGGGTGCACGCCAAGTTCAGAAGCGCGGGCTCGATCGCGCAAGTTCGGATAGGAGATGTGTAGGGAGCGGTAAAAATTAGATCGATCTGAATCGACGCGGTAATCGATCGTGTAGTTACCCTCCGGTGTCCTAGCGTCGCCCTTTCTAACTTTGTGACCCTTCGGATAACGGCCGAGCGCGACTCTATACACCCGTAGGACTCTATCGCCCCGCATCAGGACCATCTGACGCTCGCTTTTCAGCACCACCACGCGGTCGGCTTTGGCCGTCACAAACATGGCTGTTTTTTCTGATTGAGCCTTTGATGCCTCGACGGGCACCAAAGCCATAATCAATAAAATTACATAAAAAGCTCTCAAGCGCATTCCCCGAATCCAGCTCCCTGAACCGGGGCCAGTCTTAAACTGAGATGCAAATAGATAGCAAATACAGTCCTAAAGTTTACTGAGTTTCCACCCGTTCTAAAACCACTAAGGAGTAATCATGATCATCTTTTTCATCCGCTACCTGTCGTTCCCGAGAAATCTCGCACCAATCAAAAGTATTGATATCTGGGAACGATACATCGCCGGAAATTTTTGCATGCACCTCGGTCAAATAAATTCTATTTACAGAATTAAGTACTTCGGCATACACAGCCGCACCACCAATTACGATAAGTTCCTCTGCACCCCGAGACTTAACCGCGTCAATCACGCTATCAAGCGACCCAAATACCTCAATCCCATCCGCCGAAAACCCGGGATTACGGCTGACGATAAGATTGGGTCGTCCTGGCAGCGGTCGACCAATAGACTCAAACGTTTTCCTTCCCATTACTATCGGTTTCCCCATCGTAACAGTCTTGAAATATTTGAGGTCGCCAGAAAGTCTCCAAGGCAGTCTTCCGTTTTTTCCGATAATACCGTTTTCGGAAACGGCTACGATTAACGAGATTCGCAACGCCTCAGACCGCGACGGCAGCAGGAATATGCGGGTGGAAACGATATCCGTCTAGATTGAAATCTTCGTATGCGAAACCGAAGATATCGTCGACTGCCGGATTCAAAGTCAAGGTTGGCAGCGGATAAGCCGACCGCAACAGCTGCTGGTCAGCCTGCTTGATGTGGTTGGCATAAAGATGTGCATCCCCAAACGTATGTACGAACTCGCCGGGCTGCAGACCGGTCGCTTGCGCAATCATCAAGGTCAGCAGGGCGTAGGACGCGATGTTGAATGGAACGCCAAGAAATATATCCGCGCTGCGTTGGTAGAGTTGGCAAGAAAGCCTTCCATCGGCGACATAGAATTGAAACAGACAGTGACAGGGCGGTAGAGCCATTTTCTGTATATGTGGAACATTCCAAGCACTGACAATCAACCTTCGAGAGTCGGGATTGGTCCTTATCTGATTTACCACATCAGAAATCTGGTCGACCGTGGTACCGTCTCCTGCGTCCCATGAGCGCCATTGAGCGCCGTAGACTGGCCCCAAATCGCCATCTTCGTCAGCCCATTCATCCCAAATCGAAACCCCTTTTGATTTTAGATAAGCGATATTCGTATCACCTCTGAGAAACCAAAGAAGTTCGTGAATAATAGACTTCGTATGAATTTTCTTGGTCGTGACTAGCGGAAACCCGTCAGCCAGATCGAACCGCATCTGATGCCCGAAAACACTGTATGTGCCAGTTCCGGTTCGGTCTTCCTTGCGGGTGCCGCTTTGGCGGACCCGGCGCATAAGTTCAAGATATTGTTGCATAGCTCTCTAAATTTTTCAGTTTGGTCCCGTAGAGATAATCGAAGGTTGTCTTTCAATTTAAGGCCGAATCACTCTATATTAATAGCGCTGGCTTGCCAGCTATGGTGATAAACGGCTTGTGTAATAAGCATAGTGGACCCGGGGGCAGTACCCGGCGCCTCCACCAATATTGAGTGTGGTCTTAATTTGACGAGACCAAGTGAGCAGTATGGGGGCGAAACAGGATCGACACGTGCCTAAAGACTTGCTTTTTGCCCGGTATGGTTCCGCCGTTAGCGGGCCGTTTTTACAAGTGCCAATGATAACGATTTGGCCCTCGCTGCCTAATTATTAGGAAAGCGCGGTTCGGGGGGCACCGGGCAACAGAAGTCCCTCCACATCTCCACTTTGGCATCACGTACGGATTTTCAACATTAGTCTACATGAGAAGACCTAGGGCACCCTATGGAGAATTATGAAGTAATCGGTATATATGCCGGCGGAGTTATTACCGGGATAAAGCTTAAGTTGGAGAACGCTTCTGAGTTAAGAGAAGAACTTTTTCTGTAGAGAAGTCCAAATATAAGATTTTATATGATTTTACGACGGTTTGCGGGTCTAAAATCCAAGTAAAATTGTTTTACCGAGACCCCTTTGAAGACCAATAACTTGTGGTTTAGTCGCTCATGCCATATTAGTTCGCCCGCCATGTCGGAAGATTTGATGGATTATCAGGCTTTAGTTGAGGGCGCGATGAAGGATGTCGTGCGCAACGTTTTATTGCGAGTCGCCAAAGATGGGTTACCTGGCGAGCATCACCTTTACATCACCTTCCAAACTAAACACAAGGGAGTTGAGATTGCTGACAGGCTCGTGGATCAGTACCCAGACGAGATGACTATCGTCCTGCAATACCAGTTCTGGGGCCTCGAAATCTTCGAAGACGCGTTCGAAATCACCCTCAGCTTTTCGGGGAATAATGAACGGCTGTATATTCCTATCGATGCGGTCATCGGTTTTGCGGATCCTTCGGTAAATTTCGGACTTCAGTTTAAGACAGCCGTGGGACAGGATTTGACACAAGACGATATCAATAACGACGACCTGTCGGCTAAAATTTCTGAGAATGTCGACCCAGAGGATAGAACTGAAAATAAAGAGGTTGGTAGCGAGCAGAAAGTAGGTGAGGTTGTCGCGCTCGACGCCTTTCGTAAAAACAAAAACCAATAAATTTAAGCAAATCGTATTGCGGATCCTGATCGATGGATGACGAGACTTTTCACGAGATGTTTCCGCTAAGTGGAGACAAAACTGAATACCGTATCCTGACCTCTGACCATGTATCGACTGCAGAGTTCGACCGCCAAAAAATTCTCGTCATCGAACAAGAGGGTATAAAGATGCTGACGGAGAAGGCTTTCGGAGATATTGCCCACTATTTGCGGCCGGCACACCTGCAACAGCTTGCAAATATCCCAAAGGATGGTGAGGAGTCAGATAACGACCGGTTTGGCGCATTGGATCTCCTTAAGAACGAATATATAGCATCAGCAGGTATTCTTCCGATGTGCCAAGACACCGGCACCGCGATCATCATGGGTAAAAAAGGTCAGAATGTTTGGGTCAGGGGAAACGATGAAGCGGCGATTTCGAATGGCGTTCTTAAAACCTACCAAGAACTCAACCTCCGGTATTCGAACGTCTCGCCTCTTTCAATGTTCCAAGAAATCAATACCGGCAACAACCTGCCCGCCCAAATTGACTTGTATTCTACCCACGGCGACAAATACAAATTTTTGTTTATCGCCAAGGTCTGAGCCGCTCTTATGGTGGTATTACCGGATTTGATCGAAGAGGGTTTAACGACGCTTTTCTGTGGGTCTGCTGCGAGCTATGCATCTGCCCGGTCAGAAGCCTATTACGCCGGACCTGGAAACCGGTTTTGGTCAATTCTTCAAGAGACCGGCCTAACCCCTTACCTTTTTGCTCCAACTGAGTTTCGCCAGCTGGCGGCATTGGGTATTGGCCTGACTGATCTGGCAAAGAATGAAACGGGCATGGACGCCGATTTTTCAACCAATGGTTATAATCCGGCCTGTTTACTGAAAAAAGTAGAAGAATATACACCGCAGATTATAGCTTTTACCGGTAAGCGCCCCGCCGCGGTTTTCATGATGCAAGCACTAGGAATCGAGGTTGCGGGCTATGGTGAACAAGATACACGGTTTGAAAAGACCCGAATATTTATTTTACCCTCACCATCCGGGGCCGCACGACGATGGTGGTCCTCAGAACCTTGGCATAGGCTGGCCGCTATCCACCACGGTATCAGAGGCACGTTATGAAATTCTGCGTTTTTGGCGCTGGCGCGGTCGGCGGGTTTGTTGGTGGTATGATCGCCCGAACCAATGTAGAGGTTTCCC
>CEUL01014916.1_pt1 | contig 11883 bp, 10 predicted proteins | sample 427021 | NCBI WGS metagenome assembly CEUL01 (sample SAMEA2622800, study PRJEB7988) | marine metagenome | isolation source: saline water (ENVO:00002010), including | reverse complement strand
AATATCGTATTTGGTTTTGGTACAGCCCAAGTCTGTTCAAGCATGATCATAGTTATGATTATAACCTGGGTAATAGGGATTGACTGGCGTATAGGACTTGTATTGAGTACGGTTCTAGCTATGTCTTCTACAGCAATAGTAAGCAAAATGCTTTCGGAAAAATTAGAACTTAATTCTGATCATGGCAGACAAATTATTGGTACTCTATTATTCCAAGATTTAGCAGTCGTCCTATTTCTTATTGTAATTCCAGCTCTTGTAGATACTGTAAATAGCAGTAACGTGGACCTTGGAATTACTATTCTCATTGCCCTTCTTAAAGCTGGTGCAGTATTGGGTTTAATCTTATTCTTTGGCCAAAGAATGATGCGTCCTTGGTTTAATCTCGTGGCCCGACAAAAATCCTCTGAATTATTTGTATTAAATGTGTTGTTTATAACCTTAGGATTAGCCTGGCTTACTGGTATCGCTGGTTTATCATTAGCATTAGGTGCTTTCCTTGCAGGAATGTTGATTTCTGAAACTGAATATCGCCACCAAGTGGAAGATGATATTAAGCCATTTCGAGATATATTATTAGGCCTATTCTTCGTAACAATAGGAATGCTTCTTGATATAGAATCCGTTGCACATAATTTTCTATGGGTATTATTACTACTTATAACATTAATTATAATAAAAGCTTCACTAATTTCTGGACTTGCATACTTATACAAATCTAATTCTGGAGTTGCAATACGAACTGGTTTAGGCCTTGCCCAGGGTGGAGAATTTAGCTTTGTTTTACTGGCTGAAGCTAATTCACTAAACATAGTTGATAACACAACCATGCAACCAGTACTAGCAGCAATAGTTTTATCTATGTTAATAGCACCCTTTATCATTGAGTATAGCGAAAATATGGCTAAGCGCTTCTCAACTACTGAATGGATGAATCGTGCCATGCAGCTTACTAATATAGCCGCGCAAACTATTACTGAAGAACAACATGTTATTCTCTGCGGTTATGGTCGTAGTGGGCAAAATCTTTCACGTTTACTTGAAAAAGAATCAATCACTTTTATTGCTTTAGATCTTGATCCAGTACGTATTCGAGCTGCAGCTGCAGCTGGAGAATCAGTGGTTTATGGAGATGCAGCGAGATATGAAGTACTTATTGCAGCTGGATTAAAGCGTGCCAAACTAATTGTAATAAGCTATACAGATACCATATCAACCCTTAAAGTTTTAAGGCAGGTCCAAGCGATACGTCCAGAATTACCTGTTGTTGTACGAACTTTAGATGATTCAGATATCGACGTATTAAAAGAGGCCGGTGCAGCAGAAGTGGTTTCAGAGATTATGGAAGGCAGTATTATGCTAGCTTCCCATGCATTTATGCACCTAGGTATACCATTAAATCGTGTACTAAATCGCATGCAAGAAACAAGAGAAAAGCGTTATAACTTATTTCGTGGTTTTTATCACGGAATTTCTGATGAAATAAAAGATTCTAGCGAAAAAATGCAGCTACGCTTACTCAATGTAATGATTACAGATGGATCAGCAGCTGTAGGGAAAAAATTAGGAAAATTAAATTTAGAAATTTTATTAGTAGAGGTTCCCGCTATAAGAAGAAGAAATGTACGCGAATTATTACCAGATCAAGAAACTATACTAGAATCTGGAGATATATTAGTACTACGTGGAACGAAAGAAAGCCTTGCTGCAGCTGAAATAAAATTATTACAAGGATAAGCTCATTTTCTTTCTGCCCGTAATTATAATAAAAACCAAATTAATTAGACCCCGACAAAAAATACATTACCAGAGTAAAAATATTAATTTATATTCTGGTATACAATAGTAAAAAACTATATACCTTAATACTAAAAATTCAAAGCTACTATTATCACGGCATACATGCCTTGTTTTAATCGCTATCGCTAGAGTATAATTATTCATGAGTCATCTGTATGAAAATCAGAAAATACCTGATGACACAAACATAATATGAAGTAATATACCTTGAAGTCACATAGGGAGAGATCAATCCCAATTTGATCTATAAGGACTAGTTGCTACATAACCCATTCTGATGAATGCCAAAATAAATCGGCTACTGAAGATATAAACGGGATAAACTACCGTAATCTCTCAGGTAAAAATAGCAGAGGGGTGAAGTCATATAAGTTTGACTTCACCTTTTTTTTTTAAAAAAAATTTGTAATGAAAACAACATCACTAAATCAAGTCCACCAGGACATGAATGCAAAAATGGTAGATTTTGGTGGTTGGAGCATGCCCCTACATTACGGGTCCCAGCTTAACGAGCACCATAATATAAGAAAAAACGCAGGTATGTTTGATGTATCACATATGCTTGCTATTGATATTAGAGGCAAAAATGCACGTAATTTTCTACGCCAATTAGTTGCCAATAATGTTGATAAACTAACTATTCCAGGCAAAGCACTATATACCTGCATGCTAAATATAGAAGGTGGAATAATAGATGACCTTATTGTTTATTTCCTTTCTGAATCATGGTTCCGAATAGTTGTAAATGCAGGAACTGCTGAAAAAGATATATCTTGGATACAGACTCAACGCAAGAAACTTAATCCTGAATTAACAATCACCTCACGTAGGGACCTTGCTATGATTGCAATACAAGGTCCAAATTCCCGTACAAAAGTATGGCAAGCTATTTCAGGATCAAAGGCTGCCACTGAAACTCTAAAAGTATTTCATTCTATTATATATGATCAATATTTCATTGCACGTACTGGATATACTGGTGAAGATGGGTTTGAGATTATGCTACCAGAGAATAATGCTAAGAATTTATGGGAGGCTCTACACAAAGCAGGTGTTTCTCCTGCCGGTCTTGGTGCACGTGATACCTTACGACTTGAAGCTGGCATGAATCTTTATGGACAAGATATGGATGAAACTACTAGCCCATTAGAATCAGGCTTAACTTGGACTGTTGATTTAAAAAGTGATCGTGATTTTATTGGTAAAAAAGCGCTTATAGAAACAAAAATCAAATATCAATTATTTGGCCTATTATTATTAGATCGTGGTGTATTACGAGAGCATCAAGAGGTTGAAATTCAACAAGGTCAAGAAAAAAATACAGGAGAAATTACTAGTGGTGGGTTTTCACCTACTTTAAATTCATCTATTGCACTTGCAAGATTACCAATACCATTATCTATAGGTGAAGAAGTTCGGGTGCTAGTCCGAGATAAAAGACTACGAGCAAAAATAGTAAAATACCCATTTGTACGTAATGGGAAAAGCCTAATTTAAGATAACCTATAAAATAACATTATTTCATATTGGAGCATTAACATGAATATTCCAACCCATCTAAAATATACAAAATCTCATGAATGGATAAGAATTGAAGAAGACGGCACTGCTACAACTGGAATTACAGCTCACGCCCAAGAGTTACTTGGCGATATGGTGTTTGTAGAAATACCACAAGTAGGGCGCCACCTTACACAGAAAGAAGAATGTGCTGTTGTTGAATCAGTAAAAGCAGCAGCTGACGTATATGCCCCAATCTCAGGGGAAGTAATTATAATCAATCCTGAGTTAGAATCAGCACCAGAAAAAATAAATGAAGACGCTTATTCTGCATGGTTATATAAAATAAAACCATCTAATATAGAAGAATTAAATAGTCTACTTAATTCAAGTGAATATCAAAAAACTATAGAAAATGAAGACCATTGAAGAAATACTAGAAAAAATCAATACTAACAAAATAGATCACCTATATATTATATTTCAGTAGCTATAATTAAATATTTATCAAATAAGATTTATTGAATCAGAATATGCCATATATCCCACATACAAAAGAAGATATAACCGAGATGCTTGCTAGCATAGGAGCAAGCTCAATTGAAGAACTATTTGATGAAATTCCACCTGAATTAAAGAATGGAAAATTAAAAGAAATCCCACCGGGAATGAATGAAATGGCAATCTCTAGGCTAATGTTAGAAAGAGCGGAAACAGATGGCCATTATCTTAATTTTATTGGTGCAGGTGCATATGAGCACCACATTCCAGCAGCTGTGTGGCAGATTGCAACTCGAGGTGAATTTTATTCCTCTTATACCCCATATCAAGCAGAAGCTAGCCAAGGGACACTCCAACTGCTTTACGAATACCAAACTATGATGGCTTCACTTACTGGTATGGATGTATCAAATGCAAGCATGTACGATGGCGCAACTGCACTAGCTGAGGCTGTATTAATGGCTGTACGTTCTCATAGAAGTTCACGCAAAGTATTAATACCATCTACAATTCATCCCGTTTATCGTAAGGTAGTAAATACTATTGTAAAAAATCAAAATATTGAAATTATAGAAATTTCTTACTGTAAAAAATGTGGACATGTTCTTCCAGAGAATTTGGACCATTTCGTTGGGCACGACATTGCAGCACTAATTATTCCACAGCCAAATTTCTTTGGTGTTCTAGAAGAAGTTGACGCACTAACCAACTGGGCGCATAAAAATAATGCATTAGCTATTGGTGTAGTTAACCCATTGGCTTTAGCAATGCTCGTACCTCCTGGAGAATGGGGCAATAATGGTGCAGATATAGCAGTAGGTGAGGGCCAACCATTGGGAATTCCACTCTCTAGCGGCGGTCCTTATTTTGGCTTTATGGCCTGTAAAAAGAAATTGGTTAGGCAAATGCCTGGGCGCATCATTGGTCGTACGACAGATTTAAATGGCAAATCTGGCTTTGTATTAACACTTCAAGCACGAGAGCAACATATACGAAGATCTAAAGCAACCTCTAATATCTGTACTAATCAGGGACTAATGGTTACAGCTGCAACTATTTACATGGCTTTAGTAGGACCAAAAGGATTACAACAAATTGCTGAAAAATCCCATTCAAATACAATGGATCTCGTGAAGCAACTAGAATCTATAAATGGGGTACACAGAACCTTTAGCGGATCTTTGTTCTATGAGGCAGCAATAACACTACCAATATCAGCTGAATATGTATTAAAGAAACTTAAATCAAAAAAGATTTTAGCAGGGATAAACCTAAAAGAATATTATTCAGATCTAGAGAATACTATTTTAGTTTGTGCAACTGAAACAAAATTACCAGATGACCTAACTAAATTTACAAATTACCTAAGCCATATATTATCTAATTACAACACGCCAGATATTAAATCAACGTAAACTTTATTGATTCTTTATAATTCTCACTTAAGGAGAAAATTATGGTTACATTCGCAGGCAATAACGTAAAAATAGAAGGAAATTTTCCACAAATAGGAACTAAAGCACCAGATCTTTTATTAACAGGAAAAGATCTAAATGACGTATCACTTAAAGACTTTCCTAGTAAAAAGAAAGTGCTTAATATAGTACCTAGTCTAGACACACCAGTTTGTGCAATTTCTACCCGAAAGTTTAATGAAGAAGCTAGTAATTTAACCGATACTGTCGTACTAATAATTTCAGCTGACCTGCCTTTCGCAATGAGTCGTTTCTGTACAACTGAGAGCCTAGATAAAGTAGTAGTATTGTCTACCATGCGAAACCAGAGCTTTAAAAACAAATATGGTGTCGCAATTAGTGATGGGCCCTTAGCTGGTCTTACTGCACGTGCAGTTATCGTATTAGATGAATCTGATAATGTTATTTATGCTGAATTAGTACCAGAAATAAAAAATGAACCAAACTATGATGCAGCCTTAGCTGCTTTAAAATAATATAACAAATTTAACCATGCTGATATTTGAACATTCCCGTTCCGGAAGATACAACCACTCTCAATCGCCAATTTCTGAGGGAGAAAAAACTATACATATCCCACAAGATCGCCTGCGTAAAAATCCTCCAATGCTGCCAGAAGTTTCTGAGATGGATGCTATACGACACTACACTAGACTATCACAAAAGAATTTTTCTATAGATACAGAATTTTACCCACTGGGTTCTTGCACAATGAAATATAATCCGCGGGCATGTAATTCATTAGCTATGCTCCCTCAATTTCTTGCAAGACATCCACTTGCACCAGAAGATACTGGGCAAGGGTATCTTGAATGTATGTACGAATTACAGGAAATTCTAAAAGATGTGTCCGGTATGCAAAGTGTTAGTCTTACTCCAATGGCAGGCGCACAAGGTGAACTTATTGGTGTGGCAATGATACGTGCCTATCATGAATCTCGTGGAGATAATGCACGTACTGAAATTATCATACCTGATGCAGCTCATGGGACCAATCCAGCAACTGCAGTAATGTGCGGCTATAAGGTAGTAGAAATTTCTACTGATAAAGAGGGTGATGTTGACATGGCTGCCTTAAAAACAGCAATAGGCCCTCAGACAGCTGGATTAATGCTAACCAACCCTTCAACGCTTGGTGTTTTTGAGAAAAACATCGTAGAAATGAGTAGAATGGTCCATGAAGCAGGAGGCTTATTATATTATGATGGAGCAAACCTAAATGCAATATTAGGTAAAGTAAAACCTGGTGATATGGGATTTGATGTAATTCATATGAATCTACACAAAACATTCTCTACTCCTCATGGTGGAGGTGGCCCAGGATCTGCTCCAGTAGGAGTTGCAAAAAGACTTCTACCATTCATCCCTGTTCCAATAGTAACTAAGGATAATGGGATATATCGCTGGCTAACTGAGAAAGAGATACCTCAGTCCATTGGACGATTCTCAGCCCATATGGGAAATTCTGGAGTACTATTAAGAGCATATATTTATGCTCGATTACTGGGTGCAGAAGGAATGCACCGTGTAGCTGATTTTGCTACCCTTAATGCAAATTATTTAATGAAAGAATTAAGTAAGGTAGGATTTGAAATAGCTTATCCTAACCGTCGAGCTAGCCATGAATTTATTATCACTTTAAAAAAACTAAAAGAAAGAACTGGTGTGACAGCAATGGATGTCGCTAAAAGATTAATTGATAAAGGATTCCATGCTCCTACCACCTATTTCCCACTCCTTGTGCCCGAATGTTTATTAATTGAACCAGCTGAGACTGAATCTAAAGAAACCTTAGATTTCTTTGTTTTATCTATGAAAGAAATTTTAGATGAAGCTTACTCAAACCCAGACATATTAAAAGGCGCACCTCATACTACTAGCTTACAAAGACTAGATGATGTTAAAGCTGCACGAGAATTAGATTTGACCTGGAAATAATAAACATTATTAATAATTCTTCTAAACATATTTAAATTTAAATAAGACAGAAAATTACAGCTGAGAAAATATGCGCACTCTGATTTGCGGGTCAATTGCCTATGATACGATCATGACTTTCCATGATCATTTTGAAAATCACATTTTACCTGAAAAAATAAGTATTCTTAATGTAGCTTTTCTAGTTCCAGAAATGCGACGCGAGTTTGGTGGTTGTGCTGGTAATATTGCCTATAACCTACAAATGCTTGGCGGGTCTCCAATTATAATGGCAACTGTAGGTGACGACTACGAGCCATATGCTCAAAGAATAAAAAAATTAGGCCTAAAACAGAACCATATAAAACATGTTAAAGATACCTATACTGCACAAGCATTTATTACAACTGATCTAGCAAATAATCAAATTACAGCATTTCATCCTGGCGCAATGAATTTTTCAGATCTTAATCATGTGACTGATGCAAAAGATATTAAACTTGGCATCGTTTCTCCTGATGGTCGTAATGGTATGTTACAACATGCACAAGAATTTTATGAGGCAGGTATTCCTTTCTTATTCGATCCAGGACAAGGCTTACCAATGTTTAGTAGTAAAGAGTTACATGATTTTATTAAAAAAGCAGACTATATCACTGTTAACGACTATGAAAGCCAGTTGCTCCAAGAACGTACTGAATGTACTCTACAAGAGTTAGCAAAACTTGTGAAGGGATTAATTGTTACAAAAGGATCACAAGGTTCTATTATTTTCTCTAATAAAAAAGAAATTAAAATCCCATGTGTGCAAATAGAGGAACAAATTGACCCAACAGGATGTGGTGATGCTTACCGTGCGGGTCTATTATATGGTATTGAGAATGAAATGGATTGGCAGACAACTGGACAACTTAGCTCACTTATGGGGGCGTTAAAAATTTCTCAACGTGGAGGACAAAATCATAATTTTAGTTACGAAGAAATTTCATATCGATATTTTAAATCATTTGGTAGCCACATTTAATGGAATGTCTACCATATAAAATAATTTCTACCAAATAAATACATTTAAATCTTTTTTATGTAGTTAGCTAAACTTAGGACAAAGTAACATAATGTTTTATTAATTCATGAATAATCCTACTAATAAATCCATACAAATAGTTCGTTCCATCCGTATAATACTCCATATTATCTCAGGGCTATTACAGTCTGCAATTTATCCACATATCAGTCAGCCATCTCAAAAACGTATGGCTAAGAATTGGTCTATAAAGCTCCTTACTATTCTTTCCATAAGAATACACTTTAGAGGCGCTCCACCTGTTAAGTGTAATCAGCCAATAATGTTAGTGGCTAATCATATATCTTGGTTAGATATATATGCACTGATGACAATTTGCCCATCTCGTTTTGTAGCCAAAGCAGAAATTAGAAGCTGGCCATTATTTGGCTGGCTGAGCAAAAATGTAGGAACTTTATTTATTGAACGAAAAAAGATCTCTGATATTATGCGTATTAATCAGGATATTAGTCATGTACTTAATTCAGGAGAATATGTCACAATATTTCCAGAGGGAACAACTAGTAATGGGATTACAGTTAAGAAATTCCATTCATCATTATTACAATCTGCTGTGAATATTAATGCTAAAATATATCCAGTAGCAATTCGTTACTATGATACATTTGGAGAAATCAGTAAAGAAGCTGTATATGATGGAATCTCATTACTTGAATCAATAAAAACAATAATCAAGCAACCTTGGATTAATGTTGAATTAATCTTTTCTAACCCTATTAGTAATCTGAAAAATAGACATGAGCTGGCTCGTGCTTCCCAAAAGATTATTACTAGTGCTTTATCTCCTCAAACCTCTTGGCACAAGGTATCTGAAAAATCTCCCGATCCTCCAACCTAATAGCTGTTAAGCTACCGCCCCATATACAACCAGTATCCAATGCAATTAAATTACTCTTTACCTGCAAAGAAAGTGCAGACCAATGACCGCAGATAACAGTTGCCTCTTTACTAACTCTATTCGGCACATCAAACCAAGGAAAATAACCAACTGGAATTTCTCCTGCATGACCTTTAAAAGAAAGATTCATTCTCCCCTTAGAAGTACAAATACGCATACGTGTTAAAGCATTAATAATTACGCGTATACGATCGTAACCTTTCAAACTGCTATCCCATTGACTAGGATAATTACCATATAAATGGGAGCTTAATTTAAGTGGAATACTACGATCACTATTTTGTATAAAAGATTCAGCTTCTTTTGCTAGCTCTGCAGCTTGCGCTACACTCCATGAAGGCAATAAACCAGCATGTACCAAAACATATTCTTCTGAAATATGAAGCAACCTCTGATTCCTTAACCAGTGAAGTAATTCGTCTCGATCAGGCGCATTAAGTATACCCTGCAAAGTATCACCAGATTGAGCGTTAGCATAACCCCCTGCAACCATAAGCAGATGTATATCATGATTTCCAAGTACAATTATAACTTTATCACTTATTGTCCTAAGAAAACGAAGCAGTAGGAGAGAATCGGGGCCACGATTAACAATATCCCCAACCAACCATAGATTATCATTTGAATTTAAATTAATTAAATCTAGAAGCTGCCTAAACTCCTTATAACTACCCTGAATATCACCAATTGCATAAGTAGCCATAAACCATATGTCCTATTAAAAATAATGAGACATCCGCTATCACCCTTATTTCAAATATTATATTTATTCCACAGAATTTATTTAATTTTACTTACCATATAATCTACTACTGCCTTAACATCCTCATTTGATAAGCTAGTATTACCACCTTTTGGAGGCATTGCATTCTTGCCCTTAATTGCACTACTATAAAGTATTTCAATCCCATCCTCTACACGTGGTGCCCACGCCTCTTTATCTCCTAATTTAGGGGCTCCTGCGGCTCCACTAGCATGACAAGCAGAACAGCTAGAAGAGTAAATATCTTCAATACTAGCTGGTCCTGCATCAGCCTTAGGCATCGTAGATATTGCTAAATCAGCATCCTTCTTTTGTACATTTTTAGCTAATTGTGAGGCGTCTCCCAAAATTAATGATCCAATAGGCTTTATCCTTTGAGCTAGAGATTCCTCAGAAGAAATGCCACTTCTATTATTTTTTGAAAGGCCTCCAGATGAATATTGAGCCAACAATACAAATACTGTAACCGGAACTATAAATGCTAAAAGAATAACTATAATTAACTGTTTTGGTGTTTTTATACCCGAGGTATTTTCTTCATTAGTACTCACTGCGTACCTTCCCTTTCAATAAAATTTGAATTAATAATGCGATAAAATTAAAAGACCACACTATTCTTATAAAAAATATACCAACTGCATAAGACAGAAATACAATAAAAAATGCTATTGCTGCTAAATATAATATCTGCCACACTTGTAAAATTTAATAGCGCCCATAGCTCAGATGGATAGAGTACCGCCCTCCGAAGGCGGGGGTCACACGTTCGAATCGTGTTGGGCGCGCCAATCAATCCAATTAAAATTTAATATACAACTAACCTTATATAATACATTCAATCTATCCCCTAGGGATACCCCTTAAATTATAACTATACTAAACATAATTCAATTAGAAACTTTCTGCGTATAAAATAATGATTATTAAAGTAAAACAATAAGAATATGTCCCAAAAATTCCACCTATGTAGGGGCCTACTGGTTGATTTATTTGGCAATTCAGGCGATACTCGCGGTACTTGAAATAAGACATTATGACTAATTTGATGATTTTAGGAGTTAATTAGGAGCTAATGCATCAAAGGAACTATATTTAGTGGTTTTAGTCTAATGTAGAAAATTTTATATTGAGGGGAGAAATATAGAATGAAGGAAGAAGGGAGAATTATGAAGCACCCTATTACGTATATATTTGCTATTGCATTATTTTCATTCCTTGCAGGAAACGCTGAAGCTGGCCCGAAATTTGAAGGTAGGAAGAAATGTAGTTCATGCCACAAAAGTCAAGCTAAATCATGGAAAAAATCCTCTCACGCTAAAGCAATGAATTCGCTTAAGCCGAATAAAAAGGCTAAAGCCAAAAAGAAAGCAGGCCTTGATCCAGCTAAGGATTATACTAAAGATAAAAATTGTGTTGGCTGCCACGTAGATGGGTGGGGTGAAGAAGGTGGCTATACTATTGAAGACCCAAGCAAATATACCAAAGGTGTTGGGTGTGAGTCTTGTCATGGGCCAGGTTCTAAATTTCGTGGTATTCACCGTAAAGCAGGTGCAAAGTTTGAGAAAAAAGGGAAAACAACTCCACGTAAGAAGCTTGCAGCCGCTGGACAGGATTTTCACTTTATTGAACGATGCAGCGCCTGTCATCTGAATTATGAAGGCTCAGGATGGGAAGGAACGAAAGAGCCTTACACCCCGTTCACTCCTGATGTAGATAAAAAATATTCATTTGATTTTGATAAGTATGTAGCATCTACTAAAGCTATGCATAAGCATTACAAATTGCCAGGTGCATTTACGGGAAAACCAAAGTTTAAAATGCATGATGAGTTCCAAGCTTCAGCATCATCAGGCAAAAAAGGTAAAAAAGGTAAAAAAGGCAAAAAAGGCAAAAAACGTAAAAAAAATAAAAATAAAAAAAATAAAAAATAAAAGGTAAAAAATAA
>CEUL01083778.1_pt1 | contig 11955 bp, 11 predicted proteins | sample 427021 | NCBI WGS metagenome assembly CEUL01 (sample SAMEA2622800, study PRJEB7988) | marine metagenome | isolation source: saline water (ENVO:00002010), including | reverse complement strand
AATCTTTTTTGAAATTCAACAAATGAACGACCTACAGGATTATCGCCTAGTTTGATATTATCAAATCCATCTTCACCAATTACTCCACCCCATAATGTATTGTCAAGATCTAAGACAATGCATTTCTTTGTAATTCCTGAAATTGCATATACATATCCCATTATTTCATTAACAAATTTTGGTATATACTCTGTTGAGATTTTAATATCACCTGAAAAAAATTGCTTGTAATTAAAAATATTTTTTTCACCAAATTTACTTACGAATTGATTAAAATCATAAATGAAGACTTTAGATGAATTATTAGCTTGAAATTCATTGAATAATTTATCATTTATTTTGTAAATGATATTTTTAAGACCATAATCTTCTCCTTCAGAAATTCCATATGGAGAATAATTTGGAATTTGTAAACTGGTTACTACTAACTTTGAATTAAAATTTTCTTGAAATGTTCTACAAATATTTTGAATTTCTTTATGTTTAGTAGATACAATTTCTTTTCTATCATCATGTGGAATTGAATACAATGAGAAAAAATGTTCTCCTAGAATATGTCGTGTGTCTAAAATCAGAAAGGTTATGTCAGGTTTAAACTGATATAATCCAGAATCTTGATTTAAAATTTCTTGATTATATTGATTATAATCTGCAACATATGTTACACAATCGATTCCTTTCTGAAAACATTTTACACGTATTGTTTCTTCAAAACCATTAATGGTAAAACTAGCTAAAAATGCAATACGTATTTTTTTCCCTACTTTGCGTGGTTTGATGATTTTTGCCTCATTCAAAAAATAGGCTAGATTTTCGTCATTTTTCATGTTAAATCAATAAAAAACTCTCTTGAATTTAGAATTTATCACACAAAGTTACTCATTCATTTTGTTAGAAATATTTAGATAGATTAAAAAATTCTCTCCCGTGTGAGTAATTTCGAAGAATTTTCTAAAGATACCTTTAAGATTAATGAGCAAGAACTTATGGAATATTATAGGTATTCTGGTGCAAGTGGAAGATTAAAACTGAGAATAAATTATCTAAGATCTTGGTTCCATCACAGTTTAGCATTTCACTCAACACATTCAGGATTTGCCATATGCATGCAAAGATTAAGAGGTGTAAAAATTGGAGAACACTGTCATTTCAACCCTTATGCATTAATAGATTTAATGTATCCAGAATTAATTACTATTGAAGATAATGTGACTTTAGGTTCCTATTCCATGTTATTTGCACATAATAATCCAACAGCAAATTTATTTTTAAAACAGGGGGAATATCCAAGAAAGACAGGGGAGATTAACATCAAATCTGGTGCAGTGATAAATCCTGGCGCCATCATCACATTAGGTGTTACTATTGGTGAAAATTCCATAATATCATCAGGTAGTGTTGTAACTAAAGACATCCCCGATTATTGTGTTGTAGTTGGAAATCCTGCCAGAATTATAAAAAAAATAGATCATTGATATGAACAAAAATTTACTGGGCATTGATTTTGAAGAGTGGTTTCATCCAGAATTAATAAAGAAGTATTTGAAAGATGAAAAACATGAACCAAAAGTAGTGAATGGATTCGACAAGATTTTGGAACTTTTAAGGAAAAATGAGACAAATGCAACTTTTTTTGTTGTTGGAGAATTATTAGAATTCCAACCGGAAATATTAGACAGAATTTTGGAAAATGGACATGAAATTGGATTCCATACAATGAATCACTTACGTTTACATGATTTTAGTTCGAAGGATATGTTTTCCAATGAGTTAAAAAAGTTTTCAAAATTGACAAATAAAAAATCGAAGGGTTTTAGAGCTCCGACTTTCTCCCTTGATTCCTCAACATCTTGGATGATAGATTGTTTGGTTGAAAATAATTATGACTATGATAGCAGTATAGTCCCAGCAAAAAACTCAATGTATGGACATCCAAATGCACAAGAGAGCCCATATCGAATGTCTAGTCAATCTATTGAAAAAAATGATAAAAATGGAAAATTGATGGAATTTCCTTTACTTGTAACAAAATTTTTAGGAAAAAAAATTCCAGCTGGAGGAGGATTTTATCTCCGAACTTTGCCATTGAGAGTGATAAAAAATGCAATTAGTGACTATGAGAAAAAGGAAATTCCTGCCACATTTTACATTCATTCGTGGGAACTGACACCCGAATTTATGCCTAGATTGAAATTATCAAAAAAAGACAATTTCATTACTTATCATAATATAGAAAAAGCTTATGAAAAAATGGAAGATATTTTGCAGAGCTTTGAATTTACATCATTTTCAAGATATATTGATAATAACAAGGAGAAATTATACTAAACGTTTTTGTATATAAATTTGATTTATGATTATGTTAAAGATTGAAATGATTACTTGATATGAATAATAGATCTATACTAAATGAGGATATGATTGAATTTGGAAAATTTTGAAAAGAAAAACATACAGATTACTCTAAATGGTTTCTCAGGAAACATAATTCAAGCATATAGAATTAAAGATTGTACTGTAATTAGGAAAACATCAGCAAACAAAAATCAAAATGAAATTTTGAATTTACAATTAATTAAATTAAAAGAACTAGTTGAGATTTCTAAAAAATATGATTTATTTAAGATACCTAAAATTATTTCTTCAGGTTATGATAATAATGAAAGATTTTACTATGAACTTGAATTTATTCCGGCTGAAAACTTAGATTCAGCTTTGATAAAATTTGATTCTCAAAAAATTTTAGAAATTTCCAAATTGATACATGAGATTATTAAAAAAATTTCTTCATATAATTCTCCTCAAAATAAAAATGAAGGTTTTGAACACAATTTTATTTTAAATAAATTTAATGAAACAACGACTTCGTTAAATAACAAAAAAATTTCTTTTAATCTGACAAAAAATCTAATTGAACAATATACTAAAAATATAAAAATGTTAGATATTCAACCAATGCATATTGTAAACACTGAATATTTTTGTCATGGAGACTTGGCATTAGATAATATTTTAATTACTCGTGATAACAAAATTTATCTTATTGATCCTTTAAAAAACTCATTTGAAAATACTGCTTTGGATTATTCAAAAATTTTACAGAGTTCAATGACACAATGGAATTTGATAAAACACAACAATTTTGAATTATTAATAAATGAAAGAAAAATTAAAATTAATCCAAATACACATGCATCCTTATTTCATAATCATTTTCTTGAAAATTTGAATAAGAATGATTATGGTAGAATGATTCTATACTTGGGATTAACGATGGCGAGAGTTACAAAATATGCAAAAAATGAAAAACAATTATGTGCTTTAATGTTAATAACTAACGAATTACTTTCAAATTATAATGATAGGAGGTATGATCTAAATGGATCTCTTAGTTCCTTGCGCGGGTAAATCATCGAGGTTTATCACAGATAAACCAAAATATTTGCTGACTATGCCTGATGGGAGATTAATGATCGAAGTTGTTGTAAAACCATTTGAAGAAAAATTTGATCAATTATTTTTTGCTATATTAAAAGAACATAATGAAAGATTTGGATCTGAAAAAATATTAAAAAAAATTTTTCCAAATTGTAAAATACTAATTCTTGAGGAATTATCACTAGGACAGGCAGACACAATTAACAAAATGATTAAACATTTCCAAATTGAAAAATCATTTCTTGTAAAAGATTCTGATGGATATTTTGAAACAGATGACAATTATGATAAAAATAGAAATTATATTTCTGTATGTGATGCACGTGAAGTACCACATGTAAAATTACACAATAAAAGTTTTGTAGAGATTTCCGAACAGAATTATATTCTTAGAACTGCTGAGAAGGAAGTTATGTCAAAAACTTTTTCATGTGGTGGTTATTTTTTTTCAAATGCTTTAGAATTCGTCGAAAACTTTGAAAAATATCAGAAATTACAAATTGGTGGAGAATATTTTATTTCAAATATAATTGATGTTATGATTGATTCTGGAATAATTTTTCAACCAATAAAAGGAATTAAGTATCAAGATTGGGGAACATATGAAGATTGGGTGAATTATACTAAATCAAAATCAACTTACTTGTTTGATATTGATGGAGTGATTTATGATAATGGAAGTAATTATTGGGAACCAAAATGGGGAGCTAATGAAATTTTTCCAGACGCAAAAAAGAAAATTAATGAATTATATGATAATGGAAATTATATTATTTTAGTTACAAGTAGGCCAGAATCATTTAGAGAAATAACAATTAAACAATTAAAAAATGATGAGTTAAATTATCATCAATTAATCATGGGACTTTTTCATGGAGCACGAATTTTAATTAATGATTATAGTGATACAAATCCTTATCCTACAGCAAAAGCTATCAATACCAAAAGAAATAGCTTGGATTTCCTTGAAAAACTTTAAAGATTTCTATTAAAATGAAAAAATTAACAGTTGGTATCGCTAATTTTAATGGAGGAGAGAATTTACGACGTGCAATTGAATCATGTAGGAAAATTCAAATTCCATTAGAAGACTATGAAATACTAATAGCAGATAACTGCTCAACAGATAATTCAATTGATATTATAAATCAATTAAGTAAAGAATTTTACAACATAGTTCTAATAGAAAATAAAAAAAATTTAGGAAGAATACAAAATTGGAATATTTGTTTAAACAACGCCAAAGGTAAGTTCCTAATGTTTCTTTTTTCTAATGATATGATAAATGAATTGAATAATATTCATGAAATTTTGGAGATATTAGATAGAAAAAATAACATTTCTATTGCATTATCTTCATTTTTGAAAAAAGAAATTGATAATTCATATATCAAAAAATCATTTTCTGATAGAATTATTGAGTGTTCGTCAAAATATTTTACTGAAGAATGTCTTAGTAGAGGATTGCTGCCATTTGGACCAATTCAAATCATAATATATCGAATGAGTGATATAAAGAAAGATGATAATAATTTTCTTACAAATGTTCCAATTAATGCAGATGAGATTTTTACATATAAAGAAGCATGTAAACGAGAAAAAATTTTATTCAATCCAAATCCACAAATAACATGGGACTTAACAAAAGATAGATTTCATAACAATATGAAAATAGAAGATGAGTTTAAGGAACATTCTGAAACACTAAACATAATAAAAAAATATACGGGACTAAATGTAAATTATGGACTTGTATCAACATACAGAATAATTAATTTATTAAAATTTTCTAAAGGAAATTTAAAAAATGATGGAAATAAGCAGGCAATTTTTCATCTTTTAGCAAAAATGAAAGAAAATAAATCATTTTTCAATACAGATAAGATTTTGTTTAAAACTTTTATGAATAAAGTCAGGAATTTGGAGAAAGATGCCGATGATATTCTTTATTCAGAAATTATTAAGAAATGTTTTGAAAAATCATAACAATTCTTAATGATCATCGTATTCTAAAAAACTAAGGAAGTATTGTGTAATCGGTAATTTGTTCAAACACGTAAGGTTTTTCATATGTACTGAAAAAAACTTCATCATCTAACAATCCATAATTAGTCTCAAAATGAGAATCAAATATTACACGAAATAAGTTTACAGGTGTTATTTCATGATGGAGTAAACCATATTTTTGTTCTGGGAAATAATATGCGTTAAAAATAGACATTCTTCCAAGTTTATGTTGCTCATCTGTTAAATTAGAAAAAGTAACATCAGGACCGGTATCGGATTGAATAATGATTATAGAATTGTCAGATCTATCCAGAATTGTTGTGACAGTTTCCTTCAAAAGTTTGTTCAAATACGTTGATTGATCAAGGTAAGCTTTCACGTTTGGTGATTTATTGAGACTATCTTTTTTTGCAGTTTCAGCAAAGGTGTAATCATAATCTACAGGCTCACCATTAGGACCAAAAACATATGGATCATGGGGAGCCATTACGTGCATTAAAGCAAATATTGGATAATTAGTTTTTTCAGATAATTCCATTATAGTATTAAATTGACAATGTATTCTATCTCTCCGTTCTTCATGAAAGATTTGTTGAGTCGGTTTTTTGATAAATAAGTCAACTGATCTGAGAATACTGGTTTGTTTTAATTCATAAAGTGTATGAAAATCCATATTTTGATTTGTTAAACATAGATTTTCATCAGCAATTTGAATATTTCTTGTACCCCACCAACCAGAATCAAAATTATAAATTTTGTATCCTAATGCTTTAAAATTTTTCATAACAAAATTTTCATTTATCATTTGGTATGGAATTCTTTGATCAATAGAATCAGAACCAACTACATCAGTTAAATAATTAAGATATTTCATGTTAAGAGTTGAAGCTAATACAAGAAATGTTTCACCATAATTAGTGTGGCTATTTTTTGCAACGTAAAAATTCTTATCTTTTAAAAAATTTACAAAATCAGAATTATCATATTCATAAATTTTTTCCAGTATTCTTAATGGTGCATATTCATCCATAATAATATAATAGACATTAGGTTTATTTTCTAAACTAATCTTATTTTCAAAATTAAAATTATCATTTTGTGAATCAAGAGTTGTTACTTCATTTTGAAAGCTGAATAATGAAATATTGAAAATAATAAATGCAACTAATGCAATCGACATCATGTTGATTATTGATGTAAAATTATTCAGTTTACGTTTAGTTTTGATGAAATAGTATGTTAATATTATAACTAGTATTGTAAAAGGAATTAGAATACTAAAATGAGCATATGTAGGATTATCTAGTGAAAAATTTGAATTAATGATATTGAAAATATGTCCATATGAAAAAAATAAAATTGTGTATAACGATGTAATTATTGCAGATTTAACCAAATTTTTTAATACAAATTTTAATCCAATCCAAAATACAATTGCTACAGATAAAATAATTAAAAGTGGAAATATTATACCCTCAAAAAGAATTAGATGCTGATTTTGAGAATATATTAGCAATACAGGAAATAAGGCAATTAAAATTGGATGGAATACAAATTGGGTTTTCAAGCTAAATCAATATATTCTAATTTACTTATGAACTTTTAAAAAATTATCTCATATAATTAGTGACGTCTTTATTTTCATCAGCAAATATTATTCCAATGGTACGTAATAGAGTTACATCATTTTCTTTACAAAATTTTGTTAATTTGTTCACGTGTTCTGAAAAAGTTTCTGGGGGATAATTTGATTTGATTAAATCAGAAAATAGATCATCATGATCTAACATTATTATGGGTTTTTCATATTGCAATTTTTTTATTATAGAATCTATATTTTCTATTCCATTTTTACTTTCAATTTTTGGAACGATGGTAATTCTTTTTTGTACAGATTCTATATATTCATCAAGATTAGATTCAGATTCAATATTAGATATTGCAAAATATTTGATATTATCATTATTGTTTAAAATTTGAATTAAATCGGATAGGGAATATTTGTTATTTGGAGGTTTTGTTCTATTTCTTGGTAAATCAAGAAATATTTCACGAGTATGATGTTTGGTTAGAAGTTTTTCTAATTCATCGATGCTGTTTACCCAAGCAAGATTAATCCGAAATACGGCAGATTCAGGAATGTCGAATTCATAATTTGTTATATTTTGAGAAACTAATAACATAGTGTTTGTTTGGTAATAAGAAAATTTATGTGTTTGATTTGATATTATTTAAAATATTTTGAATGTGTTTTGCACCAATTTCTGCTGAATTTCCTATGTTATAGACAATTTCTGAACTAATGGTATTGATTGTATCAGTTAGTTCTTGTTTATCAGCAGAAAAATTTTCAATAATTGATGGAATTTGGGATATATTCTTAGGATCGACGACATGACCAATTTTAGTTCTAATTGAAGTTTCTATAGGTTTGAACGATATATCATCATAGTCAGGATTAAGTATTTTTTTTGGAACATCAATAAAAATAACTGGACGTTTAAAGACAAATGCGTATTCTAATGAAATACCTGACCAATCTGAGATCATGCAAGAAGAATTATTAAGTTTCTCAAAGGGTATAATTCCTGTTTCAAAGAAAAAATTTGGATTGTCTTCAAAAAGATTTTTAATTTTTTGAATTAATTTTTCAGAGTCTTTTAATATTTTCATATGTGGACGTAGTAGTACTTTAAAATTTGACTTCAATAAAATTTCAATTAATTCAATGCCAGATATTTCAAGTAAATTATTTTCTCCATAAGATGGCGAAATAATAATTAATTCATTATCAATTTTAGAATAATTTTGTTTTTGTTGTAATAGTGAATCTAATCTACCAAAACCATATTTTACTAAATTTTTTTGTTTTAAATTATAGATTTTTTCAGATTCTAAAATTTCATTGATATGATGTGGACCAACACAAAATATTGTGTCATAATGATCTATGGCATTTTTTCTTAGATAAGAATGAATACTAAACATTGAATGAAAAATATAGATATAATGTACAGAACATGTTTTAGATTTTTTAATATGAAAATTATTTAAATCTGGCATATCCATAAGTAAAATCTTAGCATTTAATGTGAGAAAAAATTTGGTACGTATAATTCCTGAGCCAACATAAAATGAAAATATATTTTTGTTTTCAGATTTAAAAATTGGATCATCTGAAACAGAAGTAACATAACAAATTTTGAGATTCATTTTTTGCGTTAATTCATCAATTAGAGTTTTAAAATGATTCATTGATGCTTTATTTTCAGCATAAAATACTATTGATCTATCAAAATCTGAGAGTTTTTCAAATTTTTTTAGATCTTTCCATTCTCTGCCAAAATTCAATATTAGTTAGATATTAATCAGTTTTAAAAAAATTTATTTTGTAAATTTTGCTCTCAGTTTATGCCAATAAAGCTTAACATACACTCCAAAGCCAACAATAGCACTCATTATCATGGCGGCAATGGCACTACCAGTTCCAGGATCAATATAACCAAAAAGTACATCTACAAAAAGAACCATTAAAAAAAATAATTTTTACATATATGAAAAGTTTTCTTTTAATAAATAATTCAATTAAATTGAGTAGAATGCCCTAAAAAGAAGCAAAAATAGAATGATTTATTGAAGATCGCATTAGTGTGTCCAGCATCTTTACCTGCAACACAGTTTGGAGGTATTGTATTCTTAGCTGTTGATTTGGCACGAGAAATTTCGGAGATGGGGCATGATGTTACAATTTACACAACAGATTTAGATTTCAGTAATGGTCCAAATAAATTTAATAAAGATCTTCCGCGATTAGAAAAATTTGAAAAATTCAAAATTAATCGAACACATGTGTGGTTTTCGTTAAAATTATTTTTTATCAATACATCCATGTTTAAACAAATTCAAAAAGATAAACCGGATATTATACATACAATAGGATTAAGAAGCTATCAATCATTAACTGCATTAAAAATTTCTAAAAAATTAAACATTCCCTTAATTGTATCTGATCAAGGAGGGCTAACAACTCATCCATTTCTAAAACAGTCAAGTATGTTTTTAAGAATTCTATATAAAATACAAAATTATTTTATAAAACAAATTATTAATCATGCAACTATAATTAGTGCTGCAAATGAATATGAAAAAAAGATTTTTTTAGATATAAATAAAAATTCTAATGTTCAAATTATACGAAATGGTGTTAATTTACAAAATTTAGTCAGTAAGATAAATTTTAAAGAAAAATATCAAATTGCTACTAAATTCATCTTATTTGTTGGAAGATTCTCTAAAAGTAAAGGTATTGAAACATTAATTCATGCATTAAACATAATTCAAAATAAACATAAATTTTCTGATACAATTCTTGTAATAATGGGAGTTGATTTCGGATATGAAAAAAATATGGAAGAGTTAATTGAAAAATTTGATCTCTCAAAAAGAATAATGGTAATTAAAAATCCCCCACGAGAAGATGTAATATCTGCATATGGCGAAAGTGAATTTCTAGTTCTTCCGTCTCAATGGGAATTATCTCCTCTTGTTCCCTTGGAATCTTTTGCTTTTAAAAAACCGGTAATTTCTACTAATTCACATGGAATTCCATTTACAGTGCAAGATAACAAAAATGGAATTCTTGTAGATCCTGAAAACCCATCACAACTGGCAAATGCAATAGAAAAATTAGTTTTAGATGATAATTTGAGAGAAAGAATGGGACTGTCCGGATATAATTTTGTACATGAAGAATGTAATTGTGTTTCTATGGCAAAGAATTCTTTGAAATTATACGAACAAGTGTTAAAAAATAATGATAATAAATAGAGGTGTTTGGGGTTGGAAATATGAAAAAAGATTTTTTTAAAGATTCCAAAATTAAATTTCCTGCATATGAACCATGGATATCAAAACAAGATGAAAAAATTATCAGTAAAACACTCAAACAAAGTATGTTAACACTTGGTCCTCAATTAGAGAAATTTGAAGCCGATTTTTGTAAATATTCAAAAGCAAAGTATGCAATAGCGGTATCAAATTGTACTGCTGCATTACATTTATCACTAAAAGCATTAGGGATTAAAGACAATGATGAAGTGATTATACCTGATCTAACTTTTGTTGCAGATGCTAATGCAGTACTTGCTTGTAATGCAAAACCAATAGCTGCTGATATAAATAAAGAAAATTTCTTTTTATCAATTTCAAATGTAAAAAAGAATATTACAAAAAGAACCAAAGCAATAATTCCAGTTCATATTTATGGTCAAGTTTGTAATATTGAAGAGGTTTTAGATCTAGCAAAAGACAATAATCTAAAAGTTATAGAAGATTGTGCACACGCAGTTGGAACATTTCATAAATCAAAACATGTAGGAACAATCGGCAATACGGGATGTTTTTCATTTTATCCAACCAAAAATATTACAACTGCTGAAGGCGGCATGGTTACTACCAACTCCAAAGAGATTGCTGAAAAAATTAGACAATTACGCAGTCATGGAATGACAAAATCTCTCAAAAGTCGTTATTCAAGTGAATATCCTTGGATTTTTGATATTGTTGAACCAGGATATAATTATCGATTAGATGAAATTAGAGCCGCATTGGGTATTACTCAGCTAAAGAGAATTAAGAAAATAAATCAACTTCGCAAAAAAGCATCTCTATATTATTATAAAAATTTGAAAAATATTCCTGGAGTGATTTTACCAGATATGGTGACTGATAGAAGTCATTCTTATCATCTATATACAATTCGCGTGACTAAATCTTTCAAACTGTCAAGAAATCAGTTATACAAGAAATTAAAAGAAAATGGAATTAGAACTACAGTATATTGGATGCCAATTCACGAATATGCAGCATATCGTAAATTTGCAAAGAAATCGAATGTTGTCAACACTACAAAAATTTACGATGAGATTTTAGCACTTCCATTATTCCCAAATATTTCTAAAAAACACCAAGATGAAGTGATTAAAGTAATTAAGTCAGTTTAAAACTATTAGTTGAATTTTTCCCTGAAAAAACCAATTCCACTACATTTGCTTGGTTTAACAGATCTTGTTCAAAATCAAATGACGCTTTCTTTGTTCCAGTTATTTCCATACAAAATGTATCAAGCATCTCTAAAAAGTGATCTTTTGGTTCAATTTCAAAAATTTCTGTACGTCTACCGTCCCAATTATTTTCTGCATTGTATTGCAAAGTAACCTTAGTTGTAAAATCAGGTGGAACAGAATAAGCCCTATCTAAGGAAATTACTCCATCTGTCCCCCATACTTCGTATTTTGCTTGATAGTAACTTCCATTAATGTATGAAATAGTTGCAGTTTTACCATTTTCATAAGATAGAATTGCTGAACCACTTAGATCACAAAATTTCTCATTGTAGAATAGTTTACCGAATACTTCGTTTGGTTCTTCATCAAAGATCATTCGACTTGCACAAATAGGATAACATCCAGAATCTTTTAGGAATCCAGATTCATACCTAATGTCACCTTC
>CEUL01150022.1_pt1 | contig 11956 bp, 11 predicted proteins | sample 427021 | NCBI WGS metagenome assembly CEUL01 (sample SAMEA2622800, study PRJEB7988) | marine metagenome | isolation source: saline water (ENVO:00002010), including | reverse complement strand
ATTTGTTTATTTTTTATGTTAAATTTTATTTATTCTGGTTTTAAAGTTGGAATGGATTTTAATTCTGAAGTGGAGCTTTCAAGTAGCGGGTATTATTCATCATCAATTGATTACGATTTAGATAATGGTTTTTCAATTGGTTTTGAGACACTTCGAGGCAATGGTATAAGTTTTGCTATTGATTATTTGATGAAAACAGAGCTTGAAGGTGCTGGTGGTGTAGAAGCTTCATTAATTTCTGTGTATGCATTATATCCATTCTATAATTCTACTTCCGAAAATAGTCCTCAGGTAGTTGTGTCAGGTATGCTTGGATATTCTATACCAGATTTATCATATGATGGTGATTCAACTGAATTAGATGCAGATGGTGGATTAATGTATGGTATAGAAGCTCTTTTTAATAACCATTTTAGTGTAGCAATGACTTTTCATAATGGAGAATTAAGTCCTAGTTATGATTATGATTATTATTATGGTTATGATATGTCTGTTGATTTTGATGTTAGCAGATTTACACTATCTTATATTTTTTAATTATTCATGAATAGAAATATTATTGCAATAGGTGGGGGAGGTTTTGGTAGAAACCCAAACAAGCCTGTTATTGAAGATTATATTGTAAATTTATCATCTTCAGAGAAGCCTAATATCACTTTTTTTCCTACAGCTTCTGCTGAGGATAGTTCTTATATAGTAAATTTTTATACAGCTTTTTCTAAATTAAATTGCAATGCTCAGCATATCAGTTTATTTAAAAAAACTCCAGATTTAAAATCAATCATTGAAGATTCCGATATTATTTATATTGGAGGTGGTAATACAAAAAGTATGCTTGCTGTGTTTCGTGAATGGGATTTAGATAAAATGTTAATTGATGCTTATAAAAAAGGAAAAATATTAACTGGAGTTAGTGCAGGTGCTATTTGCTGGTTTAATCAGGGAATTACCGATTCTTGGGCTCATGGGCTCCAGGTTTTAGATTGCATGGATATTTTGGATGGTGTTTGTTGTCCGCATTATGATGGTGAAGCAAATAGAAGGCCCTCAGTTGAAAGATTTTTAAAAAATAAAGATATAGAGCATTGTTTATGTATTGAGGATGGGGCTGCTGTTCATTATCAAAATGAAACTTTAAAAACAGCTGTTTCTTTTTATAAAGATAAAAATGCATATAATGTTAAATATGATAATAGATTAATTGAAGAACCTTTACCTAAAATTCAAATTTAATTTCATTTTCTAGGAAGGTTAATAATAGTAAATCCTGCTAATAAGCCTATATATATAGATGGTATTTGAGTAAAACCATTTATAATTAACATATCCCATATAAAAGTTATTGTTATAGAGCTTATCATCATCAGTGTAACATTTTTTATTTTTATATCAAACAAAGCATATATTAATGGAAAGAAACTAGAAACTAGTAAATAGCTTCCAAAATAATACCAATAGTATAAAGCTCTATCAAATACGGAAGATAAAAAAAATGAAATGATTAATATAAAAATAGTAGATTGTTGAATTCCTTTAATGTTTGTTTCTTTTTTAAGAATAGTATTTAAATCATATTTTAATGTAATTGCAGATAAAAATGTGTAGCTATCAATTGTAGACATAACAACTGATAAAATGGATATAAAGAAAACACCCATCAAAATAGGATAATTTTCAAATACAGTTTTAGCTAATGCAATATATGGTGATGATGTGTTGTTTGGATTTAAACCGTTTTCTAATGTGATTTCAATATAGAATAAAGCTGAAGATATCGTCATTAGATCAAAAATAAACCAAAAGAAGATTGATACAAGAATACTCTTTTGTACAGTTTTTAAATTTTTTCCTGAAAATGTTCTTTGATGGAAAGATGGGTCTAAAAATGTTAGAAGTGATAGAAATGCAAACATTATGATATAGCTCCATTGAGCATTGCCTGGAATCTTAAATAAATTTAACTCTCTATTATATAAATTATTAATAAGTTGTAAGCCATAATTATCAGAGAATATTAAAAACCCAAATAATATAACAAATCCAAAAAACATAAATATAAATTGTATTTTATCAGTTCTTAAAATTGACCCAAAACCACCCTTTAGAGTGTAGATACTACTAAATATCAACCCTATAATGATTGCTGTTGTTTGATTTATACTAAATATTTCACTAATTAATTGTCCAAGTATAAGTATGTATGAAGCTGGCATTAAGTATAACAAAAGAATTGAAAGAGAAATGATGCCTGGTATTCTTCCATATGTTCTATAAATAGTTGTAGGTATGGATCTGTAATTTTTGTTTATAATTTTTGGAGCAATTATGTATGCATATAAAAACGCTGCAATATAATAGAATAAGCCAAAATATAACCATGTGACTAAGCCATTGTTAATAACTTCAATACCTATTTCATTAATACCTCCATACCATGTTGTTACTAATGTTGCTATTAGAGCGGGAGCTGTTACCTTTCTTCCTGAGTATAAAAATTCAGGTATAGTATTTTTTTTATTAGCCTTAAAGCCAATAATCAATATGGTTATAAAAAAGAGTACAACTAATATAGATGGAGTCATTTAGAAATTATATTTTAAATTTAATCCTATAGTAAGAGGCTCACCATATGATTCATATAACTCGCTATTATCGTCATCGTAATAATTTCCATTTTCATTTAGATCTATAGGTTTTAAACTAAAATAGAAACCTCTAACAGAATATTTTTTATTTAAGACATTTTTAGCCCATATAGATACTCTAGTTTTATTATTAATTTTAAAACCAATACTACTATTAAGTAATGAATATGGTTTAGATTTTTCATTATATGAGTAATCATAATAAAAAGCATCTTTTCCTGTAAAGTCAATTGAAACATAAAAATATTTATAATATTTAGTTAATCCAACTGAGTATGTATATGCTGGAGCATGTGCAGATTCTCTAGCTTCATTATTTATTGTGACACCTTGTATTGTATAATCATAGGCATTAATCATGCTTTTTAATAATCCAACTTTTATATATGAATTAAAATTATTATCATCATATGTGTAATCAAAATTTAAACCATAATTATATCCATTTGAAGCATTTGCAGTGTAATAATAGAATGTATTAGGGTTTCCATCATTCTGACTTGACAAATTAATTTGAATATTTGTTCTATCCATATAAAATAGATTAATATTAAATGCTGACTCTTTATCTATATATCTCCAACCAAAATCTAAATTCACATTTTTTTCAGGTTCATAAAATGTGTTGATATCAGCTAGTGTATAATCCTGATTTACACCTCCAGCTTTATACCCGCTAGATATAGATGTATAGAAAACATTTTTTTTGTCTATAGAGTCAAGGATTGAAATTCTAAAACCAAAAAGTTTATCCTTAGTATTTTTATCAATTAAAGTTAGGTATTCATTATATGTATAATAATCAAGGCTAGTATGCACTGCTTGATAAGCTAATTCATTTTCTTCATATCTAAGATTTAAAGTTACAGTTATACTATTTAAATATTCTTTAAACTGAGCATATAATGCATGATTAGTATTAGTAAATTTACTTTTTAGAGCTACATCTAAGCCGCCCAATAGCCATCCAGAAGCATTATCATCTTCTATTAGGTTTTGATAATACAATCCAATTGTGAATATGTTATTGTTATATCTAAGATCATTTGAGACCATAGAGCGCTCTCTTAGCTCTATTTGTCTGAATTCCCATGGGAAAATATCATTATCATAATCTGCCACATATTCATATTCTTCTTCCCAAAAAGTATCATTAGCCCAATCAGAATCATAGCTATGCTCAAGATTGCTATTTAGGTAGTTTGTAATATTAGTAATTTTTGCCCCATTTACATGAGATTCATTTTTTAGTGAGAATGCAAACATTTCTTGTGAATCTTTTCCAGGTGAATTGCTATAAGTAGTGTCTCTGTCATTTTCAGGAGACCATGCATCATAGCCATTATCTAAATTAGAGTAAATTAAAGTTAGTTTTGATGTTGATATGTTATTATGTCTATATAAAAGTTTTATTTTTTCAACAAATTCAATTTTATTGTTTTTGTAATCATTTAGAAAATTATTATACAAAAACCCATTTTGTTGTGAATAATATGTAAATTGATTAATTAGGAGCTTATTATCTAACATTGGCTTGAAATTTTTTTGTAAAGATATTTTAAAAAGTTCATCATTACCAACAGCAGTATTAATTTCGCTATATTCTAATGATGTAGGATCTTTTGTTTTTACATGAATAAGTCCCGCCATGGCATTATGTCCATATGCATAAGACTGCGGCCCTTGAAAAACTTCAATTTGATTTATATCATCTAGGAAAATCGGCATTCCAATGCCGCTTATATCAATATCATCTATTACGGTTGCAACATAATAATTTGGACCGCTTTCTCCAGCATATTGACTCAATTCTCCAATTCCTCGTATTTGAAAATATCTTGGTCTAGAAGTTGCTCCCGAATAATTTAGATTAGGCACATCATTGATAATATCCTGAAAATGTAAGTCTGAAATTGCTATTTTGTTTGATGTAATAATATGTACATCTTGTGTTGATTTTTGTAATTTAATATCACCACTTAATCCAGAAACTTTTACTTCATTAAGCTTTATAGCTTTAGCCTCTAAAATAATAACTAAATTATTATTCTTTATTTCAGATATTGATATTTTTTTATCTTTGTATCCAATTTTTTTAAAATGCACAACTTCATTAATTGTATTATAAAATATTCTAAAGTTTCCATCTTTATCTGAGTACAACTTATCCGATTCAGATAAAATATAAACTGCATTTATTGGTTTATTGTTGATATCTAAAATTTTACCGTTTAGTGTGGTTGGTTCATAGGTAAATATAATTGAGATTAACAAAAGTAAACATAATTGGTAAGATTTTTTCATATTTTCCTCCGCTAGCATTATCTAGATCAGGTTAGATGGGTATATTCTCAGCTTAATAGGCACCCCTTTATCACTGTCAATAATTTATTATTTTTTTTAAATTATTCACATGGATATTTTAAAATATGAAAAACATTTTGAAAGTAAAGGCTATAAATCTATTGTAGGTATTGATGAAGCTGGAAGAGGTCCGTTAGCAGGTCCGGTTGTTGCTGTTGCATTAAATTGGGGAAAATCTGAAATTTTAGAAGGAGTTAAGGATTCTAAGAAAATTTCTAAAAAGAAGAGATTAGACCTATTTAATCAAATATCTCAAAAAGCTTTAGATATAGGTATCGGTATAGTCTATGAAGATAAAATTGATGAAATCAATATTTTGCAATCTACTTACTTAGCAATGAGAATGGCTATAGGTAAATTAAAGATTAAGCCAGACATTCTATTGATTGATGGTCATAAAGCTGACATTAATCATTTTGAACAAAAAAATATTATTAAGGGGGACTCTTTGTCCTACAGTATCGCTTGTGCTTCTATTATCGCTAAAGTCACAAGAGATCTTATGATGATTGAATATGGAAAAATTTTTCCAGAATATGGTTTTGAAAAGCATAAAGGATATGGGACTAAATTTCATATTGAAATGATTAAAGAGTGTTTTTCTTGTCCTATTCACCGAAAAACATTCAAGCCAATCAATAAATACTTGCCTACATTTAAAAATTACAAATCTGATGAAAGAATAAAATTATTAGGGTATCAAATTGTAGCTTCAGAAATGATCAAAAAACAATATAGCATTGTGTTATTTAATGACACTTATGATTTATTGATTACAGATAAAAATAAACTTATTTTATTATCAATAGATGTTTCTGTTGATAATAAAACAATTAATAGTATAAGTCCTGTAAATGGAGTTAATTTCGATAATAAAATCAAAGAATTTTTAGTTAAGTTTGATTTGAATAATATAAATTGTTTTAGAATAGATTTTGTTACGATTAGGTTTCTTAAAAGCGGACCCAAAATTGATATTAAAAAAGGTAAATTATATGAATATTAATATAATTATTAGCATTTTTATTTTTTGTAATATAGTTCTAGCTAAAATTCCAGATGCAATAGGTTATAATGGTATGGTTGTAAGTTCAAATAGGTATGCATCTGAAGTGGGTATAGATATTTTAAAAAAGGGCGGTAATGCTATTGATGCTGCAATAGGAGTTTCCTTTGCATTGGCTGTAGTTCATCCAGGGGCCGGAAATATTGGTGGTGGTGGCTTTATGGTTATAAGAACAGCAGATGGTGATGTAACAACAATTGATTTTAGAGAAAAAGCTCCTTCTGCATCACACAGGGACATGTTTTTAGATGATAGTTTAAATGTAGTTCCAGGCAAAAGTTGGTCTACGGCATTAGCCGCTGGTGTCCCAGGCTCTGTTTCTGGAATGTGGCTAGCACATAAAAAATATGGAACAGTTAATTGGGCGGATCTTTTAAGGCCTTCAATTTTATTAGCACAATATGGGTTTGATTTAGACCCATTAAATTGTTCCTATCTTAATTCTGACAAATACAAAACTTTTTTATCTAATGATTCTGAAGCAAGAAAGATTTTTACAAAAGATGAAAATTACGAAATAGGTGAAAAGTTTTTTCAGACGGATTTAGCAAACACTTTAAGAAGGATTGCTTTTTCTGGAAAGAAAGGTTTTTATGAAGGAGAAACTGCAAAAAATATTATAAAATGCATGAATAGAACAGGCGGGATTATAAGCGAGCAAGATTTAATCAATTATCAAGCTGAAGAAAGAAAACCTATAAAATTTGATTACAAAGGTTACACGGTTTATTCGATGCCACCTCCATCATCAGGAGGTATAGCATTGGCAGGAATTTTAAATCAGTTAGAAAATATCGATTTAAGAACTATTCCTTACCATTCATCTGAGTATATACATTATTTGGTTGAATCTGAAAGGAATGTTTATGCGGATCGTGCAACTTTTTTAGGAGATTCAGATTTTCATGATATACCAATTGATATTTTGATTTCTGATGAGTATGCTAAAGATAGATGGTCCAATGTAGATTTAAATTATGCTAGAAAATCATCTGATGTAAAACATGGAACTATAAATTATTCAGAATCTGAAGAAACAACTCATTATTCTGTCGTTGATAAATGGGGGAATGCTGTAAGTGTAACAACTACAGTAAATGGATGGTTTGGTAATGGAATTGTGGTAGACAATTCAGGCTTTTTACTTAACAATGAGATGGATGATTTTTCATCAAAGCCTGGACATCCAAATAAATATGGATTAGTAGGTAATGAATTTAATTCTATACAGCCTAATAAAAGAATGTTAAGTTCAATGACTCCAACCATTGTTGAAAATAAAAATGGAGATTTATTCTTGGTTGTAGGGTCTCCAGGAGGTTCCACTATTATTACAACTGTTGCTCAAATTATTTTAAATGTAATTGAAAAGGATATGGGTATCAAAGATGCTGTTGAGCAACCTAGATTTCATCATCAATGGCTTCCTGATGTTGTGTATTTTGAACCTCTTAGCTTTTCAGAGGAAACTTTAAATAGCTTAAAAGGCAGAGGGCATGAAGTTGTATTTAGAAGAAGCATAGGAGAGTCTAACTCAATTAAAATAGATAATATAGAAGATTTAGATAAAGTAAATTATATACAAAGGGTATACTCTGGTGCTGCTGATAGTAGAAGAGGGGCATCAGCAATAGGTTATTAAAAGAATATGGGTAGATTTAAAAAATATATAGCCGAAGCTAAAGTTTTGATTGTTTTGATTATTATTGCATTTACAGTCAAATCATCTTTAATAGAAATATATGTGGTTCCTACAGGCTCTATGGAAAATGAAATTTTAGTAGGGGATTTATTGATTGGAAATAAGTTTACTTACGGGATGAGAACTCCTGATTGGATAGGTATTCCATATACTAGATTTGGTTTTTATATTCCCTCTATCAGACTTCCAAAATTTAAAAATATTGAAAATGGTGATGTTGCAATGTTTGAATATCCAAGAGATCCGTTTCAAAAATATGTAAAAAGATGTATTGGTATACCAGAAGATACAATTGAGATTAATAATGGCTCTATTTATATAAATAATAAATTGATGCCTTTTCCACAAAATGCTAAATATATTACATTTAATGAGGCTGATTTAAATGGTGATGGTTGGATTAATCAATTAGATTATAATATGCGTAACTCTTCTAATTCTAGAAGATTCCAAGTTGCTTTAAGGAAGGCTCAATTTACAGTTCAAAATCAGGCTAATATTTTTGATAGTTTATTTAATACTAAAACTACAATTTTACTTAATCAAGATTTTCAGCTTAACCCATATAAAAGTAATTTTGTTTATAGTAGTAACAATAGAGATTATCCAACTATACAAGAACAATACTTAATGGGTACTGTGTACCCTTATTTTGATGGTAATACTGATAATATTAAGCCATTTATTGTTCCATATAAGGGTATGAAAATTAATTTTAAAGAATGGTTTAAAAAGCATAATGAGTGGATTTCTTTAATTACACTTTTGGTTCAAGATGGCAATAATGTAACTTTAGATGAATTTTCTTTTGTTATGGAGGATCCAGAATCTGTAGCACAAATCAGTGGAATTCTTTGGTATAAATTATTTCCAAATCAAGATGCTCAAAGAGAAAATTATCACAATAAAAAAGCTAAATTAAAAATGGATAACAAAAATAAAAAACGGGATAATCCGTGGAATATTTATGAAAACCCTTATTTATACAAGTTTGAACAAAATGTTAATCTAGTTAAATCTATTGATTTGAATCAGGATAGTAAAATTGATGATAAAGATTTAGTTAATGATGTAATATATAGGCAGTTTATTGGTCAATATTCTTTTTCTGATATTGACAGTATTGTTAAATATCATTATGACAATTCATATTTTTTATTTGGCCTTAATTTTTATAAAAGCTATGCAGATGACTATATAAGAGACAATCTTGAAATAAATGGGGTTAATATTGATAATTTATCTTTATATACTGTAAAGCATGATTATTATTTATTTATCGGAGATAATAGGGATAACAGCTTAGATTCCCGTTTTTGGGGATTTGTTCCAGATTATCAAATACTTGGAACTCCTTTACTTTCTTTGTTAAATATCAGTAAATTCAAACCAAGATTTAGAACTATTAATTAAATAACATGATATCATTACTTGTTTATATTGTAAAACTTTTGCTTAATTTATTTGTGACTACTATACTTGTTACCGATATTAATTCTCAAGAGAAACAGGATAGCAAAAATTTAAAATTTATTATTTTTTGCTCATTTTTTACTTTAACTCTTTCATCGGTTTGTTCATTGATTGCAACATCAGAAAATTCTTTTTTTTATGGAGCCACAATTTTAGTTATATTTTTTGTTATAAATTCTCTGGTAACTGATTTTGATATTGATGAAAAATTAAAAGTTTATTTAATTTGTTTGTGTGCCTTTTTATTTGGAATCGGAGGGGTTTCATTAACATTCATTGCTTGCATTGCTTCTGTTATTAGTTATATTATTTTATATAATAGTGCAGATTTTTATAAATTCTTTTTCTCTAAAAACGATAATGAAAAAACAGAAAATACAGATTTAAAAGAAAATCATGATATTTAAATAAAAAAATGAGTTGTATGATTGGAATAGTTTTTAAAAATTAACGATATGAATTTTTCTAAAAAAGATGATAGAATTAAATACCTAGAAGATAAGTTTGATAATCTTATTGATGTTATTGGTCAAAATTACGGAGAGCCATTAATGGAGGAATTGATTGCTAGGCTCAATGTAACTATTGATGAATTTAATGATGAAATGCAGAATCTTTTTAAAGCTCTCAGAGATAGAGAGAAAGAAAGAGAGAAGTATTTAAGTAATATTAAAAATGAAAAAACTGTTAAAAAATCTTCCAAAAATAAAAAATTAACTAAATGGGAAGAAAAATTTAAAGAATTAGAAAACTCAAAATAGGACTATAATCAATGGCAAAAGAAATCAAAAAAATTGGTGATATTTTAATTAAGAGAAAATATATAACTAAAAAACAATTGACTCATGCTCTTGCAGAGCAAGGAGATAAACCACTTGGGCAAACTCTTATTGATATGGGGTATGTAAAAGAGCATGAAATAGCAGAAGCTCTAGAGGAGCAGTCATTACTTAAGCAAACTCTTGATACAGCTAAAGATGCTGTTGCAAATCCAATTCAATATAAAGCTTTATGGTTTATTGTTGTCTTTTCAATTTTGGGTATCATTTTTATATATAGCCAAATCACTGGTACAGTTGATGAAGGTATAAAAGAAAATAGTCAAACAAATGTGGCTCAGGATGAGGATATTAATGCAGTTTCAGTTAAAGAAAAGAAATTACGTTTAAGGTACATAGGGCATAATAGCAAGTTAAATGAGCTTCAAGATACTACAAAGCAAATTAAAAAGAGAAATTCTGCTTTTAAGCGTGATGTTGCATCTGAATTCAAAGGAACCAATGAAGAAATTGATGATTTAAGAATGATTATGTTTGATTCAGATTCTGTTCTTAATGAAAATTTAAGTGATTTAGATGATAGATTTTTTACCTATAGATCAACTTCAAAAAACAACATCAATCGTTTAAAGAAAGAAAATAAAGCTCTAAAAGAAAGAGTAGATGAGCTTGAATTGAAATTAAACGATATTGAGTCTAAACTTAAAAAAGATGAAGAAAAGTAATATTATCTAGTTTATCTAATGTTTAAATCAGAAGATATTATAGGTGATATTGTTTTTGTTTCTTTCAATAATTCAGATTTTCTAATAGATATAGGAATAAATGTCCCTTCTGGTCATTTTTTAGTTAAAGGTCATGACCATTTAGGTTTATGGCTGCAACACCCTGGAATTACTATTAAACAAGCTACAGATTCTAATGGTAATCCAATACCATTAAAACTCCAAAAAGAAAATCAGATTGATGGTGTATTTCTTGTGATGTGGAATCAAATTAATACAATTATGCACTATCCTGATAGAGAAGGATATGATTTTCCAAGTGAGTTTGATAAAAATATTGGTTTTAAAAATAAGGGAGAGTAATTATTATGTTATCAGGCAGAATAAAAGTATGGGATCAAAATAAAGGTTGGGGATTTATAGAAGGTGATGATGGCGAGGATTATTTTGTGAATGTTAAAAATTTAAGATCAGGCCAATCTATTAGGGTTGGTTCTCAAGTTAAATTTGATACAGAAGAAAGTAACAGAGGACCGCAAGCGGTCAATGTTACATTGTACTAAATTAAGGGGTTAAATATTATGAAGAAGATATTGATTGTTATGAGTTTATTTTTACTAGGTTGTGAAGAAGAATTAACAGCACCAGAGGGCAGTTCAGATACAGTTGCTCTGGTGTGGATGTATAAAGGTTATGCTCATATAAATGATTACGGCTATGGGTCATTTCCATGTGATACTGTTAATAATGTTTATTTTTCTATGCCTATTATGGGGTCTTCAATGGAAACGGTAGATTTAATAACAATTAATCAAATATCTTTGGAAGAAGAAATAGAGTTAAATGATTATAATTGGGATAGTATAGATACTGCTGCTGCATGCCAATCAGGTTGGGGACATTTTTATCAAGGTTTAGAATATGGGCATACCTATGTAAGATCAAATACATATTCAGCAAATTCATTCGAATTCGATCAAATAAATCTTAATGTAAATACAAATCAATCTCTTTTAAGTGGTGTTATTGATGCACCAGGTGACATTATTGATTCCTTAACAAGTTATGCTTTCTCAGCTGATTCTTCATCTATTGTTCTTAATTGGAATGATGCTAATGCTGATTTTTATGAAATTGATATAGGTTATCAATGTTATAGTGATGAGGATGGTTATGATTATAGAAACTATGAATATTATGTA
>CEUL01056352.1_pt1 | contig 11958 bp, 13 predicted proteins | sample 427021 | NCBI WGS metagenome assembly CEUL01 (sample SAMEA2622800, study PRJEB7988) | marine metagenome | isolation source: saline water (ENVO:00002010), including | reverse complement strand
TGAAAACAACACTACAAAAAATAGTATTACTGAAGTAAAAGAAAATATTATTAAAAATGAAATAAAAAATAAAAAAGCCGTTCCAAAAAAAGATAAAGAACCAAAAACATCAACTAAAATAAATATAGATAAAGATAAAAATGAAGTTGTTTCAAATAAAAAACATATCTATACAGAAAAAAAAGAATCTAAAACAAAAAAAGCTAAAAATGAAAAAAAGATTGATAAGAAAATAAAAAGAAAAAAAGGACCTAAGAAAACTGGCTGGTGGAATAAAGAAACTGAATGATTTAAGTTTTTGTTTTTATCCAATTACTTATTCTGCTAGCTGCATTTTTAATATCATTAAATTCTCCCGCATATGAAAACCTTATATACTTGTGACCATCTACATCGTCAAAATCATGCCCGGGTGTGCATGACACTCCTGCCTCATTCAATAATTTTAAAGCTAAACTCTTTGAGTCTGTAGTAATTTTTGATACATCCAAGTATAAATAAAAAGCACCATCTGCTGGAGAATAATCATTTAATCCCAATTTAGAAAAATTTTCTATTAAAAAATCTCTATTTTTTCTATAAATTTTAATATTTTTTTCTAAAATAGAATAATCATCGATTGTATATAATGCAACTTTCTGAGCTAAATTAGCAGGACATAAAAATAATGCCATAGAGAGTTTTTCAATTGTTTGAATTACTTTTTTAGGCGCTACAATCCAGCCAATTCTCCATCCAGTCATGTTAAAATATTTTGAAAATGAATTTATTATTAAAGCATTATTATTATATTCAAAAAAAGTGTCCGATTTAGATTCAAATTCTATTCCGTGATAAATTTCATCCGAAATAATTTTAATATTTTTTTTCTTACACCAATGTGCAATTTTAACTATTTCCTCTTTATTTATTATACTACCTGTAGGATTAGCCGGTGATGCAATTACCAATCCTTTAAAATTACTTTTAATTTCTTTTAAAATTTTTAAAGTTGGCTGAAAACCATTACTCACATTTCCTTTTAATAAGTTTATTTTTAATCCTAATGCTTTTAATGTATTAATGTATGCAGGATAATATGGGGTCATAATAGCTATTTCATCGCCTACATCAAAGGCTGCCAGTAGTGAAAGCACGAAGGCACCAGATGCCCCCGAAGTAATTGCCACATTATCTTGATGAATTTTTGATCCATACCAACGATCATAATGCTCTACTATCTTATGTCTCAATGAAGGTATACCTATAGGCTCAGTATAACCTAAATCTTCTTTTACAATTAAGTGCTGAATATGTTTTAATAATTTTTTTGATGGTTTTATTCCGGGCTCACCAACATCCATATGAATTATATTGTTACCTTTTGATTTCAGCTTATTTGCCTGCGTAAGCATGTCTATAGCTAAAAAAGGCTTTATCCTAGATCTTTTTGAAAGTAAGTTTTTCATGAATTAATCTTTCTATATATAAAATATATTATACACTTATACTATATTAAATTAATTAGTTTATTTATATTAATACATGAACTAAAAGTGAAATAATTAAAATGTTTACAAAAACTATACACAAATTATTTAAATACCAAATAAAAATTAAAATTTACTTTATTTGTATATGTTTCTCATTTTTATACATTTTCAAGAATGCTGAAGCTAATAATTTGCCTCTTATACAAGATGCAGAAATAGAAACAGTAATAAAAAAATGGGCGGAACCAATTCTTATTGCTGCAAATTTAAATCCAGAATCTATAAATTTTTATTTTATAAATAATAATTCCATAAATGCATTTGTTGCCGGAGGGCAAAATATATTTATAAATATTGGTCTTATTATAAAGGCCAAAGACCACAATGCATTATTAGGAGTAATTGCCCATGAAGCCGGTCATATATCTGGAGGGCACTTAATACAAACCAATAAAGCAATAAATAGAGCACAAAATACAACAATTATTGCCACTTTAATAACAGCTGGACTTATGGCAATTTCACACTCAAAAAATCTAAATATTAAGGGTATATCCAAATTAGCAACAATAGGTCCAAGCATAGCGGAAAGAAATTTTTATAAATTTTCCAGAGAAAATGAAAGATTTGCAGACTCGGCTGCAATAAAATATATGAAAGCAGTTAATAGACCTATAAAACCATTAGCAAATTTATTAAACAAAATAGGTAAACAAGAGTTACTTCATGAAAACCGGCAAGACCCCTACCTTAGAACACATCCTATTTCTAGAGACAGAATTGCTCAAATAATGAATGAAACAAAAAATGAAATTAAATCAGATGAATATCGTAATACGCAAGAAAAAATTCAATATAATAGAATAGTAGCTAAAATTATTGCTTTCACTAACCCTCCAGGAAAAACATTATTATTATACCCTAAAAATAATTTTTCTATAGAAGCCAGATACGCTAGATCAATAGCTTATCTAAGATTACCTGATTTTGATAAAGGAATTAAAGAAATATCATCATTAATAAAAGAATACCCAGAAGACCCTTTTTTTCCCGAGCTTTTAGGCCAAATGTATTTTGAAAATGGTGAATTATTTGAATCCATACAAATGTACGAGCGAGCTATTAATAAAATCCCAAATAACCCTATAATTCTCTTAGCTTTATCTAGAGCCCAAGTGGAATTTGGAAGTACTGAAGAAATATTAAAAGCAAAAAATCACCTTAAAAGTTTACTTAATATACAAGAAAAAAATATAGCTGCCTGGCGACTATTATCAATTGTGGAAGCCAGACTAGACAACATTGAGTTAGCTCAATTAGCATCAGCAGAATCTTATTTTTTGTTAAATGAATATAGGTTAGCAATACAGTTTGCTGAGAAAGCTAGAGAATTATTTAAAAAAAATAGTCCAAATGATATAAGGGCTCAAGATATTATATATTTTTCAAATGAAAAATTAAAAAGTCTTCAAAATATTAATTAAGGAGAGATGATGATTAAAATACTACATATATTACTTTTAGTTTTATTTATGTCCTACAATGGGCATGCACAAGAAGGTTTTTCCAAAGAGGATATAGAAGATATGATATATGAATATATTATGGAGAACCCTGAAATCATTTTAGAATCAGTAGATAATTTAAGAAAAAAAATGGAAGCATCTTCTATTGAAAGTGATAATTTTCTAAAAGACGAATTTGATACTTTTGCTAATGATAATAATATTCCAAACTTTGGAGACCCAAATGCAAAAGTTATTATAATAGAATTTGTAGATTATAATTGTGGTTATTGTAAAAAATCACTTGATGCCATAACAAGACTTTTAAATTCTGAATTAAGTTTAAAAATTTCATTTAGAGATTATCCTATTTTATCTGCTTCAAGTAAATTTGCAGCAAAAGCTGCTTTAGCCGCAAAAAAACAAGGTAAATACTTTGAATTACATTCAGAGTTATTAAATGTTAAAGGCAACCTTTCCGAAGAAAAAATATTAGAAATAGCTAAAAATATTGATATTGACGTTGCAAAACTTAAAATAGATATGGAAGACCCAGAAATAGCAGTTATAATCCAAAATAATGAAAATTTGGCAAAAAAACTAAATATTAGAGGAACACCTACATTTATAATAAATGGAAAATTATATGCTGGTGCTTTAGAATTTGATAAACTTAGAGCTTTAATAGATAAAGCATTATCAGAAATATAATTATTAATTTAACAAAAGTCATAATATTTAATATTATATTTTCAAAACTCTGAGTAATAAGAAAGATCGTTATGTTTAGTAAATTAGGCACATTAATAAATACTGCTCTAATAGGAAAAAAAGTAGGTAATGATAAATATAAAAACTCTTATTATTACTCGCAAAATCAAAATAAAAGATGGGTAATATATTATAAAAATAACGACGCCTCTTCTGTTCCTCCTGAATGGCAAGCATGGTTAACTAAAACAATAAATAATATTCCCACATCAGATAAACTAAAATATGACTGGCAAATTGACCATTCTCCAAATACAACAGGAAATATTACTAATTTAAAAGATACTAATAAAGTCGATAAACTTTATAATTCATGGAACCCAACAAATAAAAAAGGTTAAAATATTGAATAAAAATACAAATTCTTTACTACCTAAAATTTGGAAAAGCCCTAATAATGAACCTATTTCCTGTAGTGAAAAAATTAAAATTTTAAATGATAATGTTGCTGAAATAAAAAGAATGACTGACGATGCTATAGAAGATGCTGAATTAATGGGAGCTGACCCTAAACAATTAATAGAAATTCTAAAAAAATCATTAGATAAATGAGTTTATTCTTATAGTGTATAAATTTATATTAATTATTGCTTTACTGACCACCCCATATAGTCTTTACGCAAATGAAAATACTATCTCCGCGATTATAAAATTAACAAATAAAGTGTCTGGAAAAAACTATACTTACAAAATTAATAAGAATGAAAATATTAAACATAAGTTTTTAAAAATTTCTATGGAAGAATGTATTATAAATACAAAAAGCCGTAATGAATTTGCAGCATACATAATGTTACATGATGAAAAAAAAAATAGATTATTATTCAACTCATGGATATTATCAAATAATATAAGCCTATCTCAATTTTCAAATCCTATTTATTCGATAAAATTGATTAAGTGTAATAATTCCTAAGTAAAATTTTCTAATATTGGGTATTTTTTATTTTTTACATTATTATTTTTATCAATTTCAAAAAAACTTCCTTTGCTTTCTAAGGCAATTTTTAAAATTTGTAAAAATTTCTTTTGTGAAATTTCCTTAGCTCCAAAAAATTTCAAATGATTAGTTATAAATTGTGTATCTAAAACAATATATTTACCTACTTTTAATCTTTCTAATAAATGCAAAAGAGCTATTTTACTGGCACCATCTTTATTACTAAACATACTTTCTCCAAAAAAAATTGACCCAATAGATACTCCATACAATCCTCCAATTAAAATATTATTTGAATAACATTCAATAGAATGCGCATAACCTTTTTGGTGTAATTTGATATACGCATCTATAATACTACCGTTAATCCATGTAGTTTTTCTTTTAGGACTTTTTTTTGCACAACCTTCAATAACTTTTGTAAAATTAGTATTTATTCTTACATCATAGATGTTTTGTTTGATTAATTTTTTTAGTTTTCTATTAATACTAATACCTTTTATATCTATAATACCTCTTTTTTTTGGCTCTACCCAAAATATATCTGGGCTGTCTTCATTTTCAGCCATAGGAAATATACCATTTTTATATGCCAAAATAATATTATTAGTACTTATTGGTTCAAAATTAATAGTTTCATTATGTTTCATCAGAATTTAAATATCTTTCAAGCCATCTAATATCATAAGACCCTTTTATAAAATCTACATTTTTAATTATTTCCTTATGTAATGGTAATGTAGTTTTAACTCCATCAATAACATACTCTTGAATTGCTGTTTCTAATTTAGAGATAGCTTCTTTTCTATCTTTCCCATGCACTATTAATTTTGATATAAGGCTATCATAAAAAGGGGTGATTTTATATCCAGCATAAAGAGCGGAATCAACTCTAACTCCCATTCCTCCGGGAGCATGATAAGCTTTTAAAGTTCCTGCATTTGGTGTAAAAGTTTTAGGATCTTCAGAATTAATTCTACATTCAATCGAATGACCTTTAAATTTAATATCTTTTTGCTTTATTGATAATTTTTTTCCTGAGGCTACATTAATTTGTTCTTTGACCAAATCAAAACCAGATATCATTTCTGTAATTGGATGCTCAACTTGAATTCGAGTATTCATTTCAATAAAATAAAAATTACCATTTTCATATAACATTTCAAATGTACCGGCCCCTAAATAACCTAGCTTTTTTACAGCTTTTACTATTATATTACTTATTTTTTTTCTATCCTCTTGGTTTATAGCAGGAGAAGGAGCTTCCTCTAGAACTTTTTGGTGCCTTCTCTGAAGAGAACAATCACGCTCCCCAAAATGAACTACATTTCCAAAACTATCTGCAAATAATTGAAACTCAATATGTCTTGGATTAGCTAAATACTTTTCAACATAAACAGTATCATCTCCAAAACCAGACATAGCTTCAGACCTTGCTAAATTCCATGCTTCTTCTAATTCATTAATATTTTGAGCAACTTTCATTCCTTTACCCCCTCCTCCAGAAGCTGCTTTAATTAAGATAGGAAAACCAATATTTTTTGAAACTTCTTTTAATTCTTCAAAATTATTAATTGCTCCATTAGAGCCAGGGACAAGAGGTATTCCCAATTTTTCCATTGATTTTCGAGCTGAGACTTTATCTCCCATAACAGAAATATGTTCTGATTTAGGACCAATAAAAATTAAACCATGTTCTTTAACAATATTAGCAAATTTCGCATTTTCTGACAAAAACCCATAACCAGGATGAATAGCATCAGCTCCACTTACCTCAGCGGCAGATAAAATAGCTGACATGTTCAGGTAACTTTTATTTGCTGCTGAAGGTCCTATACAAACACTTTCATCAGCAAGCCTAACATGCATAGCATATTCATCTGCTGTTGAATGCACCGCTACGGTTTTAATATCTAACTCTCTGCAGGCACGAATAATTCTAAGAGCTATTTCACCCCTATTAGCTATTAATACTTTCTTTATCACTTTATACCACTTCAATAATAGCTAAGACTTCATCATATTCTACAGGCATTTCATTTTTCGCTAAAATTTTTTTTATTTTGCCATTAAATGGTGACTTTACTGGATTCATAGTTTTCATTGCTTCAATAATAAATAATTGATCACCTTCTTTTACCTCTTGGCCTATCGATATAAATGGATCAGCATCTGGTGAAGGAGCTAAATATACTGTACCAACCATAGGAGATTTTACTGCTCCTACGTCTGATATTACTGTCTGGCTAATTTCTTTTTGATTATTATCTATTTTATTGGGAACAACTGCTTGAGCCACAACCTGAGAAGACCCTATTTGCTTAGCAACTTTTACAGAAAACCTACCTTGGGTAACTGTAATTTCACTCAAATTATTTTCCTCTAAAAGATTTGAAAGTTCTTTAATTAATTCACTATCTAATGATATTTTTCCCATTTATTTCTCCAAATTAATCAATTTTATCAATGCGTCTAGAGCAATTTCATAACTTAAATAACCTAATCCACAAATGCTACCATCAACTACACTAGAAATATACGAATAATTTCTAAACTCTTCTCTAGCATAAATATTAGACATATGTACTTCAATTATAGGATTATTGTAAACTTTAAGTGCATCCATAATGGCTACAGATGTATGGCTATAACCCCCAGCATTTATAATTATTCCGGAAGACCTGTCTGTTGCATCCTGAATAATATCTATTAATTTTCCTTCACTATTACTTTGAAAAAAATTAATGTTAATCTTTTTATTTTTAGCAATCTTTTTCAATTTATTTTCTATTTCTTTCAAAGTTATTGAGCCATAAAAATCCTTCTCTCGTTTACCAAGAAAATTTAAATTGGGTCCATTAATAACTAAAATTTTACTTAATTTATTCATAAAATAACCTTATAATACAGCCTATAATAAACCAAAAAAATGTTTTAACATACATTTTATTAAATAATAATAAAAATATATATAATATAAAAAAATGAATAAATCAGAAATAAACTTAATTATAAATGGGCAAAATATAATTACCAAAGCAAACACCTTAGATGCATTGCTAGATGAATTAAAAATAAATAAAGAAAATATAGCTATTGAAATTAACAAAAATATTATTAATAAAAATCATATATATGATTATAAATTAAACGATAAAGATATAATAGAGATAGTTAACTTTATTGGCGGAGGAAACAAAATTATAAATAATAATGATAAATTTTATATAGCTGGAAAAGAATATAAATCTAGATTAATTGTAGGAAGTGGAAAGTTTAAAGATTTTAATGAGAATCTTGCTTCTATTGAATCATCTGGCGCGCAAATAGTAACTGTAGCTGTAAGAAGAGTAAATATTTTAAAACCTGATTTGCCCAAAATAACTGATATTATAGATCCAAAAAAATATACTTATTTACCTAATACTGCAGGCTGCTATAATGCTGAAGAGGCTATTAGAACATTACAACTAGCTCGCGAGGCTGGGGGATGGAATTTAGTTAAATTAGAAGTAATTGGTGATAAAATAAATTTATATCCAAATATGATTGAAACTCTTAAAGCAGCTAAATTACTAGTCAAAGATAATTTTCAAGTTATGGCTTACTGTTCAGATGATCCTATATTAGCAAAAGAATTAGAAGATTATGGTTGTTCTGCAATTATGCCCATAGGCTCGCCAATAGGATCAGGAAGAGGTGTTCAAAATAAATTAAATATAAAAATGATTATCCAACAAAGTAAAGTTCCAGTGATAGTAGATGCTGGTATAGGAACAGCTTCTGATGCCTGCGTAGCAATGGAATTAGGGTGCGACGCAGTTCTTGTAAACTCAGCAATAGCATTAGCAAAAAATCCTATTTTAATGGGGTCTTCGATGAAACAAGCTGTCGAAGCAGGAAGAAAATCATATTTATCGGGCAGAATGGATATAAATGATTTTGCAGTTGCTAGTTCTCCAGAAAAAGATTTTTAAACTTTGAAAGGAATAAATATGACAAATATTAATAAGCAAGTAATAATGGACTCACGTCCTGTTGGAATGCCAATCTTAAATAATTTTAAAATTATTGAATCTCCAATACCAGAAATAAGACATGGTGAAGTTTTGGTAAAAATTTTATGGTTATCTTTAGATCCCTATATGCGTGGAAGAATGAGTACCGCAAAAAGTTATGCTGCTTCTCTTAATGAAGGAGACGTTATTATTGGTGGTGCAGTTGGTAGAGTTATAGAAACAAAAACTCCAGATTATAAAGAAGGTGATATAGTTGAAGGTTTCACTTTAGGGTGGCAAGAATATGCTGTTGCCAATCCTTCCTTAATAAGAAAAGTAGACCCTTCTCTAGCTCCAATACAGACGGCCGTAGGAGTTCTAGGAATGCCAGGAATGACAGCATTTTTTGGACTTTTGCACATAGGAAAACCCATTCCAGGAGATACAGTTGTTGTATCAGCTGCTTCTGGCGCTGTAGGTCAATTAGTAGGGCAGATTGCAAAAATAGCTGGCTGTAGAGTTATAGGTATCGCTGGAGGAAAAGAAAAATGCTCTTTTATTACTGATTCTCTTAAATTTGATGCATCAATTGACTATAAAAATGAAAATATAGATGAAAAGTTAAAAAAACACTGCCCTGATGGAATAAATGTTTATTTTGATAATGTAGGAGGAAAAATAACTGATGCAGTTATTAATCAACTTGCAAACTATGCTAGAGTTGCCGTATGCGGTGTAATTTCCCAATACAACTTAACAGAACCAGAACCAGGGCTTAGAACACATAGGTCAATGCTAACTAATCAAGCTACAACAGAAGGGTTTTTAGTTTTTCAATTTGCCCAGAAATACCATATAGGAATGAAAAGGATGGCAAAATGGATTAAAGAGGGTAAAATTAAATATAAAGAAGATATAGTTGAAGGATTAGAAAACGCGCCAGAAGCATTTATAGGGTTAATGAATGGTAAAAATTTTGGAAAATTGCTGATTAAAGTCTCAGATTAAATTATTTTTTTTCTTTTATTTTATTTATCTTTATTTCCAATTCTTTTAACTGGCTATTATCTATTTCAGAAGGAGCATTCATGAGTAAATCCTGAGCTTGCTGGTTCATAGGAAACATAATTACTTCTCTTATATTGGGCTCATCAGCTAATAACATTACAATTCTATCAATACCTGGAGCAATACCTCCATGAGGAGGAACTCCATATTTAAAAGCATTATAAAGTGCTCCAAACCTATTTTTTATTTCTTCGGACTCATAACCAGCAATATTAAAAGCTTTTTCCATAATATCTGTTCTGTGATTTCTTATAGCTCCTGAAGATAATTCAATTCCATTACATACTATATCATATTGCCAAGCTAAAATCTCAAGAGGATCTTTATTTTCAAGGCTTTCCATTCCCCCTTGTGGCATAGAAAAAGGATTATGACTAAAAATAATGGAGTTAGTGTTATCATCTAACTCATACATAGGGAAATCTATGGTCCAACAAAATTTAAATGTATTTTTTTCTATAACTTCCATCTCCTCAGCAATTTTCATTCTTGCATAACCAGCAAATTTTGCTGCTTCTTCCAATTCATTACATACAAAAAATATTGCATCTCCGTCTTTAGCTTTTGAAATATTTTTTATACTTGTAATTGCTTCAATTGTTAAAAACTTAGCTATAGGACCCTTAGCTTCCCCCTCAGAAAAAATAATATATCCTAAACCGGGTTGACCTTGATTTTGCGCCCAAGAATTTAATTTATCAAAAAAAGATCGAGGTTTGTTAGAAACGGAAGGAGCACAAATAGCTCTTACTACTGCTCCTTTTTTAATTTGGTTTAAAAATGCATTAAAAGTAACCCCTTTAATTAAAAATGACTCAGTGACATCGCAAATTATAAGAGGATTCCTTAAATCTGGTTTATCAGTACCATATTTCAAAATAGCTTCTTTATAGGATATTCTAGGAAATGGTATATTGGTTATTTCCCAATCAGTAAATTCTTTAAATAAGCCATGAAGAACTGGTTCTATAACGTTAAATACATCTTCTTGTGTAGCGAAAGACATTTCCATATCCAACTGATAAAATTCTCCTGGACTTCTATCTGCTCTAGCATCTTCATCCCTAAAACAAGGTGCTATTTGAAAATATTTATCAAAACCTGAAGCCATTATTAATTGTTTAAATTGTTGAGGAGCTTGAGGTAATGCATAAAATTTACCAGGATTTAACCTTGAAGGAACCAAAAAATCTCTTGCACCTTCTGGAGAAGAAGCAGTTAAAATAGGGGTTTGAAATTCATGAAAACCTTTTTCTATCATTCTTCTTCTAATAGAAGCAATTATTTCAGACCTAAGGATCATATTTTTTTGCATCTTAGTTCTTCTCAAGTCCAAAAATCTATTTTTTAATCTTTGTTCTTCTCCTAAATCATGTTCTCCAGAAACTGGCATTGGTAATATATCTGATAAAGATTCAATTCTAAAATTGATGATACTTACTTCAACTTCTCCTGATGGTAACTTTTTATTTATTAAATCTTCGGATCTTTTTATTACCTTACCACTAATTGTTATAACACTCTCTAATTTTACTTCTTCGCATGCAGAAAAAAACTCATTATCATTATCTATTACTAATTGGACTATTCCGTAATGATCTCTAAGATCAATAAATAATAAACCCCCATGATCTCTTTTCCTATCAATCCAGCCAGATAGTTTAATATTCTCACCTATATTACTAAGAGTAATTTCTCCACATGTATGAGAACGATATTCATGCATATTATAATTCCTTAAATGTTATAAATAATATAACCATATCTTTTAGAGCAAAAATAAAATAATTCAATCCAAATTATATTTAGTTTTGTTGATTACTAATTAATCAAGTGTTATTTTTTTAGCATGTCATTAATAACAAATTCAAAAGAATTAAACAAACTATGCAATAAATTAAAAAATGAAAAATTTATTTGTGTTGATACAGAATTTATTAGAGAAAAATTTTATTTTCCTAAATTATGTCTAATACAAATTGGTGATTCTAAAGGTAATGGTTGGGCAATAGATCCTTTATCAAAAAATATTAATTTAAACCCAATTTTTAAACTTTTTTCACAAAATAATATAATTAAAGTATTCCATTCTCCTAGGCAAGACTTAGAGATAATATACAACTTAACTAAAACAATACCAAACCCTATATTTGACACCCAATCAGCCGCTATGGCCTGTGGTTATGGAGATTCTGTAAGTTATG
>CEUL01023086.1_pt1 | contig 12002 bp, 11 predicted proteins | sample 427021 | NCBI WGS metagenome assembly CEUL01 (sample SAMEA2622800, study PRJEB7988) | marine metagenome | isolation source: saline water (ENVO:00002010), including | reverse complement strand
GGTCATTAAAAATTGTCTCAAGATACAAATATAGATATAGAAAATACTAATAAATCATTTGATCAAATTAAATCCTTAAAGCTGATAAATTTTCGTTCACATTCTGATTTTAGCTTAGATTTATCAGGCAAACCACTAGCAATTATCGGTAATAATGGTGCTGGGAAAACAAATATATTAGAAGCCATATCGCTGTTATCGCCAGGTAGGGGGATGAGAAACTCAAAGTTCTCTGAAATGATTAAAGATAATAATTCTTTACCCTGGGGAATCAATTTTCATATTATATCCAATAATAAGATTTATGAGATTTCATCTGGATTAAAAGATAATCAAAAAGGAAGAGATATCAAAATTAATGGTAAAAAGGTCTCTGGATCTAGTAGGCTTCCAGAAATTATTTTACTTTCTTGGCTAACGCCCTCAATGGACCAAATATTTAATGAAACGCCATCATATAGGCGAAGATTTATTGATAGATTATGCGCTGTATATGAAAAAAATCATACAAAAAATATCAAAATTTATGAGAAGTTGATGGCAGAAAGAAATTCATCTTTCAAGAACAAAACGCTCGATAATGTGTGGCTAGATGCCCTTGAAGATCAAATGTCGCATGCTTCAATCGATATAGCAGAGACAAGGCTAGCATTTATTAGCAATTTAAATAAAGTTTTGGAAACTAATTTAGATCCAGTTTGGCCAAAAGCACATCTTGAAATTATAGGTTTTGTTGAAAATTTGGTCTCTTCCTGGAATAGCGCGAAGGCAAAAGAAATGTTGCGTAATGAACTTAAAAATAATCGCGAGAGAGACCTTTTCTCCAAGAGGACTAATGAAGGAGTTCATAGAAGCGACTTATTAGTAAATGAAAAAAATAAAAAAATGGAAGCAAAGAATTGCTCAACTGGTGAACAAAAATCACTTTTGATGGGTATTATTCTTTCTCATCTAGAGCTTATTTCGAGTTTAAAGTGCAGATATCCAATTTTACTTTTAGATGAAGTACTTGCTCACTTTGATGAAATTAGGCGTAAGTCTTTTTTCAAACAGGTTCAAAAAATCGGTTCTCAGATAATTATGACTGGTACAGACATATCTGTGTTTGAAGAGTTAGAAGATATAGAGATTTATCATCTCAACAACAAAAAAATAACTGATATTCGATAGGAAAAAAATGGCAAAAAAAGAAAACAAAAAGAAAACAGGAAAAGAAAAAAAAGATAATGAAGATTATGGAGCAGAGTCTATAAAAGTTCTTAAAGGTTTAGAGGCTGTAAGAAAGAGACCTGGCATGTATATTGGTGATACTGATGACGGAACTGGTCTTCATCATATGGTATATGAGGTAGTTGATAATTCTGTTGATGAGGCATTAGCAGGTTATTGTAAAATGATTTCAGTTATTTTAAATGCTGATGATTCTGTAACCGTTAAAGATGATGGCAGAGGTATACCTACAGAAATTCATAAAGAAGAAGGAATTTCCGCCGCTGAGGTAATAATGACACAACTGCATGCTGGTGGGAAATTTGACCAAAATTCATATAAAGTTTCTGGTGGTCTTCATGGAGTTGGTGTCTCAGTAGTAAATGCTTTATCAGAAAAATTAGATTTATCGATAAAGAGAGATGGTAAAGAACATGCTATGTCTTTTCAAAATGGTGATACAGTTAATGCTTTGAAAGCTGTAAAAGATTGTAAAGATGAAACCGGAACGGAAATTACCTTCTATCCATCTAAGTCCGTTTTTACAATGACCGAATTTAGTCGTAGGATTTTAGAAGCAAGGTTGCGGGAAATGGCTTTTTTGAATTCTGGTATTTCGATACATTTGGAAGATAAAAGGAAAGATGAGCCATGGGCTAAGACAATGTCTTATGAAGGTGGGTTGGAAGAATTTGTTAAACACATTGATCAGACAAGAAAGCCTCTAATGGATTTACCCATCAGTTTCACAGGTAAGAAAGATGATATTGAGGTTGATGTTTCAATGTGGTGGAACGATAGTTATTATGAAACAGTGAATTGCTTCACAAATAATATTCCTCAAAAAGATGGAGGTACTCATTTGGCGGGCCTTAGGTCAGCACTGACAAGAGTTGTAAATTCTTATGCTCAAGATACAGGTTTAACAAAAAAAGAAAATGTTCAACTTGTGGGTGAAGATATTAGAGAAGGTTTTACATGTGTTTTGTCTGTAAAAGTAGCTGATCCAAAATTTTCTAGTCAAACTAAGGATAAGTTAGTCTCCTCAGAAGTAAGACCTGTTGTTGAGAGTTTAATAAATGATCTTTTATCAAATTGGTTTGAAGAGCATCCATCAGAGGCTAAAATTATTGTTGGAAAAGTAGTTGAAGCTGCTGCTGCAAGGGAAGCTGCTAGAAAGGCTCGAGATCTTACAAGAAGAAAAGGCGCTCTTGATGCTTCATCTCTACCAGGTAAACTAGCTGATTGCCAAGAAAAAGACCCAGAAAAATGTGAAATTTTTATTGTTGAGGGTGAGTCAGCTGGTGGTTCGGCAAAACAAGGAAGAGACAGATCTACTCAAGCAATCCTTCCATTAAAAGGAAAAATTATTAATTGTGAAAAGGCAAGATTATCTAAAGTTCTTTCATCCAATGAGATTGCAACTTTAATTACAGCATTAGGGGGAGGAGTTGGAAACTCTACAAATGAACTTGACGATAATAAAGAAGATGATGAAAGTTTTAAAACTGATAAGCTCAGATACAAAAAAGTAATAATTATGACTGATGCCGATGTAGATGGTGCTCATATAAAGACATTACTTTTGACATTTTTTTACAGACAAATGAAATCATTAATTACAGACGGATGTTTGTATATAGCACAACCGCCACTGTATAAAGCAAAGAAAGGTAATTCTGAAACATATTTAAAAGATGATGATGACTTAGAAAATTATCTTATTAATTCTGGAATAAATGACTCATCCTTAATCCTTAATAATGGCGAGGTTCTTGCTTCAAATGATTTAATTGATTTAGTAAATAAAAGTCGAAATTTTAAAAAATTAATTAATTCTTTGCCTAAAAAATATAATCAAGTATTTGTTGAAACTGTATCGATTTGCGGTGCATTTAAACAACCAGTTAAAATTTCTGATAATTCTTTACTCGAGATATCGAACAGATTGACAAAAAAATATAGTGATATCGATGCCGATTGGAATGCTAGTTATGATGCTGAAAATGGCTTAATGGTCTCTAGAGAAATAAGAGGCGTGAGTGAGACTATGACAATTGGTCAAGGTCTATTTAATTCTTCAGACTCAAGAAGACTAGAAAAAATTTCAGATGAAATAAAACAGTTTTTTCCTTACATGAATCAAGAATCGTCAAATATCTTTGAAAGAGATGGAAGAAGTTATATTATTAATGGGCCCATTGATTTAATAGAGTCTATATTTATCGAGGGAAGAAAAGGATTACAAATTCAGCGTTACAAAGGTCTAGGCGAAATGAATGCCGAGCAGCTTTGGGATACGACATTGGACCCTGATTCAAGAAGGCTTCTAAGGGTTAAGATAGCTGAACACAATAAAGGGGATATTAGTGAGTTATTCTCAGGATTAATGGGAGATGAAGTCAGCAAAAGAAGAGAATTCATACAAGAAAGTATTGAGTCAGGTGATTTGGTTGCGAATTTAGATATATAAGAATTTTATCCTTTAATTTTTGGAATAACTTTTTCTAATTTATCAATCACTTCTTTTGCTGAAGTATTAGGTTTGATAAAATCAACAAATTCGGCATTCTTGTTAGCGATAAATATAATATCAAGATGATTTACAGTGTAATCATCAGGCATATTAATATTATTTTCTTTTTTGAAATACACTTTCCAATCTGAAGTAACTTTATTTATTTCTTCTACAGTGCCGGTTAAACCAATTATTTCATCGTGAAAAGCGCTAACATAATCTGAAAGAACCTCTTCACTGTCACGTTCGGGATCAACTGTAATAAATAATGGTGTAATTTTTTCATTTTCCAATTTGTCTAAAACATTTGACATAGTTAATAATGTTATTGGACAAACATCGGGGCAATAAGTAAAACCAAAATATATTAGCATAGGATCTTGATTATTTAATGTATTAAAAATTTTTCCATCATGCGTTCTTAGTTTAAAGTGGCCACCAGGAATTCCTTCCTGGTTTTCAACTTCAGTAACCACTTTATCTTGGCTATAATTTCTATTAGATGAAATAAAGAATGTTCCAAAAAGATATAAAACAAAAACTAAAATGGAAGCAGTTAACAGAATTAAAAAATATTTTTGAAACATAAAGAACTATGTATAATAAGATATTATTAAAATCCATTAATTTATGTAGTAAGGAGAAAAATCATAAAAATATTAATATTAACTATTATTTTAATTTGTACTCCATTGACTTTTATTAAGGCTCAATATGGTGGATTCAATGACAGTCCATTTAAAGAAGGCTCTCTCGTCACAGCAGTTAAAACTGGAAGATTACAGGATATTGTTTCTGCGCTAAATTCTGGAGCATCTATTAACGAAAAAGATTTTGATGAAGTACCAGCTTTGTTATTGGCAATTGAGCGCTCTAGGTTGGATATGGTTTTATTTTTGTTGGAACAGGGTGCAAGAGTGAATTTAAAGGATCAAGAAAATCGTACTGCATTATCTCTTGCAGTATTTAAAGATGATCCCAACTTAATTAAAACACTAATAAGTTACGGTGCAAATCCTAATAAATTGGGTCCTAATAGGCAAACCCCTCTTATTATTGCCTCCCGGGAAGGAAAATATAATTCAGTAAAGGCTCTTTTAGATGGTGGAGCTTACCCTGAAGATACAGATTTAACTGGAAGAACTGCCCTTGATTGGGCAAAAGCAAAAAGATACAAAAGAATTGAGGATTTATTATTAGAAATGGAGCTTACAGAAAATAAATAAGCTATTCAGCAGCGACTTGTCTGTTTATATCACGGAAATTGATTGCCTTAAGATACTCTAAGCCTTCATCAGCTATGTCATCACCTACCATCCTGTCTCCTTCAGCCTTTAATTCGTCAAGATTTACATAAATTGAATAAAAATCTTTTGTTCTATCTGTTATTATACCAGCTTTAAACAATGTTTTTACCAAAACTCTAAAAATATTAGTAGATTCACTCATTTGCTCTCTTCTGGTTTCATCAGAGATAATATCATGGAGTTCATGCAGAACAACTTCCCAGTCAAGGCCAAATTGTTCATAGATGACTTTTTTCTGTTCTGGGTTAACTAAATTGAATAATAAAACTTGGAAGCAATTCGCAGCCCAATCTTCAATAATATTTTGTTCATTTTCATCAAGTTTGGGGATAGTTCTATCAGCCCATATTTTGCCAAATTTGTGATGAAATGCTTCATCAGTCATTACTAGTTGCATCAACTTTTTTAATACAGGATCATAAGTATGTTGAAAAACTGTCGCAAAAGCACCCATTGCAAGACCCTCAACTAAAATTTGCATACCGACAATTTTTTTATACACCTCAGGTGCATTCACTAATTCCGATAATAAATTTCCAAGTGTTTGACCAACAGGAAGTGGTTTACCCCACCTAGATTTTATATATTTTGCAAAACCAGTAACATGTCTAGCCTCTTCACGTGTTTGATTGGCTGCATATTCTTGAGCCCCTTGGTCCTTAAGTATATGGCAAAGACTTGCAGATAAATTTAGGGCACCTTGTTCTCCATGAAGTATCGATGACATTTGCCATCTAACGCTCTCATTAGCAAGTTTTATTTGAGATTTTTTATCTAACTTCATTACTGAAGGGCATTGGATCTCGGGTAGAAATTCCTCGGGCATTATTAAATGATTTTCAATATCAAAACTTTTCGAAAAATCGATATATTTAGTATCTAGAGGATCCCAAAAGTGTGCGTGCGTATCAGAAATTATTTTATCAAAATCGCTTGAACGATTTCCATATCTATCAACATCCATCATTGAGGCAAAATCATCTGGCGCTACCGCTTCGTAAGCTTCATTTTTGGTAATTTGATCTGATTTTTTCAATTTTCTCTCCCCGAGTTATTTTGATAAAATAATTAATAATATAATTAGCAAATATATTCAAGTATTTGAATTTATATGTAATTTATTATCCCTTCTATTATGCAAGCAAACAATAATAAGCCAAGCTGAATAAAGGAAGCAAAAAAATTCGACATCGCATTTTTCTTTGTTGTTTCAATAACTAGAATTACACTTTTCCATAAAAAGTATAAACCACCTATTAAGGCAAAAGAGAGATAAATAAAACCCATGTTGAATAACAATGGAACGAATGAAATCATAATTAGTAAAACAGTCTGAGATAAAATCACATAGGAAGAACTTTTTGCACCAATTAAATTTGGAAGCATTGGAATTTTTGCTTTGGCATAATCTTCCTCGATGGCTATTGCCAGGCTCCAGAAATGAGGAGGCGTCCAAAGAAATAAAATTAAAGATAAAATTATTGCAGAGACTGATAGCATTGGGCTAACGGTTGCTGAACCAGCGAGAACTGCAAAGCTTCCTGCTAATCCACCAATAACAATGTTGTAAATGCTCGATCTTTTTAGAAGTACAGTATAAACATATCCGTAAAATACTGCTCCTAAAAGAAGATATATTGCTGTGGCCATATTTAAGTAAATAGCTGCTAATAATAATGAAGTAACAAGGAGTGCAAAAAAAACAACTAACCAATAAAAATGAGGTTTGAAAAAACCTGTGGCAAATGGTCGCTGAGATGTTCGAGGCATTAATATATCTAAATCTTTTTCATAAAATTGATTGAATGCACTTGAGCTTGCTGAAGATATAAAAGTGCATAAAATTAAAATTATAAATTCATTCAAAGATAAAGAATCGCTTTTAGGCATAATAAAAACCCCAGAAACTGCGCATAAAGTTATTGTTAAACTTATTCTAACTTTAAATAATTCAATAATTTTTTTTGTAATAGTAAGCATATCAATCTTAAGATTTTTTGTTATTTATCTGTTTCTGTTCTTAGACTATTATATTAATAAACCTATTTCTACAATGACCTAAATGTTGTTAGCTCTTACCTTGACTTTACATGACCTATGAGTAATTTGTCTCATAAATGTAAAGCCTGCAAATATATGTTGGTTTAAACATGTAAATTTTATTAGGAGCTTACTCATATGATCGCTTTCGTAATGTTTCTTGTTGTTATTGGATCTATAGTTTTTCACCTTCTTAGCCCATGGTGGTGGACGCCAATAGCATCAAATTGGGGTGGTATTGATTCAATACTTCAACTCACCTTTGCACTGACTGGCTTCGTGTTTGCTGCAGTCATCGGTTTTATGATTTATTGCATATATAAATTTAAAAAGGTCCCTGGCCGAAGGGGCGAGTATGAACCAGAGAGTAAGAAAACAGAAATTACACTTACTGCTGTAACAACAATTGGGATTATTGCCCTTCTAGCCCCAGGCCTTGTGGTTTGGGATGAGTATGTTAGTCCTCCAGATAATGTAGTTCCAATCGAGGTTATGGGTCAACAATGGTATTGGAGTTTTAGACTACCAGGTGAAGATGGAATATTGGGCACTAGCGATGCAAGAAATATTAACGACGAAAATCCTTTCGGGATGAATCCAAATGATCCAAATGGCCAAGATGATGTTTTGATTCAGGGCGATGACCTTCATTTATTAATAGATCAACCTGTAAAGGTTCTTTTGAGATCAATTGATGTTCTACATAACTTTTATGTACCCCAATTTAGAGGCAAGATGGACATGGTCCCTGGTATGATAACATATTATTGGTTTACTCCTGAAAAATCTGGTGAGTATGAAATCCTATGTGCAGAACTCTGTGGAGTTGGTCATCATGCTATGAGAGGTTTTGTAACTGTAGATGATGAATCAAGTTACAATGAATGGCTGTCTGAACAAATCACATTTAAAGAATCAATCGAGTCCGCATCTTTAAATGATAATAAATTTGCGGAAGTTGAATAATTAGAAAGAGGTAAAAAAATGTCTGATGCTATAATTCCAGAAAGAGAAGTTGAAGAACAAGAACTCTACCATGCTAAAAGCTGGTGGACTGAAAAGGTTTTTTCTCAAGATGCAAAGATTATTGGGATACAGTATTTTTGTACAGCTACAGCAATAGCCTTAATTGGCTTAGTTTTATCCTGGTTTATGAGAATACAAATTGGTTTTCCTAGCCTAGCGATTATTAGTGAAGGATTTTATTATCAAGCAATAACAATGCATGGAATGATAATGGTGGTTTATTTCTTAACCGCTCTATTTCTTGGCGGGTTTGGTAATTATTTGATCCCCTTAATGGTTGGAGCTAGGGATATGGTTTTCCCTTATTTAAATATGATAAGTTATTGGACCTTTTTATTAGCCTGCTTGGTATTAGTTGCTAGTTTCTTTACACCAGGAGGCCCCACAGGCGCTGGTTGGACGCTATACCCGCCACAAGCTATTTTGGGTGGAACTCCTGGCCAGGAGAGTGGCATCATACTTATGCTGGTCTCTTTATCCATATTTATTGTTGGTTTCACGATGGGTGGGTTAAATTATGTTGTAACCATTCTTCAAGCTAGAACTAGAGGTATGACGCTTATGCGAATGCCCTTAGCTATATGGGGTATTTTTACAGCTACAGTATTAGCTATGTTTGCATTCCCAGCTCTACTTGTTAGCGCAATAATGATGATTTTAGACAAAACACTTATGACAAGTTTCTTTATGCCAGCACTAGTAGAAATGGGTGAACAGTTAAGCTACGGTGGAGGTAGCCCCATATTGTTTCAGCATTTGTTTTGGTTTTTTGGTCATCCTGAAGTTTATATTGTTGCCCTGCCGGCATTTGGAATTGTTTCTGATGTTCTATCAGTCCACGCAAGAAAAAATATTTTTGGATATAGAATGATGGTATGGGCTATTGTTGCAATTGGAGCATTGAGTTTTATTGTATGGGCTCACCACATGTATGTTAGTGGAATGCATCCATATTTCGGATTTTTCTTTGCAACTACAACATTAATCATAGCCGTGCCAACAGCTATAAAAGTTTATAATTGGGTCTTAACGCTTTGGAAAGGAAACATAACATTAACTGTTCCAATGTTATTTTGCATATCTTTTATAATAACATTTTTGAACGGCGGTTTGACAGGCCTATTCCTCGGTAATGTTATTGTTGATGTTCCTTTATCGGATACCTATTTTGTAGTTGCGCACTTTCACATGGTGATGGGTATTGCACCAGTTCAGGTTGTTTTTGCAGCAATTTACCATTGGTTTCCTCTAATGACCGGTCGTATGTATAATGAAACACTTGGAAGATTACATTTTTGGTTCACCTTTTTAGGATCATATCTGATTTACTTCCCAATGCATTATATAGGATTGATTGGTGTGCCTCGACGTTACTATGAGATGGGTCAAACAGAAGCCTTATATACACAATCTGCCGCTGATCTAAATATATTTATAACCTTGACTGCTCTAGTAACAGGTTTTGCCCAGATCTTTTTCTTCATTAATATGTTTTGGAGTAGGAAGTATGGTGTTCCTGCTGAGAAAAACCCTTGGCAAGCAAATTCTCTAGAATGGCGAACCCCATCAATGCCTCCTGGTCATGGTAATTTTGGTAAAGATCTTCCTATTGTTTATAGATGGCCTTATGATTTTAATGTCCCGGGTGCAAAGGATGACTTCGTACCGCAAGATGTACCTAATTCAGATGTTGAACTAGCTGAAGGTTTTGAGGGCACAGAAATTAAAGCTGAAAAAACATGAGCATTTTTGATACATTAGCGCAAAAGCCTTGGTTGCCTTCGCAAGAAGAAAAGGATAATCTTCACACTGGTAAGTCCTTTGAATTTGACTCTTCTAGGGTTGCGTTAATATGTTTTCTAGGATCTATTACTGCTCTATTTTCTCTATTTTTTGTGGCTTATGTAGGCAGAATGGCCTACGGTGATTGGAGAATACTCCCTGAGCCACCACTTTTGTGGTTTAATACAGCGGCATTAATAATAAGCAGTATTCTTTTTCAAAAGGCTAAAAATTTAGCCAATAGATTTATATTTCAAAGCGCGAAATATTATTTAATGGCTGCGGGTATATTGGCCCTAATTTTTATTGGAGGCCAGTTTAAGGTTTGGAGTTTATTGTCATCATATGGATACTTTGTTGATTCAAATGCATCTTTTGCCTTTTTCTATATGTTAACAGGTTTGCACATGGTGCATATGTTAGGTGGATTAGTCGTTTGGACATGGTCTATGACACAAATGTATAAAACAGATCTTTCTTATACAAAATTGAGATCAACTATCGGTTCAACAGCAATTTATTGGCATTATCTGCTAGTTGTGTGGTTGATTTTATTTTGTCTTTTGATTGTTACATAATTATTTGGGAGTAATTATATATGAGTGATACTTCAACAACCTCTATTAAACCCTTACCAGAAGGTATGGAGGGTTTAACACATGATTGGGGCTCAGATCAGAGAGCCTTTAAGGGTGTTCCTTGGGGAAAGGCTATGATGTGGATATTCCTTCTAAGTGATACATTCATATTTAGTTGTTTTTTGATTAGTTATATGACTGCCAGATGGTCTACTGTCGTGCCATGGCCTAATGCTAGCGAAGTTTTTGGTCTGACTGTAGGAGGTGTTAATGTTCCATTGCTTTTAATTGCTATCATGACTTTTATCTTGATTACAAGCAGCGGTACTATGGCTATGGCAGTCCGAAGTGGATATCAAAAGAAACGTAAGCAAACTGCTATTTTACTACTTGTAACTGCAATATTAGGAGCTTCATTTGTTGGAATGCAGGCATTTGAGTGGACTAAATTAATTAGTGAAGGCGTTAGGCCTTGGGAAAATCCATTTGGTGCTCCACAATTTGGTTCTGTATTCTTTATGGTTACTGGTTTTCACGGTTTTCATGTTTCTATTGGTGTTATTTTCCTATTTATAAATGTCAGAAAAGTATGGAGAGGCGATTACGATACTGGAACAAGAGGTTTCTTCACATGGCAAAAGGGAAGATATGAAATCGTTGAAACTCTTGGGCTATACTGGCACTTTGTTGATTTAGTCTGGGTATTTATTTTCGCATTTTTCTATCTATGGTGAGGTAAAATATGGCAACTGAAGGACAAGAACACCCGATAGGTGTTTATTTAAAAATTTGGATACTGCTTTTTGTTTTAAGCATCTTCTCTTATATGGTTGATTTTTATCAATTACAGGGTTGGCTTAGGTGGAGTTTAATTTTAATTTTTATGTTTCTTAAGGCCGGTTTCATTATGGCCATCTTTATGCATATGGTATGGGAAAGAATGGCATTAGTGGTAGCGCTTTTATCCCCTATGGTAGCCGTATTAGTTTTCATGGCTATAATGGGTTATGAGTCTGAATACACTCAAACAGCAAGAGATGTATTCTTTGATGATGGAAAACCGGATAAGGTTTGGGCTGTTCCCCATGGTGCACATAAAGCTGATCACAATGGTGATACCCACTCTGGCGGTGACTCACACTAATTATATTATGTTCAATTTAAAAAAATTTAATACTTATTGTTTCTTAATAATATGCTTTTATTTATATTCTTCATTTGATTTAAATTCTCAGGATAGAGAAGTTATCCCATCTTATATCTTAAAAATGGAAAAAATTGCTGAAAAAGGTAATTCTGATGTTCAATACAATTTAGGCTTACTTTATTCAAATGGTGAAGATGTAGAAAAGGATATTGAAAAAGCAATTTACTGGTTCAAAAGATCAGCTTCCCAAAATAATGTTTTAGCACAATATAAACTCGGATATATTTATGATAACGGTTTAGGCGTTAAAAAGGACCCTGATAGGGCTTATCAATATTATCGCAGTGCTGGTGAAAAAGGCAATGCTGATGCACAATATAATTTAGGAATTTTTT
>CEUL01138115.1_pt1 | contig 12005 bp, 16 predicted proteins | sample 427021 | NCBI WGS metagenome assembly CEUL01 (sample SAMEA2622800, study PRJEB7988) | marine metagenome | isolation source: saline water (ENVO:00002010), including | reverse complement strand
AAAGTTATTATAAATAAATTTTTCATTTTATTAGAATATCAAAAATTAGGTATATAGTAATAAAAAAATTATTATAAAATTAAAAATTATATTTTCTATAGAAATTAAGTGATGAGATGTTATTTTAAATTAAGAAAAAAATATTTATAATTATATCTATTTCAAGGATTATTTTCATGTATATAGCAATGAACCGTTTTAAAATTATCATAGGTCGAGAAAAAGATTTTGAGAAAATTTGGAAAAATCGTGAAACCCATTTGGATGATGTAACAGGATTTATCGAGTTTCATTTAGTTAAGGGAAAAACAGAAGAAACCTATACACTTTATGCATCACATAGCACATGGAAATCACAAAATGATTTTTCTAATTGGACCAAATCTAAAGAATTTCGTCAGGCACATAAAGGAGCAGGAAAGCATAGTGATATTTATTTAGGGCATCCAGTTTTTGAAGGTTTTGAAGTTATCACCTTATAACAAGTTTAAGTAAAAAAATTACTATTAAAACACAATTATTTATTTTAAGATAATGAAATGGAAAGTATTAAAATATATCAAGTCGATGCATTTGCTAGTAAACTATTTTCTGGCAATCCTGCAGCAGTTTGCCCTTTAAATGATTGGTTGCCAGATGAAGTTATGCAATCAATTGCTTTAGAAAATAATTTATCAGAAACGGCCTTTTTTATAAAAGATAAAGATAATTTTTTTCTTAGATGGTTTACACCTAAAGTTGAGATTGATTTATGTGGACATGCCACTCTTGCTGCTGCACATATTATATATTCTGAAATGAATTATAAACCTGATAATATAGAATTTAAGATCAAATCTGGTGATATTTTAAATGTAAATCGTAATCAGAATAAATTAAGTATGAATTTTCCTGCATATGAGCCTATGAGTGTAGATCAAAATTTAGATGAATTATATAATGCTTTAGGGCTTAGGCCATTATTATTTCTTCATGGTAATTATGGATTAGCAGTTTTCAAAAATGAAAATGAAATTATAAAAATTGCACCTAATTTTAACGTTCTAGAAGAATTACCTTATAATGGAATAATAGTTACGGCACCTGGAAATAATGTTGATTTTGTATCACGGTTTTTTGGTCCTAAACTTGGTATTACAGAGGACCCAGTTACGGGTGGTGCACATTGTGATCTGATTCCTTATTGGTCGAAGCGGTTAAATAAAAAAGATATGATAGCAGAGCAATTATCTAAAAGAGGAGGGGAATTATATTGTTCATATCTCGGGAATAGAGTAATTATTGGGGGTAAGGCAATTACTTATATGCAAGGAGAATTGCTATTAAACAATATAGTTTCTGATGATAAATAATATTAAAATTATTCCGTGTTCAAATGCTATAGGAGCTATTATTGAAGGCGTTAAACTAAATGAAAAGCTTCAGCAAGAAACTATTAATATTATATATGATACTTTTTTAAAATATCAGGTAATTTTTTTCCGAAATCAACATCTGACAGAAGTAGAATATTTATCTTTTGCGAAAAAAATTGGTAAACCAATAATGTATCCTTTTGTGAAAGGCTTGAAAAAATATCCTGAAATTACACCAATTTTAAAAAAAGAAACTGACTTAAATAATTTTGGTGGTATATGGCATAGTGACACTTCATATTTAAAAAAACCTCCAAAAGGAACTATGTTATATGCATTAGAGGTTCCTGAAAATGGAGGTGATACAGAATTTTCTAACCAATATCTTGCATATGATCATTTATCTAAAGATATGAAGATTTTTTTAGATAATAAAAAAGCCCTTAATATTTCTGGTAAAGAAGAAACAGCAAAAACGAGATCAGATTTAAGAAAACATTCTTCTACGCAAGTTAAAAGTGATGATCATGAAGCTGAGCATCCCGTTGTTAGAACACACCCTGAAACAAAAAGAAAATCTTTATATATCAATATTGCGCATACTAAATGTTTTACAGATATGAGTGTTGAAGAGAGTGCTCCAATTTTAGATTCACTATTTAAACATCAAATTAAATCCGATTTTATATATAGATTTAAATGGGAGAAAGGTTCAATAGCTATATGGGATAATAGATGTATATTACATAATCCTATTAATGACTATTATGGAAAGAGAAGATTAATGCATAGAATAACATTTGAAGGGGACACACCTATTTAATGATTAAATATATTATAATTATATTTTTATTCATATTTACTAATATTTCTCTTAGTAAAGATATCAGTTGGTATGACTTAGAATTAAGAAATAATTTATTTTATGAAAAAGGTAAAAATATACCTTTCACTGGTGAAATTAAGAGCAATAGAAATGGTAAGATTATTAACGGTATGAAAGAAGGAGCATGGTTAGAATATTGGAGTGAAGGTAAAATAAGCTCTTTAACAAACTATAAAAACGGTAAATATAATGGAGAATATTTCAGCTATTATAAGAATGGTCAATTAAATGTAAAAACATATTATAAAAATGGTAAAAAGGAAGGAGATTTTTTTGATTATTATCAAACTGGCCAACTAAATTGGAGAGAATTTTATAAAAATGGTAAAGTAGATGGCACCTCTATTATATATCATGAAAATGGTAATTTATGGTATAGAACAAATTTTAAAGAGGGGGTTAGACATGGTATTTATCAAAAATTTAATATTAATGGTAAATTAATTGAGGAGAAAACATACGTAGATGGAAATATAGATGGAGAATGGGTAAAATATAATAATGATGGTGAATTGTTTGATATAAAAATATATAAAGATGGTGTATTAATAAAAAATTGAAATTCTAAATTTAAATAAAAATTTTCTATTTTAAGCAGTTGTATATTTGTTTATAAATTCATTAGCCTTACTAAAAATTAGCTCTCTTCTTTCTGGTTTAATTTTACCTAAAGCATTATTCATAATTGAAAGTCTTGGATTAGATTTAAAATAATTTAAGTTATCGTTAATAAATTTCCAATATAATCCATCTAAAATTTCACACCAATTTCCTTTTTTATAATTACTCATTTTAAGAATATAATTTGATCCACATAAATAAGGTTTAGTAGAAAATATTCCTCCATCAGAAAAAGTTCCCATTCCATAAACGTTAGGAATCATAACCCATTCTGATGAATCTATAAACATTTCCATAAACCATTTATAAATTTCGTTAGGGTTAATTCTAGATAATGTCATTATATTAGATAATATCATTAACCTTGGGATATGGTGGGTATACCCATAGTTTATGCAGTCTTTAATTGTGTCATCTAGAGGTTTTATTCCTGTTGTTCCTTGATACCAGTCTAAAGTTAATTTTCTATTATGATTCCAAAAATTAGACTTCAACTGTTCTTTGCCTTTGGTATCATTTATACCTTTTATAAATTCTCTCCAGCCAATTATTTGTCTTATAAAACCTTCGAATGAATTTAAAGGTATATTATTTTTCTTATATGTTTTATACGCTATGCTAATAATTTCATCAGGTGTTATTAAACCCATATTCATCATAGGGCTTAAATTACTATGAAATAGAAAATTATTTTCATCAATAATCGCATCTTCATAATGACCGAAGTTATTGAATTTATATTGTAAAAATTTTTCAAACCATTTTAAAGTATCTTTTCTGTTTGTTGGAAACCAAATATTATCCATATTACCTGGATGATCTGAAAAATATTTTAGAATATCTTCTTTTACTTTTGTTAAATTATTAGTATTTTTTATATTGGGTTTTTTTGGAACAATAACATCTTTAGTAATTTTTTTTCTATTTTCATCATCGAAAGACCATTTACCTCCAGAAGGCTTACCATCAGATTCTAATAAAATATTCATCCTTTTTCTTATATATTTATAAAAATGTGCTTGTAAAAAATTACTTTTATTATTGCCATATTCTTTAAAATCATTTTTAGACAAAATAAACATTGGATTTTTATGATTAGTCCATGAAAGACTTTTTACATTTTCTACATTCTTTATTTTATCTTTTAAAAAACTATCAACTAGTTCAAATTGATGGATGTGTTTTATAGAGTTATTTTTTATTACCAAGGATAATTTTTTTTCAAAACTATCTTTAAAGTCCCTATCTTCTATACTGTGATAATGAACTTTAAATCCATTATTTTTAAGATTATTTCTGTACTCTCTCATTGCCAAAAAAAACATTAATATTTTTAATTTATGGTGTTTTTGCTCTCTACATAACCCATAGTCTTCAGACATGAAAACATCTGTGCAGCCTGTATTTTTAATATATTTTAATGGAAATAATTGATTTCCTAGAATTATTAAAAGATTTTTTTTAACCATTAAACACCATTATTTACGTAATTATACTTTATTTGTTATTAAACAGATTTTATGCTTATATTTTTATACTTTTTTTACTTAAATTGACTAATATATATATATATATATTTTAAATAATATTTATTATAAATTTGGATGTTACCTTGATTAATTCTTTTCTAAATAAGGATGTTTTTTTTAAAATTAAAGAACATAAAATTTTTCAATCTATTGTAATTATTGCTATTATTATTTCTGCTTTTCTTATAGGAGCATCTACTTTTGAAATTAATGAAACTCTTGTTTCAATATTTTTAATTGCGGATATTCTTATTACACTTTTTTTTGTTTTAGAAATAATTATAAGGTTTATTGCAGAACCAAATAAAAAACTTTTTTTTAAAAATGGATGGAACATATTTGATACAATTATAGTTCTTGTATCTATCATTCCAATTGGCCCTAATTCATCAGTTTTGTTATTAAGGTTATTACGAATTTTTAGAGTCTTAAGACTTATTTCTGCTGTTCCTGAGTTAAAAGAACTTATAGAGGCATTATTTTTGTCTATTAAACGAGTTTTTTATGTAGCACTTTTATTATTTATTATTTTATATATCTATGCATCGTTTGGATCAATTTTGTTTTCGGACGCAGATCCTGAAAGATGGAAAGATATGGGGATATCGATGATAACATTGGTTCAGGTTCTTACTTTATCTAGTTGGGAGCAAGTAATGCTGCCGTTACAGAAAATTTATTGGTGGGCTTGGATTTATTTTTATAGTTTTGTAGCAATTGGTTCTATAACTATTTTAAATTTGATTATTGCTGTTTTAGTGGATGTGGTTACAAATCAAAAAAGAAACTAAAATTATACTAAATATTTTTTATAAAATTTTCTCTCCAAAAGGTGTAGAGTCCTGCGCCAATCACAATTATAGATCCTATTATTATTGGTATTTCTAAAACTTCTTTAAAAATAAAGATTCCTATTATTGTTACAAATACTAAGTGAAGATAATTGAAAGGTTGTAAAAGAGATGCCTCAGAAATTTTTAATGCATTTATTATACAAATATTAGCTATTAATGCTAATATACACATTAAAATAATCCAGAACCAATCAATATTTTTCACTTCTGTATAGAAGAATGGGCCTAATGATGATAAAATTAATGCGCCAATAACTGCAGTATAAAATAATGTAGTATCATTATTATCATATTTAGAAACTAGCCTCGTGAGAATTTGGTAGGTAGCAAATAAAAACGCACAACCTAAAGCTAGAAAAGAGAATGGTTCAAATGGAATTAAACCAGGCCTTAAAATTATTAATATTCCTATAAAACCTGTCGTAATTGCTAACCATCTTCTCCATCCTACTTTCTCTTTTAAAATAACAACTGATAATGCAGTTCCGATTAAGGGTCCAATTGCAAATATTGCAGAAGTTTGTATCAAGCCAATCTTATAAAAACAATAATGGGCTGAGCATAGTTCAACCGTTAAAATAACACTTCTTATAATTTGTAAGTATTGTATTTTACTTTTAGATATTTTTAAAAATGAATGTCCTCTTCTTGAAGAAATATAAAAAACAAAAATGACAAAAAACCAATATCTGAACATTCCTAGAGTAATTACATTATAATATTGTGAAAGATATCTAATAATACCATCCATACATGAGTAACAAAATATAGCAGTTACCATAAGTAATATACCTATTTTATTATTATATAATCTCTTATGCATTTTAATGTGATCATGTAAGTTAAAAAAGTAGTAGCTAAACAATATAATTCTTTTAAGATAAAATATAGCTTATTTTATATTAGCAGATTGGAAAATGCTATGTATGTACCAAAACATTTTGAGGAAAATAGACCAAATGAAATAATAAGGATTATAAAAAATTTTCCTTTAGCTACATTAGTTTCGAATTCTTCCAATAGTTTAATGGCCAATCATTTACCGTTATTATTAAATAAAACTTCTAATAATAAATTTGAGCTGGTAGGGCATATAGCCAAAGCTAATAATATCTATAATGAAGTTTCTAATAATGATGAAGTAATGGTTATTTTCAGATCAGAAGATGCATACGTTAGTCCTAATTGGTATCCTTCACGAACAAAAAATATAGAGCATGTTCCAACTTGGAATTATCAAGCAGTTCATTTATATGGAAATATTGCATTTATTAATGATAAAAAAATTATACTTAATTCTTTAAAAGAGTTAACAAGGGTTTTTGAGAAAAAAAAAATTAATAAAAATGATTGGAATTTAAGTAAAGTTTCAAATAATTTTATGTCGTCAATGCTTACAGAAATCGTTGGTATTAAAATTGTAATTACAAAGCAAGTCGCAAAATCTAAATTAAGTCAAAATAGAAAAAAAGAAGATAGAATAAACGTAAATAAAGAAATAAAAAATTCTGGTTTTAATTTTTTATCTAATTCTATGAATAAACTATAATTCTGTTATAATTAATACATAGTGTAATAAATATATTTTTTATTTAAGGAAATAATATGACAGACGCTAATATATCTCCAGAGGGAGTTCCGGCTCCTAAATTAGAATACATTATGACTTATCAAGCTGATCTTTTACCAGCCCAGAATATAAATAGGGATAAAGTAGTATGGGATGCAGCTACTACAGGTGGCTGGGTAAAAGATATTTGGGGAAATAAAGGAAAATTAATACCTCCTTCGGGAGATTGGATGACAGTATTACCAAATGGCACTTTATATCAGGATGTTCGAGCTACTGTGTTAATGGAGGACGGAGCACTTTTATTTGTAGAGTATAAAGGAAAGGTTAAATGGAAGTCACATGTACCAGAAAAAATTGAAACAGGAAAACCTATCACATGGGAAGACCATGAATATTTTATAAATAGCCCAACCATTACGACCGAATCTAAAAAATATGAATGGATGAATGATGTTATATTTATTAATAAGGTTGTGGAGGTTCAATTAAATAATGATAAAAAAATGTATGTTAGATACGATACTTATCAGGTAGTTATGCATCCTTAAAAATATACTTATTTAATCCATTTATCAATTATATTTCCTAGTACAACCATTCTTATCACTTGATTAGTGTTATTTACATAGCTTTGTATAGTTGAAAAAGTTTCTTCACTAATATTATACTTAGCCTTTTGTCTTTTCAGGTTGATACCATCTTCTTTTATATAATTTAGTATATCTTCTGAGGCTTTTAAAATCTTACCACTGTTTTCTAGAGGTATGCATTTTTTATAAACTAGTAACAAAAAATTTGGCCAATAAGCTAAATGTCTCCATAAAGTTGCTACATGAGAATTAATACCTTTTGGAGAACCGATAGAATTTATATTTTTAACTATATCCCATGTTTCTTTGCTTATTTCCTCTTTATTCAAGAGTTTTGGAAATTCTGGTTCAAATATATTCTTTTGAATATTAGTATTTATTAAATTTATACTAGGCTTATATTCAGAGCTAATAAAAGCAGATAAAGCCATTAAATTCATACCATTTGATTTATTATAAACTTTGATTATATCTCTAATATGTTTAATATCTTTTTGATTAAATTCTTTATGATTAAATTTATTTGGAATGGGTAAGTAAACAGAATTAATCATCTTAGTAAGAGCTAATTCGGGTATTCCTGACAAATATATAGGTTTTGTAAGAGACCAAACTTCCTCTAAACTATTTTCCATACTTGCAAGACCTCTCCAAATAGAAGTAATTAAAGGAATATTCATTGTTTTTCTTATATCTAAAAAAATTTCAGCTGTTTTTCCTTTTGCTTGTTCTTCACTTATAGCGGTAACAGGATCATATGAAAAATCGTAATTAGACAAAATAAATACCTTTTATATTAAAAATAATATTTAATCATAGGATTAATAGTTTGTCACATAAGCTATGCATTATTATAATTGACCTGAGAAATTTTATTACATTATAATTAAATGTACATTCTATAATATAATTTGCGCGAGTGATTTATTGATGGAATAGGATGAGGACTAATATTTAATGACAAATAAACTTTATAATAAATATCATTCAAAGCTTACTAAATGTTTTAATTTAATAGAAGAATGTTTTTGGGATTTGCAGGAAGTTTATGACGAAACTAAAATTATATATGATTTAAATGAAAAAAATTGTGCAACATTACCATATGGTTTATGGAAATTTTATTTAATTGAAGAGTGTGTAAAGGAAATAGAATTAGAAAATGGTAATGGAATTTACACATTAAGTTGTGATAATTTTTGTGAATTAATAAGAAGATATTCAACTTGGAAGCCTAAAGATTATAGCGAATGGAACACAGATGACGATTTATTAGGTATCTCAAAAAAAGCAAAGGATTGTTTATCAAATATAATATATGATTTGCAAAATAGAAAAGATAGTAATGTTAATTTTTATAGAGATTTAGAACTACCTGTGGAGTAACTATGAAAGTAAGTATAGATGTTGAAGAAGGTGCGCTAGAATTAATGTCTAAAGGTAAATTAGACGAGCCAGTAATCATGTTAAATTTACTAAAATATTTAGAGAAGGCTAAACTAGGTTTTGGAGTTGATGGATTAACCGGAAAAGAAGCCTATAAAGTTTATGGTAAAGAATTTGCAAAATTTCAACCATTATATGGAGGAGAACCTATATGGATGGGAAGGTCTCATAATTCTATAATTGGAACAGATGATTGGGATATAGTAATTTTAGTAAGGTATCCTAAAAGAAAAAATTTTATTGGTATGTTTCAAGACCCTAAATATAAAGCTATTGCTCCTATAAGAGCTGCGGCTTTGAAGGATAGTAGGATAATTGAGATGACTCAATTATTACATAAAGTTACTAATTAATATGATAGTTTCAATTGATCATCTAGTTTTAACGGTCAAAGATATTAATAAGACTGTTGACTTTTATTGTAATATATTAGGAATGAAATATGAGGAATTTAAGTTAAGTAAAGATTTTAACACGAGGAAGTGTATTAAATTTGGAAAACAAAAAATAAATTTACATGAATATGATAATTTAATTATTCCAGGTGCAAAATTACCAAGACCGGGAACTGCAGATATTTGCTTCATTTCTGAAATAGATATTTTAGAGTGGAAAAATATATTTATAAAAAATTCAATAAATATCGAGTATGGTCCTACTGATCAAGTAGGGGCTGATGGTAAATTACGATCAATATATGTACGTGATCCAGACGAAAACCTTATTGAAATAGCAAATAAAGTAAATTAAATATTTGTGTTGGTTTTTAGTTTATAAATAGATTATTTTGCGTAATCTTTGGAAGTATAAAAGTTGTAAATGCACCAATTAAAAAAATAATTATAGTAAAAATATATAAATATCTATTGAAGCAATTCAATTTTCTACATGATTGTTCTGCTCCAGGGGCTGCTGGACAAATATAGTTTCTATTTTTCCATTTTATAATACCACTCGCTGTTATTAATGTGCCTGAAACTATAAATAATAAAACACTATATTTTTCTAACAAAAGTAATTTTGGAAAAGTAGAGAACATAGATACTAATATAGGACCGCCACCTAATAATAATAAAAATGCGGGTAAGGCACAACATATGCACATACTAATGCTAGTAATTAGACTTGCTGCCGTTAATGCAAGCGCTCTCTTGGGTTTCATTTTTAAATCTATTGTACTCATTTAACTAATTTAATATTGATAACTCTAAAAACTAAGGTGCTAGGAGGAGAGCCTTAGCACCTTAGGTAAATATTATATAATAATGCAATAATATTGCATTTGAGAAATAAATTGTCAAATATAAAATTTATGTTATTGTTGTTTTATGAAACTTGATCATAAAAAAATACAAAAAAAAGAAAAAGCAATAAGTATTTGTATGGATAAAAATGAATCTATTACGCCTAATAGATTACTCATTTTAAATATTCTATTAGAAAGTGATATACCTATATCTGCTTATGATATTAATTCTATTATTAAAAGTAGGGGTAAAAATTTAAATATTTCTTCAGTTTATAGAGTAATAGAGTTTTGGGTGAAGTTAAATGTTATTCATAAAATATCTTATCTAAACAAATATATGTTATGTGATAATACAGATGAAAAGCATACGCATATAACTAATATATGTACAAGTTGTTTGAGTGTTATAGAAACGTGTAACGAAACTATGGGTTTAGATCTGAAAGAAAGCTCTAAAAAGCTCGGAGTATTACTTAGTCCAGATATTAATATTGAAATACCTATTATTTGCCAAAAATGTCAATAAATATGCATAAGTAAAAGTAATTATTGCAATATTATTGCATAAATGGCATATTATTCCATGATGCTATTTTTTATATGAGTTAAAATTATGAGTAAAAACCTTATTTCAATCAATAATTTAGACTATAGTATATCTAAAAATGTAAAATTTAGACTTAAAATTAAAAAGTTTGAATTAAATAAGAGTGATAGTATTCTAATATATGGAGATTCTGGCACCGGAAAATCCACTTTTTTGAATTTAGTATCAGGTGCTTTAAGTCCTAAAAAAGGTAAAATTAATGTTTTAGGAACCGAGATTACTAACACTTCTTCAAGTCAAAAAGATGTAATTAGGGGTGATCATTTTGGAATAGTTTTTCAAACTTTTAATTTATTGCCTTATTTATCAGTAAAAAACAATATCCTACTTGGTAAAGCATATTCTAAAAAAAAGGAATTAAAATCTAATAATGAAGAAGTAAAGATTTTGATGGATAAATTATCTCTGAATTACGAGAGTCTTATAGAGCGTAAGGCATATGAGTTAAGTATAGGTCAACAACAAAGAGTAGCTGTTGCAAGAGCATTAATTGGAAAACCTGAAATTATTTTAGCTGATGAACCTACTTCTGCATTAGATAAGAATAATCAAAAAGAATTTATTAATTTATTATTTAAATCGCTTGATGATAATGAACAGGGTTTAATTATGGTTAGTCATGATAATAAATTATCCGAGAAGTTTAAAACTGTAAAAAATATTAATGAAATATGTGAGATAAATAATGATTAAATTTACTTTGGTATTTCAGTCTTTACTAAATAGGTGGTTGAGTTGTTTATTAATTATTCTAACCCTCTCATTTTCTATTTCATTGTTTTTTACGGTATCGCGTATACAGGAAACTGTAAAATCGAGCTTTCAAAATACTGTATCAGGAGTAGATAGTGTAGTTGCTGGCCGAGGTGGTAATTTACAAATATTACTTAATAGTGTTTTTTTAATTGGAGAGCCAAGTAATACAATAAAGTGGAATACATACAAAGATATAATTAGTAATAATCAAATCAAATGGGCTGTACCTATCTCCTTAGGTGATAGCCATAAAGGGTATAGAGTAATTAGTACCAATAATGATTATTTTAAGGAAATTAAATATTCTTCAGGAAAAAAAATAGAGTTTAATGCTGGGAAATCTTTTAATGATGTTTTTGATGTAGTTTTAGGCAGCCTAGTGGCAAAAAAGTTGAATTATAATATTGGTTCAGAGATAATAATAACTCATGGTTTATCTGAAGGTGGTGAGGTTCATACATTCCACTCAGAGAAAGATAATGGTCATACGGACCATGACGATCATGCAAAGCATGAAGATCATGATGACCATGCTGACC
>CEUL01377264.1_pt1 | contig 12041 bp, 21 predicted proteins | sample 427021 | NCBI WGS metagenome assembly CEUL01 (sample SAMEA2622800, study PRJEB7988) | marine metagenome | isolation source: saline water (ENVO:00002010), including | reverse complement strand
CGCCCGAGGGTGTAGGATCACCGCTCGCCACCGACGAGGGAAATACCGACGCCGCATCGCCCGCCCCCAGCGGCGGCAACAGCGTTTCATCATCCACCAAAAACGATCCGCCGTGCCCGGCATCACCACCACATGCGTTCAGCAGAGATACGCCCGCAACGGCAGGCACAAGACCGAGAATACGGCGTCTGGTCAGCGGCATGGCGCACCAACGCGGCGATGAGTTCTTTTCATGACATTAGCGGACCAAGGTCTGTATAGAGTGTGTAGAACGAGCAAGCGCCCAAATCGATGTCGATGATGTTATGCGAATCTACTTACACCAGCAAACGGCGGGCCTTCAAACCGCAGAAACCACAGCGGCAGCGGCTAACGCCTGTTATATTTTTGTGCTCATTAACTTGCTACTGCCAGAAAACCCAAACTGCTCATACAGCCCATGAGCATCATCGGTTGCAAGAAATTGAAACTTCGCGCTCCAACGCGGATCGTTGGTGATCTCACCGAACATCCACTTTCCAAGGCCCCTACCACGATGATCCGGATGAATTATTAAATCAGCGATATAGGCTACAGAAGCGAAATCAGTGACGACTCGCGCAAAGCCGACCTGTTCACCTTTGTGAAGCAACGAGAAGCAAATGCTATTCTCTATTGAGACCATCATGGTCTCCAGCGGCCTTTCTTTAGCCCAATACGATGACCTTAGAAGTGCTTCAACCTTATCAAGTTGCACATCACTTCGATCATCACTTATGCGGTACTCTCCGTTTTCTTTGCTCATAGCTTCCCTGAAATATAACGACTCAATGTGGGGCTGCCGTAACAAATCTAAGCGGTATGCAGGCAGCCCACCAACATTGACCTTTTTGCCCTACGTTACAAGCCCTGTTTCTCTGCAAAAACATCATCGTTTGGATCTGAGTTCCATTGATATTCTGTCCAATCCGCAATTGATTCGGCCTTACGTTTACCCCATATCTCGTCAATTAACGCTAAGGACATATCAATTCCAGCTGACACGCCTGCCGAAGAAAAGATATTCCCATCCTGAACCCAGCGAGCTTTGCCAATCCAGTTGGTATTCAACCCCTGAGAACACACCCATGAAAATGCGAGTTTATTGGTGGTTGCATTTTTGCCGTCAAGTACTCCGGCTTTTGCGAGTAAAGCACTACCCGTGCATACAGAGGCAACATACTTTGCCCTTGAAGCTTGGCCTGAAATCCAATTAATAACCCCGGTATTTTCCACCTCTTTCCGCGTTCCTATGCCACCGGGAACCAGGATAATGTCATAATCTGACTTTATTGAAATTTCTTCTTGGGCCATCACGGCTGGGCCTTGAGCTGAAGTTATTGCGCCGGCTTTTTCAGCAACCATATAAATGTCTAAATCATCGATTTGCCCAAACATTTCTAGTGGGCCAAAGACATCCAATAGCTCGAATCCTTCAAAAAGCAAAACACCTAGTTTCATAATAATTCTCTATCGGTGTAGCCATCACGCTCACAACTGGGAAGGCGGAACTGCGTAGGGAGACCCCTTCAAAAAGTAGACGCCACTACTAATGCGTCCGCGCCGCGCGTTGTCCATAGAAAACTTCCCCCGGGCGTTTGCTGCCTTGGCATGTTAAGTTTTGGACACAACTTCATTGAGCATCCCGATTAACCTCTCGGCCTCCTGCTTTGAAAGCTTTACCGACTTCATACTAGCGCCGAGCTTAACGTTCTCAGAAATCTCTAATCCGAGATGCCTTTCTCCCGATTTTGATTGAATAACGTGGGCGCGAATCTTAGTGGTCAGCATGCCTGAAGACTGAACGATCTCATCATTTGCCGTATCAACGATGTTTCCTCCCATCATTATTCCTTTTCCTTTCTTAGAAAACATTGAGTACATAACAAATGCGAAGAACGCTACAAAGACAACAGGAGAAATATTTTCGAATAACTCATTCATAAACGTTCTATCCTTTCAGCTGGGACGAGACCCCAAAATGGAGGCCCACACTACGGGATGGGCAGTTCTGCTCTGCTCGGTTAAACATTTTCGCTAACGCTCCCTCTTGCTTACAACACTCGCCCTCCAAGTGTGATATTTGGACGAGCGTCAACCTTCTTGTGGTGAACCCCCAGGCCATTCTTGCCGCCTGCAGTATGCTGACAACGAAATACATACCAAAGACTGCTAAATAGACTTTAGATTCAAATGGCTGCACTCCTGTATTCTGGCGATAATTAGGCCAGCGATCAGGAAACAACACCATATAGAAAGCCGACGCCAATGCCGCCGCTGGCAGCCACTATAGGGTTTCTATTCGTACGGACTAGCGATCTCACAATGTGTGTCAGAGAGATATTGCACCGACTGTAATGTAGTGGTGAATTTCCATAATGATGTTTAACGCCAGCAACACCGGACGACTTTAAGTTGATGGAGCGCAGCGGAAGCAGCTTAAAGGCGTTCCGAATGATTGCGCTTGTTAGTTGTTTGTTGATATCTCGTAAAATTCAAACCCGACATCCTCAACTATTTGGTCAACTTTTTCAGCGTAGGTAACTCGCCATTGGATATTGAAGTAACCATTACCACTTTTAACTGTGTATGGAACGCCTGCATTTTCAAAGCTTCGCTTATATCTCAAGGTGAAGCTCAGACACCGCAACTTCTGAATCCATATCATATGGTGATGCATCTTCCCGCATAGTTATCCGCCTTTTGATACGACGAACTTCAGCAACATCTTTCTGGAGGTACCACACACGGCCATCTGTTACTTTAAATGGTATACCAGATTTATTTAATTCCCTTAAAACAGCCGATTGTTGATCCGAGTTAGCAAGATTAAATCCCCCTGCTCGTAGGCCAATTAGTTCATTTTCCTTTCCGCAGCCGGAAATAATCAGAGAAATCAGTATGAGGTAAAATTTATTCATGGTTTACAACTAACGCCGGCGCCAGGGGCAGACAAAATGGAGCGGCTTTTTGTGCAAAAATAAGCGGAGCGTTTGCACAAAAAGGTGCGGAGTTTTTGCTGTCCTGCCGCGCTTTTTAGCGGCTAACTGCGCGCCCTTGTTATGGCGGAGATTGTTGCCGAAAGTCCGTACAGCCCTAAGGCTACAAACGCAGTGAGAAAAAGAATATTCCATGCTTCCTTGCGCTTACTAAAATATGAAAACAGATCATTGCCCTTGACCCCAACTATAGCATTGTCGTGGTCACGCGGGTCATACAAGACCGTTACCTTTGCGTCGTACTCCAGTTCTTTAGAGATCAGAACTGGCACCGAGATAATTCCAGCCTCCGTTTGGACTAAATAATGCTTATTAAACGGAAAGCCAATTTTTACCGACTGTAGCCCGACAACAGTTCCTCTGACGACTACTCCATTTTCATGGAGAGATAGGAGCCTCATTGCTTGGTTATACAAAGCCGCGCCCCCGCCAAACACGAGCAAAATGCTTACTATAAAAACTTTGACTATAGCGCGCTCACGATTCATCTATTGGTATCCATAACGACCAAGCGAACCGGCGGCGAAGCCGTCCAGGTTGCGCGCCTTGTTATATGGCGCAATCACTATCTGTGAATATCGTTTCGTTAAGCTCATTGGTACGTTCTTTCAATTTCGACTCGATACTTTTTAAATAACTAATCGCAAGCTGACTGAGCTGCCCATCGCCCAGCGCTTTTCCAAATCGGGGATTTCTTGACAATACTACTACTACACACAACCCCTTTAGCGAAGCTCCATTTAGTTTAGATATTTGGGGCTGCAATGTTCCCACCCCGATAACCTTCCGATAGATCATACCCTCTACCTTTTTAACAATTGTTTCTTCAATCGAGGGGTTTTCGTAAAAATACTCGGCGACTTCCGTAAGCTCTTTTAAATCATTGAGCGTGTTGTCGCTTACAACTGTGTGATCTTCTTGACTGGAGCACCCTGCCAAGAGAAGAAACGTTGCCAGTAAGGCTAGAGTCTCTAAAGCCATATAACGCCTTGCACACGGGCAGACAAAAGCGCAGCTTTTGGCTGTCCGGCCCCGCGCTAGCGGGGCATAGTGCTGCAACTTGTTATAAGGCATTTTGTAACCACGCAAACCTGATAAAGATGCCGATAAATGCGCCCACTATCATTGCCAGACCGGATACAGCGTAAAAACGCTTACTGCCTTCAATTTTTTCTGAGAACGCGCTCGCTATAAATGATGTATAACTGCCTGCTTTTAGCATTGCGCTAACCTGCACAAATACCAGGGCCAGAAGACCAGTGACGCCGTATGCGAGTGCGATACGAACATCCAGTGAAGACAATGCGGCACCTAATACCGCTAGCGATCCATAAAACTTCGACGTGCTACTCATGACTTATAACGCCTTGGTCACGCGCTCGTCGCGTGCACCTTCTTGTTAGCTGCATACCGCCTGCTTTATACATTTAACTCTAGGGTCACTAAGAATTGGCCCTTTGAGGATTAAAATATGAGCATTTACATGCTCTCGAAATGAGGCATATTCACCTACGACCTCATGCGGGATTAACAATGCCTCAATGACGTTGAAGTTTTCGTCGTAGATTACTGCCGCCAATTCGTCGAAGTCTTTTTCCTCGTACTTTCGGATAGCACTAAGCTGACGCGAGTTATTTGTAGGTGTAACTCTACGCCCTTTTATTTGGACGCGAGTGCCGTTCTTATCTACGCCGTCATAGCCTGCTTTGGAGTTGGCTTCGAGCTCAAGATCCAGAGCTTTTGCCACGAGCCACTCAGTGTAATCGCCCAGCGGATTATTCTGAGTTCTTACCACTCCACGACTTTTGAGCTCTTTCGTAATAGATGCTTGCAACTGCAAGAGCTCTTTTACACCCATTTGCTTGAGATTCACTCGAACCCTCTTTACAGCTAACGCCCGGCGCAGGGGCGGTGTGCGCAGCACGCCGTCCCAGTGGCCGAAGGCCACGACTGCCGCCGCTTGTTATGTGTGAATGCATGATTGAAAACATAAAGGAGGTAGCCCCCACCAAAGCCAATTTCAGGTTACTTGCACTTTGGCAATGACTTAGGCTTGGAACGGGTATGGCCGGAGACCTTCACCGTTTTTGGCCCAGGCTTTTTGCTTGTGCGCGTTGGCCTGCATTTGCTTTTCGTTGCCATGCTTAATCACCTCCTTACGGCGGCTGGTTGCCTACCGCCTCTTTTCAGTAGATGGCCAGCTTGTAAGAAAGGATTTAGCTAGTAACGAAATGATGGGGGCTACCTCCTTTATGTTTTGGACACATAACGCCTAAAGCACTGGCGGCGAAACCAGAGCGAAGCGGCGGTTTTGACGTCCAGTGCCTTTACTTGTTATGCAGCAGTTCTTTAGTGCGAGCTGCATTGATATTGTAAATTTTCCTACCACTTACCATGCCCTCTTGTACCGACAAAACAACACGGCCACGATACGTATTTGGCAACTGCCCCCAATCTCGGACAAAAACTTGAACACCGCTGGGTAGCCGCACGTAGAATGCCGGATCAGCAGCCGATTTTCCCGATGAATGCCTAGTATAGGAAACAATTTCCCCTTCGACGTATGTTGTTTCGCCCGCGCCTGACTCGAACTGAAAATATGTAAGCGCGCCGATAGCCAAGCAAACAGCTAGGACTCCGATGGCGAGCTTGATGTTCAGTTCAAATGACTGCATAACGCCCGGCACAGGGGCGGTTTACCCATAGCGAAGCGGCGGGTGAACCGTCCCAGCCGCGCGGCCTTTTGCGCGGCGACTGCTGCCGCTTGTTATGAGTCTTCATGCTTGGACATAACCATTTGACACGAACCTCCCACACAACGTGGCAAAGAAACGCCACACGAAATATCTATGAAAACCTTTGGTGGATTTATATCGCAGTGCTTCTTACGAAGTTCCAAATATCGGTCCTTGTTTGAAATCGAAACGGCAACCTCGCAACCAATATCACACGAAAGATCTACTGATGAACAATCTGAGTCCACGGTGCAAGCCTGCGCTTCCGCTTCATATGCAGTTCCGGGATTGAAACGTTCTTTATCGTACACAACTGCAAGCGTGAAATAGATGCTACCCATAATAGCTAAGACTGCGACGCCCAAAATTGCGATATTCTTATTCATTGAACGAGCTGATAACGCCATAAGTAGGCGCAAAAAAACAGGAGCGAAGCGGAGGTTTTTATGTCGCGCTGCCTTATCTTGTTAGTACTTTTTTTCATCAGCGGCGCCTTGGTGTGGAAGGCATACTAAACGATCTCTCCTTTTTCACAGGGTATGTGCTATCACACCCAGTGCATTTGAACTCCCCACTCATAACGTGCCGATCCTGAAGAAAATGGAGTTCTTTAGAATTGAAGCAGCTAGGGCAAGCATAATGCTGTGGATCGCCTGTAGAGACATAGACGATTGCTCCGCCTTCAGTGCTCTGGAGAATATACCTGCTTTTAATCTCATCCCATTGAGCCATGCTCGCGGCCTGTCGGCGCAACCTTTCATTCTCTTCCTGAAGCCTAAACAATTCCTCTCTCATGGAGAATAACGTATCTTGCGCATCACCCAGCTTTTGCAGTACGAGATCAATTTTTTCCTTGGCTTCAGAATCTACCTTTGCGTCAAATAGAGACTGTAGAGCGGCCTTTCCTATTTTTAGCCCTTCGTACGAAGCTGATATTAGTGCAATATCCATATGATCTCTCTCATGTACTAACGCCTCCAACACAGGCCGAGCGTCAGCGAGGTCCAGCCCATGCGTTTTTTGCATGGGCGCTTGTGCTTGGCCTTGTTATATTTTAACTTCGACATCATCTGGATGTGCTACCGGATAGGCCTGTCTAGTTTGACTAACTAGTGCAGCTAACTCTTCGAACGTTTTGGGTATAGTTAAGCAGGACGATGCCATGTTTTCAGCTATTTCTACTTTGTTAATTGAGCCCGGATTACCTCCATTTAATTTTATGAAGTTTGCCAACTGAGCGACCCAAGGCTTACTTGGGTCAAATACATTTCTAAATTCAGTCTCTTTTCCAAGAAGATTACTATCGATAGCGCGCGGCTTGAAACTCGCGCATATAAAGCAATCGGGAGGAAAGCTTTCTTCAAATGAACCACCTTTTTCACCATTACCATATGTTACGACGGGACTAGAAGGTATTTTAAACGCACTTATTAGTGGGTCATTGATGATATTAGATATACGCTTACCTTCAAGATCATCATCAAAAGTTACGACAATTGGACGATCATGGCTTAACGTTTTTCTGAGAAGTCTAATAGAGTGTTTTAGATTTCCGATACCGTTGTAATTCGCAATAACAATTCCATCAGTTTCAAAATCTAAACCGCAACTCTCCAACAATGACTGGAATACTGCTTCTTCAGATTCACCCTCAACAAAAATATAGATACATTGCTTTTTTGCTTCATTCTTCATTACTGCTTCATGATGAAGCTCACTCCACATTTCTTCGTATTGAATATCCTCTATCGTGGTTCCCATGCGATGAACTCTCTAATAAATATAACGCCTGAGCTCAGCTGCGTTTGAGGCGGCGCCTGCTTTTGCGGCAGCAAAAGTAGGTGGCGGGTCAAACGTCAGCTGCAGCGATTTGTTATACCCCGTCATGACGCGTTTTCCTGAAGCCACTCTGAAACAATGTTTGAATAGTCGTTGTAGGTGAGCTCTTCTAGTTCGAGGCGCAAAGCAGCAGCTAGATGTGGTAGCTGCTCCCGAAACTCTCGATAACGTCGTTGAATTTCTTGCCCCCCGGGGATCGTTTTCCGGCCCGATGCAGTATTGAGCCAGTTCCTGACATGTGAGATCAAGTTGTTCGCGTCATCTCCATGACTTCGTATGTCTTGGCCCGCAATGTCTGAAATGAATATCTGATATCGATACGGGTCACGGTCCAGGATTAGTAAATTCTTGCTTCTCTGTCGAGCGTCACCAAAGCGCTTCGCGCCGATAAATACCCCCAACTCCAACGGCATGTTGAAGCGAGGCAAAGCGGTATTCTCATCGATCTGATCAAGCTCGGTTCTAGAAATATCATGAATACCGAACTTTGAATCCTCGATTAGCTTTTTGATCTTATCGAATCGAACATCGCCGCCATTATCTTCTTCCAGTGCACATCTCGGGACGAACCCGCAATCGTAGATTGCAAACACCATGGCATCCCGAAGTTCCTCGTAGCGATCATCGAATGGACAGTTGAAAAACACGCTCGAAGCATAGTCTGTACTAGCCATGCTACTTCCGCTTCGAAGTCGTGGTCTTTCTGCTCGAGGAAACCGTTTTCACGGCTTTCTTCACGTTGGCCCGGCTTACTGGCCCTGATTTCGGCGCCGAGTGCACCTTGCGGGCGGTGGCGGATTTCTTCGCCAGTGTCTTTGCAGCTGCGGACTTTGCCCTAGAGCTACTAGAGGTGCTGAGGGTCTTCCCAGCCTTGCTAGCTTGCGTTTTGGTTGGTGCTTTTTTAGTTGCCATGAACTAGCACTCCTTTTGCAAAGGGGTATAACGCCCGGCTTTGGGGCGGGCTTGTAGCCGCGAAGCGGCGGAAAGGCCGTCCCAGCCCCGAAGGGGCGACAACAGCCGTTTGTTATACGTTGACTGCTCCGACAACTAAATTTACTCCTACTCCTTCGCTGGCACATTGATGCACCGCTTTATCTATGAAATCCCTTGCAATGCCTGTGGGCTCGTATTGAAACAAAAGATCTATTCTTGCCGAATTACTCGAAAAGTGGGGATATTCCTCTTCTAGCTGGCCATCTAAGATATAGGAAAGATAGACATTAAATTTATACTGTAGATCTCGTATGCTGCTTTCATCGACACTGACTCCTTGAATCAGACTCAAGACGACACAGCCATTCTCTATGCCGATGGTGTCAATAATGTTTGGATTGGACGTGCCAAATTTCAAACCCGGTAGCCCTCAAGAAAACGTATAACAGCCTGTTTATGTGGCCTGCGGCCACATAATAAATATTATCGGGCGGCCATCTATCACGCCGGCTCTTTTTCTACCCTTTATTAATGCATTGTTTTTTATAGAGTATTTTGAACCCTGGTTTTGTCGCGACCAATAACAGGGCCATTTCACTGGCAAGAAGGATGCAACGGGATATACTGTATGTACATACAGATTAAAGACAGGGATTGTCATTATGAGCGCTTCACCATTCCTTCGGTCATTGCGGGAGCACATGCTAGTGCGTCGCTACAGCCTACGTACGATAAAGTCGTATAGCTACTGGATCAAGTCTTTCATTATTTTTAATGGCAAGGTCCACCCGGCAGAGTTGGCTGGCGCAGAGGTGGAGGCTTTTCTTAATTATCTCGCCTGTGAACGTCGCGTTTCCGGGGCAACGCAAGCCATTGCGCTCAACGCCTTGGCGTTTCTCTATAACCAATACCTCGAACAACCCTTAGGGAGTATTGCTCAATTTCGACGCGCTCAGCCACAACGCAAACTGCCGGTGGTATTGACCAGAAAGGAGGTCGCCTGCCTGCTCAATACACTGGAGGGCACACCGAAACTGATGGTGTCTATGCTGTACGCTTCTGGCCTTCGCCGTATGGAGCTATTGCGCCTACGCGTTAAGGATATCGACTTCGATAATTTGCAACTGCAGATATGGCAGGGCAAAGGGGGCAAGCATCGTCTGGTGACGTTAGCGCCTGAACTCATACCCGCGCTACGCCGACAGATAATCGTTGTTGAGCGCTACTTAATAGCGGATATAGCCGACACGCGTTTTGCTGGCGTATGGATGCCTGATGCCTTGGCAAGAAAGTACCCCAACGCCAACAAGAGCCTTGCGTGGCAGTATCTCTTCCCCGCCAGTAGACTCAGCATCGATCCCTATGAAAAACTGATTCGGCGCCATCATTTCGACGAATCGGCCCTTAACAAATATATTCGCGCCGCCGCGTTGCGCGCCAAACTGCGTAAGAATGTGACGTCGCACACTCTGCGCCACTGTTTCGCCACCCATTTACTGCAGACAGGCGCGGATATTCGCACGGTTCAGCAGCAACTGGGCCACAGCGACGTTAAGACAACGGAGATTTATACCCACGTACTCAAGCAGGGCGCGCACGGTGTGCGCAGCCCCTTGAGCGGCTTGCTTGCTGAGGGCTGAGTTACTTCAGCAGGCTAAGATCGACTTGTTTGTCGGCGTGGTAAGAGGAACGCACCATCGGGCCGCTGGCAACGCTTTTAAAGCCGAGTTCTTCGGCGATGCGGCCGAATTCGTCGAATTCTTCGGGGGTAACAAAGCGGTCCACGGGTAGGTGGTCACGGCTGGGTTGCAGGTACTGCCCGAGGGTGATCATGTCGATGTTGTGGGCGCGCATGTCTTTCATTACCTGAATCAGCTCGTCGGCGCTTTCACCGAGGCCAAGCATCAGGCCGGACTTGGTAAGCACGTCGGGGCGGCGCTCTTTGTATTTTTTGAGCAGGTCGAGCGACCATTGGTAGTCGGAACCCGGGCGGATTTTTTTGTAGAGGCTGGGTACCGATTCCAGGTTGTGGTTGAACACGTCGGGCGCTTCTTGCTCGAGTATATCCAGCGCCACGTCCATGCGACCACGGAAGTCGGGTACGAGCACTTCAATGCGAATACCTTCGCTGCGCTGACGGGTTTCGCGAATGCAGTCGGCAAAGTGCTGGGCACCGCCGTCGCGCAGATCGTCGCGGTCTACCGAGGTGATGACCACGTACTTCAGCTGCATTTCAGCAATGGCTTCGGCCAGCTCGCGAGGCTCGTTTTCGTCCAGGGCATTGGGGCGGCCGTGGGCAACGTCGCAGAAGGGGCAGCGACGGGTACAGATTTCGCCCATGATCATAAAGGTGGCGGTGCCGCCACTGAAGCACTCGCCCAGGTTGGGGCAAGCAGCCTCTTCACATACCGAGGCGAGTTTGTGTTTGCGCAGAATTTGCTTAATACGGCTGATTTCCGGGCTGGCGGGCAGCTTGGCGCGAATCCAGCTCGGTTTAACCGGCAGTTCGACCGAGGGAATGACCTTGACCGGAATACGGGCGACTTTTTCGGCACCGCGCAGTTTTTCGCCCTGCACCACTTTTTTGGCGGCGGGGCGTTTTTGGCCTTGGCTTGTCTCGCTCATTGCTATTACCTCTGCCGGGCTGCGACTACAGCTCGGGTAGTTGATTGTCGTCCAGCACGGGGCTACTGCTGTAGCCCAGACGCGTGGCTAGTTGACGCGACAGGCTGTCCATCAGCCTTACCATGTCTCTGTTTTGCTGCGGAGCCTGGCGAAGAATGTCGGTAACTTCCATACCGACATGGCCGCAGGGGTTGATGCGCTGAAACACCGACAGGTCCATATCGACATTCAGGCTCAAGCCGTGAAAGCTGCAACCGCGCCGCACACGCAGGCCCAGCTGGGCAATTTTAGCGCCGCTTTGCACATAAACACCGGGGGCGTCGGCACGCGGGTGAGCGGCAATGGACAGCTCGGCAAGGGCGTCGACAATGCTTTGCTCAATGGCGGTAACCAAGTCACGCACGCCAATACCGAGCCGCCGCAGATCAATAAGCACATAGCCCACCAACTGGCCGGGGCCGTGGTAGGTAACCTGGCCGCCGCGATCCACTTGCACCACGGGAATGTCGCCGGGCATTAAAATATGTTCGGCCTTGCCAGCCTGCCCCTGCGTAAATACCGCCTGGTGTTCTAAAAACCACAGTTCATCGGGACTGTCGGCATCGCGCTGATCGGTATAGGCCTGCATGGCCTGCCACACTGGCTGGTAGTCTTGCAGCCCGGCCAAGCGGCGCTGATAGAGGATTTTCTCGCTCACTACATTACCATTTTAACGACGCCGGTCGCCTTCAGGTCTACGTGGATGCGCTCAAGCTGGTCTTTGCCGGTGGCCACAATGGTCACGGTGAGCGACATAAAGCGCCCTTCGCGGCTCAGCCGCTCGGTAACACAGCCTTCGGCCAGTGGCGCGGCGTGCTGTTCCATCACCGCCAGTACCTTGCCCCGCGCTTCC
>CEUL01008191.1_pt1 | contig 12064 bp, 24 predicted proteins | sample 427021 | NCBI WGS metagenome assembly CEUL01 (sample SAMEA2622800, study PRJEB7988) | marine metagenome | isolation source: saline water (ENVO:00002010), including | reverse complement strand
GACACATAGCCCCGTATTTACGGGGTTGTGTGTTTAAAAGGGAGAAGGGCACAACATATAGTATGTTTGTACTATAACCTAGCTATATCTAGTTGTTCAGCAATCCAATCTAAGATGTCATCTTTTTCTTTACCTACTTGTTTTTGTACTTGAATAAGCCACTCATCATAGGATTGTTTAGAAACTTTTAATTTATACTTACCAACTTTAACTGCGATTTCTTCATCATCAACATTTATGGGCTCTTCTAAGTCTTGTATGAGGTCATCAACATCTTCTAAATCCCAACCTGTACCATCCAATGTACCTGTTTCTTTTAAGATATGCTCTAATGAATTTATTAATTTATCATCTATCCAACCACCAAGCTCTGTAAGTCTATTGTCTGCAATAAGATAAGCCTCTGCCTCATCTTTATTATCTATATCAATGAAGTAGCATGGTACGAACCATTTGTCAGCATCTTCTAAAATTCTTTTTGGTGCGTCATAACCCTGTTCTTTTAAGGTTTGTAGTGCGAGAACTCTGCCGTGTCCCGCTAAAATTTTTTTATCTTTTGTGTTCACAAGTATTGGTTGAGTGTATCCAAACCTCTGCATACTTTGACATAAAGTACCAATATCGTGGTCTTTAGAGTTTCTTTCGTCAGGTACTACCTCATAAATATCTACAAGTTTGTACCACTTTTTATCTATTTCAGTCATCTAAATTTTCAAACCACTCTTTAGGAAAACCCTCTTTTCTTTTTTCTTTTTCCCACTTTCGAAGCATAAACCAAAATTTAATTCGTTCTAATATTTTTTTCATATTATTCATCATCTGCCTCAACAATAAACATATCAACTTCATACTTATGTTGTAATTTATCTAGTGATTTAGTAACTTCATCTAAAGCGTCATCAAGTTTTTTTCTTTCATCAAAATAAATTGTTACTGCCAAAGCAGAACCTACAAACTTAGGGTTTGTTTCTTTATATGTATATATTTCTTTACTCATAAAATTATTCTACTACTCAAAAACTTCAGGCAAAATCTTCTTCATCTCTTTATGATTATTTAACAACCAATATCTTCTTGCTTGAACTTCTTTTTTTATTCGTACTATACGCCTTGCTCTTAAATATTTTTTAATCATTCTTCCTCATCAATATTTGCTAATTTCATTTGATGTTGACGCAATTTAAAAATACTATTCTCAATAGCAGTCACTTGTTGTTGCCAAACCATGTGTTGGTCTTGTTGTTGAAACTTAGATGGTTCAACTAATGACAAAGCAAAATGATTACCCTCTAATTCTTTGAGTTGATTTTCAACTATAATAGCTTTGTCTTTTTCAGTAATGTAAATATAATCCATATCTCTCACTTCCTAACTCCTTTAAACACATACAAATATTGAGATGATTTATGATTATGTGTTTCATCATTACATCTCTCTTTTTCAATAACCCAATTCTCTTCGTGCCTCAATGTCCATATTAAAGCACCAAATCTTGGTATATAGTTTTCCATAAAATCTTTATGGCAAACTGCTCTATTAATATAGAACAAATGTTTGACTTGTTCCATTTGAGATATCGGTAATTGATTACGAACTTTTACCTGTATTTCATCCATATTAGGTTCATCTAAATATAAAGTTTGTTGAGCAAACCTTTCTTCTTCTAACAAGCTACTTAAAGGTTGTGAAGATTCGTCAGATTCGGAAAGGCTTGACTCAACCTCCTCCTTATCCATCATCCAATCTGATAATGTTTCAGGATTAAAATTCATTAGAAAGGAGCTTCTCCCTCTGCAATCTCACTCATTGGTCTTGCTTGTACTTCTTGTGCACCAAGTATTTCTTTTGCTCCTGTAACAGCTTGTCCTGTATAAGTATTTGATTCTGAAGCAGAACCATCTCCTTTGTACTGAACACCACTAGCTACTTGCCAATCCATTGATACAGATACATTGTCAGCAGTTACAGTCATTTGAGTTTTTTCATTCCCATCTTGTCCCGTCCATTTTTCTTCTGTCAATCTACCCTGCACAGATACACGCATAGTATTTTTATCAGTAGGAAAAGATGAATTAACATTCTCTCCTAAAGCTCCCCACATTTTTATTGTCACCCACATATCGTCTTTATCTCCATATGTTTTAACAACCATACGAGCAGACGTTATTGTTTTACCACCTGATGTTTGTCTAACTTCAGGTTGTGTCATATTACCCGAAAGTAATACAGTATTATTACTCGCCATTTGTTTCCTCCCTATTGGCTTTTAATTGTTCCAATGTTCTTCTTATTGGAAACACTTCAGAGAATCTTGCTCTTGCAGATTCCCACTCTTCATCAAGGTCAAAGTCTTTTGCAACTTTTTCCTCAAACTTTTCTATTCTTCCTGCTTTAAATCTTTTTCTCATTGAATCCCAACATGCATGTGCAAAACTTTCATACCCATGTAATTCTAAGTACTCAATCAAACCACCTGCATTTATTGAGACAACATCACCCATTGGCAAAGCTTTATGATTTTCTTGTTCTTGTTCTAATCTTAACCAAGTCTCATGACAGTTCTGAAAGAACTTAGATTGGTTGAAAAATTCATTACCTGCTTTGAAGTAATCAAACAAAGTTGTCCACATTACATCTTTAGGAAAAAGTTTATAGTTTTCATACAGTGATTTGATTTCTTGGTCAGTCCAGTTTAAGTTCTGCCAACGTGTAGAAATCCATGATACTATATCAACCCAATCCTTTTTGGTAATTGTTTTTTCTAGATTTGCTAATTTACCTTCAGTCATTGTTTCCTCCTTTAAAGTTGAAGTAAGCAAATAAATATGCTTTACGTATTAGCAATTGCGGAACATCACGCCCTGTTTTACAGGGAGGATTAAAATAAATAGATTTATTAAGTCTAATCACTGTATCTCCCTGTCACACATCTTGAACAAATATCTGTTCTGATGGATTTACCATAGCCACATCTATCACAAGTTTTGTAATCTTCTAAATATGTTTCTAAGTATTCCAACAAATTATCTGTCAAAGAATCAACATCTATTAGTACATTTTCTGCAAAAACACTTGCTGTTTTTAACTTACCGTTAATAAGTTCTGTACCATAGTTGGTTTGTCTTTCAATTATTGAGGAAGCCTCATTGACATATCTATCTACAAGACTTGGTTCTAAAAGATAAGTATTGTAACTTTTATGTACAGTTTGACAATCCTCATGATGTTTGTAAATAAATCCTGCTACTGATGTTTCAGTCATGATATATTCCCATGACTCACCCATCAACTCTTCCAAACTTTCAAAACCAAACTCTGATTTTAAATGTATAAAGTCAACAGGGTCAAACGACCAATTACAATCAATGTGCATGAGTTGTAACTGTTTATAATATGCTGTTCTAATTCTCGGATGGAGAACATCTTTAAACATATCAACTAAGAAATGCTTCGCATTCCACTTTGCTATTTTTTGCATTTTAACCTTTCGCTAGATTTCAAATAACTCCTTAGCATCTGTCTCAGCAAAAATACTTTCTGACAATAAGTAGTTATATAAATTCATTGTGTTCTCTACATATTGTTCCGCACTATATCTTTTTTTAACAACCTCTGGAACATCATTCATCAATGTTAAAAAGATTTTAGAACTTGCTACTGCAAGCTCTTCTGTTTGTTTCTTGTCATAACCTGCCGCTATACAAGTCATTGCTAAATGATAACTAGCTGATTTAGTACGTGCATTTCTTTTATCTCTCTCATTCATCTTATATAAAGATTCAAAGTTTTCTATCAGTTCTAGTATTTTCATACAAGCTCCTTTATCATACTGTAAGCCTTATCAGTCATTGGTGACTGTGTGCCTTTGATTGTTCTCATTGCAATAGCTTCATCTCTTTTATATTTTCTAATAGGTGCATGCCATTGTTCAAAGTTACTTATTGCGTTCAACACTGCCCAAGCAGAATATCTTTGCTCATCAAATTCTGTTAACTCAAAGAGTTGTGTAATCTGACTTCTTGCAAACTCTGCTCTTTGAACTTGTAAAGCATTTGTGTTTTCTTCATTTGGATAAACCATAGGAAATGTTTCATCTAATATCTTGAAGTAATCATCTCTCTCTACATGTTGTTCAATAAGCTTTTCTACTTCTTCTTGAAAGTTATCTATATACTTATAGTTTATTTCTAAAAGTTTTCTAGCTTGTGTAATTTTATTATGAACATTGTTAGTGTGTCTAAATCCAAAGCTTGTTACATTATCTTTCAAAGCTAGTGATAAAGTATTTGCACAAACAACTCTAATAGGTGTAGTCATACCTTTGATTGCGGTACTACCATCATGACTGTTTGTAAGTAATAAGTAAGGAACTGTTCTGTCCTCTCCTACTACAACATCTTTACCTAGATTTATTAACATCCATACAATCTTTCCACCATACAAACTACCTGCTGTTTCATACTTAGCTTCACTGTCATCTAAAACTGTATCTAAGAAATCAAAACATTCTATGTTTTGTATCGGTGTATATCTGTTACCAACAACACCAAGCACTGCATTGTCTGTGTCTCTTACAGTTGCATAATGGTCGGGTACATCAATCAGACTTGATACATCAGTATTATTATCTTCTTGAAATGTTGCTAGTCCTCTTATGCTAACAGTCCAATCAAGTCCTGCTTTTTCAATAGCTTCTGAAGATGTCAATGCACCCTCAGTAACATTACCAATCTTATGCCAAGGTGTTTCTTTAGCACTAAACATACTTTCTACTCCTGCGGGCATTATTTACCTCTTTCTGATTTCATAATATCTATCTCTTCTCTCATCCACATTATTGCTTCTAACCATGCATAGTACATAATAAAGTTACCTTCACCATCTACTAACTTTCTCACTGTGTCTTCAGCTTTGTCTTTGAGAACTTCTAACTTAGTCATTCTTTCAATACCTAAGTCTTGTTCCATAACTTCTCTGACTTCCCAAGCTTGTTTATCAAGCTTTACGATGAAGTCATCAATAGTTAACTCTTTTGTTTTTTTTCCCATAAATCTTGCTCCTCTCCATCTTCTAGCTCTTTCATCCATTTAGGGGCTTTACTTTCAGGTAAGATTGTTAAGTTATTGTTTGTAATAACTTTCTGAAATAAAGACTCGACAATAACATTTGCATCATCTCCTCTTGATTCAGCAACAGCTTTCACACCCGTAATTCTAAATTCAGGTCTTACAACTGCTCTCCAATCTTCTCCTAAATAATCCAATACTTTTTCTTTGTCATAAGGTTTATAAGTCGTTGATGGTCTACCAACAATGTAGCTATCTCTATACTTCTTTACCTTACCGTTGTACTTGTCTCCAAGTTCTACTTGCATTTGTGTTTTAATTTTGCGTGCAGCCGATATAACATCTTCAACTCTTCTCATCAATGTCATAAATTCATCAATGTCTTGAGGAAAATTACCGTCCATGATATCCAAATCTGTAACAGTATTATCATCATCTGTCCATTGAAGATGTAAATTTTCTGTTGTAAACTTTACTCTTTCGAGAGCATCGTCTAAAATTTCTTTGTAGGGCTTTTGTTCATTCAAAAGTTCCTCCTTTGTTAGTACGTAAAAGGGGCTTGAAAAAGTCCCTTTTCTTTTTCCACATATACTTAGACCTAATAAATCTATAAAAGGTTACATATATTTTCATAATTTCTTTTTTATCCATTGTCTTATCCAATGAATCCTTAATTCAATGGCGTATGTACCGAGTTCTAAAAACCATAGACCCTTGCGAACCCGCCTCATTCCACACCAACTTTATAGTCTTTTAGTACCACACCCTTTGAACTACCTTTATTAATAGTTGATGGCTTGTACCAAAACCTACCTATATTGTTCTTATGTGGTTTACCAAATCTTGGTTTATCTGCAGTATAAACTTTATAGTGTCCTGCTCTAATGTGTTCTCTAAGTTTCTTTAAAGTATCTCCCTCTTTGAAACCACTTTGTTCTGAGTTTCTTGTTAAGAAAGGATTGATTATTAATTCTTTTACTATGAAAAAATCTTCTAAGTTGTCAATCTTCTTTTTGTATTTAGATGCAAACCTTTTCTTTACTTTCTTATTGAGATGACCACTTGACTTTTCGACTATAACATTCTCTCCACTAGGCAATACATTGCTTCTTGTATTTAGTAAGGTAAAAACATCTAGCAACATATATGTTCTAATAAAGTTGTAACCAAGTTCTTTGTATACATAAGCAATAACATTTTTTACTGCTTCATCTACTAAATATTGATTAGTAAGAAGATGATTACCAATGGTTTCTTGATACATTGTAAATGTTTTTCCGAATGCATTGTACATAGTGTCATCATCTTTAAAATGAGTAAACATATCTATGGGCATGTGGTTCTTATCAAAGTGAACATTTGCATAACCGTCATCATATGTTGCCTCACCTTTGTTGCCGTCATACTTACTATAAAATTTAAAACTTACGACAAACTCATCATCATCTAAAACAAACTTATTATCTTTTGCATATTGTCTATCAAAATGAGCATGACTCCAAGCTTCTTTACTATATACAAATGTTTGTATAGATTGATGGGTGTCTGGATAATTTGGGTCATTTATTTCACCACAGTAAACCCATAAGTTATCATGTCTAGGTTTAGCAAAAAACAATTGATGTTCGTGTAGTAACTCAACAAATTCTTTTCTTAAATCATCTACTGAATTAAGTAAGGTTTCATATTGATTGTTTGAAGCACTAACAAAAGCTGTTTGACCATCTTGTAAAAGTCTTTCTGCAGGAACAGTGCCTTCTTCTGTCATGTTCTCATCAATCAATCTGTATGTTTTATCTTTCCAATCTTGAATTACAGATTTAAATTTATCATTTTTTTCATCTAAAAATTCTGATATATCATATTGAACTGGTAAAGGTGGTACATCGTTTCTTTCCATGATATTCATAAAAGTTCTCATAAACTTTTTGTTACCATTGAAGAGTTGGTTTTCAAGTGCTTGACAAAAGTTTATGAAACCTTGAGTAAACTCCATTGCTTTATCTGATTCTAACTTTCCAAGTTTTACATCATGATTTATTGCTGACAATAGAACCATTGCATATTCTGTAAATGGACTATACCAAGTTGGTGCAACTTTTTCTGTATAAAGTAAGTCTTGATATTTAAACATTTCGTCTCACCACCAATCCTGCTCTTAAAAGTTTTTTATTTGTAACTTCGCCTGTAAAGACATCTTCATCCATTGAATATGAATCTTCCCATTGTAAAATAAATTCTTTACCTCTATATAAATATTTAGTTTGTGAATCTTTTCTCTTTATTGACATAGTCTCCTTTGTTTCTCCTCTATTAGACCAAATAGATTTAATAAAGGTTACATACTTTTTATAATTTATTTATAACAAACCATCCAAACCCAACAACAACTGCAAAGCATATGAATATTATTAGTCCATCCATTATTCTTCTTCCCAAATATAATCACCAAGCCCATCTGTTTTATTTGGTGACACAACCCATTGATTACTAGGCTCTGTCACGAAAGCATCATAACGCCAGTACTTTCTATTTTTATCATGAAAGTGACCACTAAAATCAATAGTTGCTTTTCTATTATTTCTACCTGTGGCATTAGCCCACTTAACTATTGTCTGCATTTTCCATATTTTGGTACGACCACCGTTTACAGATGCGTCAGGCTTTGGTAAAACATTTCTTTGTAACCATTGACTGACTGTTGCTTTCTTTACATCAAGTAATGTAGCTATTTCTGTAACTCCTATCGGATAATCTTCAGCTGAATATACACTCATTCTTCTTCACCTCTTTGTTCTTTACCAAGTTCTAGTTCTATATCCATATCAACATTGTCTATTGAACTATCTTCTGTTTGTAAATTTTCTAACTCTATCTCTTCTACTTTTACTACTTGCATATTTAAATGTGGGTACATGTCCATCAATCTATTAGTTGCTTTGATAACCAATTCAGGATTACCAAGCATAGTTTGAGACCATGAACCAATAACTTTATATTTCTTTATCATTATTCCTCCTCTACTAAAGCCATAAAATTTTCCCATGAATAAACTTTATTCTTTGGTTTCTCAGAAATATTTATTTTTTGCACAACTATTTCAGGACTGATTTTTCCAAAGTCTGAAGTAACTGTTCTCATCCTTTGTGCAAGAGCCATGAATGATACTTTGTTTTTATGTGCAACATCTTTAATACAATCCCTACAATGTTGAGATATCAATGTAAGTTCAGGTAAGTATCTTGGATTTGGTTTTATTAAATAAAATTTATATGGTTCTAAATATTCTTCACAAGTCTTACAAAGACATGGTTCTGTAAATCCTGCATCAATAAATTTTTGTTTTCTTTTTGGATGTTCAAGAGCTTGTTTTTCTGAACAACTTATACAGGTACTTTGTAATCCACCAGACTGTGCTTTAGATATGTGAAAATGTTCTCGATGCCTGATTCTTTTACAAACTGTGCATTTTTTTTCAGTAGCAAGATTTGTAATATCAAACTCTGCTTTTCTTTTTTCATAGTGATACACAACACCTGCGACACTACATTTTTTGCATGAATATGTATAACCATGTCTAGTTTTTTTAGATTTGTGATACTCGCTGACAGGCTTTACTACATGACATCTATAACATTTAAGAACTGTAGGGTTGTTAAGAGCTTCTTGTCTTTTACTTTCTCCGTGTTCAATAATTTTAGCTACATCATCATTTCTATTACGCCAGTATTTTATATATGCTTCTGAAACACCAATCCAGTCTGCAATTTTTCTTTTGTCACGTTTTGGTTTTTCATAAAGTAATTTTGCGTATTCATTTATTTTTTCCATATCAGCTGACATTCCAAATAAAGCTGTCTTCCTGTCTTGTCCAAAAGATGTTTTAAAAGTTTTGTAGTGTAATAATCTTATTGCTTCTCTTGTAACAAAAAATACTTCTGACCAAGCTTCCATTGGATAAGTAGGAAACATTTCATAAAGTTGTTTATATGTATATGTATCTGGTGTTCGTTTATGTTGAATACCGTGTTGTGGGCATGTTAATCTAGTATTTTTTTCAGTCTTAATAAAATCACAAGTAATATTCCAATATTGATTTATTACACTCTTCTCTACTTCAGTAAATCTTCGATTACCACCAGGTAATTTTCCTGTATGAAGACCAACTTTATAAACAGAATTAGATTGTTTGAAAGATTGATTATTCATATTCTCCTTTGTTAAATTTAGTTTCTCATACAGATTACTTAGACTATCTCAGCTTGTCAAGGTTTTATTTTAAATTTTTTTAAAACACTTGATTTGTAAATTTATGTAGTAAAATTAAAGAAGATGAGAGAACAACTTAATACAGTTGCTGAGCCTGTAACATTTTACTTTATGCAACACAGGGTTGATTTAAAACCTAGTGTAGATGGAGTACTTTATGAAGCAGACATTTACAGATTACTCAATGGTAATGATTACGTAGACAGAGACTTTGCTTACGTAGAAACTGTTACTGCTATTCAACCTGAGTTATCAGCTGAAAGGGCTCGTCAATTTATATTAAATAAAATTACTTCGTAACCTTTTTCTTAAGACTGAGGTCTAAGAGATATGGAAAGGAATAATTATGATTGCTAGTTGTATGATATTTCTAGCTTCTTTTGGTGTCTCCACCGAACTTAGTCCTGAAAATTTTGAAACAGTACATACCTGCTTAAATAACATGCCAAAGAAAATGATTGAGCATGTACCTTACTATGTAGAGTTTTATGATGAAGAAAACCTTTACACAGCTTTTAGAATTGGTTGGTGTGAATCAAGAGGTAAATCAAATGCATATAGAAATGACAACAAAGATAGTGGTGTAATGCAATTTATACCTAATACATGGAACTGGATTGCAGAAAAATATGACATTCCTAAATTTAACGATTGGGTAATTACAAGATTTGGAAGACCATTTACAGAAAATAAAACATATAAAACAGATTTTGGTTTTAAACATTTGCCTGTTCAATTTAGTCCTTATTATAATATCAAAGCTTCATCACACTTAGCTGAAGATATTTATGGTAAAGTAAGGTGGAGAGATTGGAATTCAAGCAAATGGTGTTGGGGTAATCCAATAAAATGGGAGAAGATGTGGAGGCAAGAGAAATAACATTACATTATTGTATAAAATGTAATGAGCTTTTAAACAATACTGATGTTTGTAAAATATGTGATAGATGTTTGTATGGTTTAGAAATGAGGGAGAAAGGCAAAAGATAAATGGCAAAAACTATAAATATAGATAGTGCTTTTCAAAAAATTAAAAGAGTACAAGAGAACGGTCTCAGATTTTACGAGGTTACCGAAGGTGATAATGTTATAGCTAAATTACCTTCGGTTACTACTATTCTGGGGGAAACTAAAGACAAATCTAGCCTTGAGCAATGGAAGAAAAGAGTGGGTGAGAAAGAGGCTAATCGTATCTCCAGTCTTAGTATGTCTCGTGGTACAATAATGCACAGGCTAATTGAGTTATACAAAACTGAGACCTTTGGTGAGTCGATAGAGCGTCTAGGGCAGCTAATAGAAGTTGCAAAAGATGATGATGAGGTCAATGAGTTCAAAGATGATGAAAACGGTAAACTGTATTTAGAAGAAGCATGGAAGTTCTTCTTTAAGTTTTGGTCTAATTCATCAGATTATTTCGACACTATTAAAGAAGTTATTGAAGCAGAGACTTTTCTATGGACTATCAAAGATGGTGGCTGGGCAGGTACAGTAGATAATATCTCTGAGTTAGTTGATGGTCAGATTAAGATTATTGACTATAAAAATAGTAGAAAACCCAAAAGAGAAGAATGGGTATTAGACTACTATCTACAAGCAGCCGCATATTTTATTGCATATTGGTCTATGTATGGTAAAAAAGCCGATGGGGCTGAGATTTGGATAGCAAATGAGGTAGATAATGAACCTCAGAAGTTCACTTTAACTCAGCAAGACTTGGAGTCCTATGCTAAGGAATTTATTAAGCGTAGGCAGATGTTTCAAGAAAAGCATAATATATAGAACATGAAAAGATTAAAAATATTTTTTCTTACTTATGAAAAAGATTGGGCTTCGAATTATTCATAATGGAAGAAGATAAAAGTTTTTACGATGATGATTATGGATACGATGATTTAGATTATGAACTATAGACCTTTACCAGATGAAGTACAAATTAAAGATTCAAGCATTGAAGGGCAGGGTTTATTTTCTACATGTGCAATTGAGAGTGGTACCAATTTAGGAATGACGCATTATAAAGCACCTGAGCTTGAAAACGGATGGTGTCGTACACCACTTGGTGGTTTTATAAATCATAGCGAAGAACCAAACTGTGAATTGATAGGTATTGGAAAAGCAAAATATTTAATTACATCGAATGACATAATGCCTGAAGAGGAGATAACAATTAAATATACAATGTACAAGATTAGTCAGCTAACATAAGATAATGGATAACCCAGAAAAATTCGAATCGTTTGAACAAGTTTTATTTTTTATGTTAAAAAATGCAATCAAGCAAGCTTCTTATGAGTTGATGATGGAAAATGAACCACAAGAACTTTCTGAAGATGAGCTTGAAGAAATGTATGAAAAACTTCTTGACCCTGTTGATGAACCTAAACAGTTGCCTTTAGAAAGAATGCAAGAGATGATACAAGATTACAATGAGCTTGGTACTTTTGCAGATTCAATGAACAAGATAGGTTTTTTCAAAGACACAAGTGATGTAATAGAACTTCTAACTAAACCTGTTAAATACAAACAGCAGTATTTACTTTGGGTAGAACTTGGAAGACCAACAGAAAAAGATGAAACGTTTGAACGTTTCGGTCAGGCAGTATGGAATAGAGAAAAATTGTAACGAAAGTTGCAAACAATGAAACTAATTACTAAGATAAAAAAACTAACAAGGAGGAAATATGGCTTGGATAAAGTCAGAACAAGCATTAGCTAGTCATCCAAAACTC
>CEUL01148962.1_pt1 | contig 12097 bp, 12 predicted proteins | sample 427021 | NCBI WGS metagenome assembly CEUL01 (sample SAMEA2622800, study PRJEB7988) | marine metagenome | isolation source: saline water (ENVO:00002010), including | reverse complement strand
CAGCCGGATCTTTTCGACTGACTACAAGACCTGATCCAAGATAGATTCGTCCCTTTTAAGGCGCACGGATGTTAAGTTGTCGACCTGATGGATGCGCACATAAATATAACCGGCATGGCGATCGTTGGGCTAGCAGCACTGTTATGCGGTATGTTGATGGCTCGGCTCAAACAACCGGCGCTAGTCGGATACATTATCGCCGGCTTACTTTTGGGGCCAAGCGCATTTGGCGTAGTCGAAAACCGCGAACAAATCGGGGGACTGGCAGAACTAGGCGTCCTCTTGTTGCTGTTTCTGATAGGAACGGAGCTCAGCGTTCGCATTTTCATAGTGACCTGGCGGATGGCGTTGAGCGCGGTCGTACTTCAAGTCGCCGGCAGCCTTGGCGCTATATTTATTTGTTCTATTTTTCTCGACTTCACAGCGGAACAATCGATCCTGCTGGGCTTCGTAATCGCTCTATCAAGCACCGCTGTCGCCATCAAAATGCTAGAAGAGACTGGGCAGCTTAGAACTCGAACAGGCAAAATAACGATTGCTATCCTGATCGGGCAGGATCTTGCCTTTCTACCAATGCTTCTTGTCGTCGAAAATATCGGCGAAGGCACACTCGGTTTGCGGGCAGTGGCACAAATAGCAATCTCCCTTGGCGTTCTGTTGGTTTTGGTAAGGACTTTAAGCAAACGTCGCGTGAACTTACCCTTTGCCCACGTTATGATGGCCAACGTAGACCTCTCGCCACTAACCGCACTTGTCTACTGCTTCGGTTTCGGAGCTATTTTTGGTTTGATTGGGCTATCTCCTGCCTATGGGGCTTTCTTAGCCGGCTTGATAATCGGAAGATCCACTCAGCGCGAGCAAATGGTGAGAGCTATCCGCCCGATCCAAAGCGTCCTAATAATGGTTTTCTTCCTATCGGTCGGCCTGTTGATCGACCTCAAGTTTATTGCCGAAAACTTCTGGACAGTGATCGTAGTGTTGTTCGTAGTCACCATTTTTAAAACGGCAATGAATATCGGCATCTTGCGGTTATTGGGGGAAAACTGGCAGAGAGCATCGCTGCAGGGGCTGACCCTATCTCAGCTTGGCGAGTTCTCATTCCTCATAGCCGCGTCGGGATTGGCGGCGGGAGCAATAGGAGAAGAAGAGTCTCGTTTGGTTATCGCAGTCACCGTTCTGAGCTTGTCTTTAAGCCCTCTCTGGCTAACCAGCGCCCGGCGTGTACACGGACTGGCGAGCCGCCGAATTGATACCCTGCATGAATTGGTGGACGCGGCCTATGGCGATGAGGTCAAAGTAGTTCAGCGTGGATCCCGCCGTGTTATTCTCGTTACCCTCCTTGTCACTCGGACAACTTGGAACCGAGCCGTTAACTGGCTATCTAATTTGATCCACATTAAGTACCTGCAAAGAGGATCCGCGCGCGCAATAGAAGCGCCTGTCGCATCCGTAAATAGTACCGCGTCGGAGGCAATTCACAGCAATTCCGATATAAGAGACAGGGAGGGAAACCCAGCGACAAGTCTCAAAACCTTGGAAGATGAATACCAGAATAGTCGAGCGGCGAGTAGGAAACCCGATGCCTGATCTTTCCATGGAGCGGATGTGTACTGGCCTAGTAGCTGGGGTTGATGAAGCCGGGCGTGGTCCGTGGGCTGGACCTGTTGTTGCGGCCGCTGTGATTCTACCAATCGATCCTCCGCAAGGTCTGCTAACTGGACTTGATGATTCTAAGAAGCTTTCCGCTCCCCGGCGGGAAGTTTTGCTTACCGCGATTTCGGCCTGCGCCGATATCGGCATTGGCGCGGCCAGCGTGGCTGAAATTGAACGGGAAAATATCTTAACCGCTACTAATGCCGCGATGCGCCGCGCGATTAACGGGCTAACAACTCTACCGGATACCGCACTTATCGATGGTAACCGGTTGCCCCCGAATCTTCCCTGCACCGGTCGTACCATGGTCAAGGGGGATAGCCTGAGCCTATCGATCGCCGCTGCATCAATCGTCGCCAAAGTAACCCGCGACCGAATAATGCGGGCGCTTGCCTCGCGTTATCCCGCGTTTGGATGGGAGAAAAATGCCGGCTACGGCACCCGACAGCATCAAGACGGGCTTGCTGCGACCGGAGTAACTCCGCACCACCGCCGTAGCTATGCTCCGATCGCCAAGATATTGAGTCTCGGGGGTTTGGGAGGGGCAGATATAGTGTAGCTTTGCCCTAACCCATTGACTCTAAAAATATTTGTTGACGTGACGCCGCGCTGGAATCATGCTTTGTGGATAACTCTCGCCCCAAAAAATGCAAGGGGCTCTTGGTGGGACACATAATGAAACTTCCTTTGGACCGCGTCCTTATAGGGGACTGCGTCGCGGAAATGGAGAAACTCCCGGCGAAGTCAGTCGACGTTATCTTCGCAGATCCGCCCTATAATCTTCAGCTTGCCGGCGACCTGTACCGGCCAAATAATACTCGAGTCGATGGAGTCGACGCTGCCTGGGACCGGTTTGCCGATGACGGCGACGACCCTTTGGTAAGTTTTTCCGCGTACGACGCATTTACCCGAGAGTGGCTAGCAGCCGTGCGGCGAGTGCTAAAGGACGACGGCTCGATATGGGTGATCGGCAGCTATCACAACATCTTTCGAGTTGGTACCGCGCTGCAGGATCTCGGCTTCTGGGTATTGAACGATATCGTCTGGCGTAAAACCAATCCGATGCCGAATTTTCGGGGTACGCGGTTCACCAATGCCCATGAGACCATGATCTGGTGCTCCAAGCACAAAGACGCCAGAGGCGTAACGTTCAATTATGAGGCAATGAAGTCCTTAAATGAAGGCGTACAAATGCGCTCCGACTGGACATTGCCACTTTGCACCGGTCGGGAACGGATAAAGAAGGGCGGAAAAAAGGCGCATCCCACCCAGAAGCCGGAGGCGCTCATATACCGGGTGCTTTTAGCATCAACCAAGCCTGGGGATGTTATCCTCGATCCTTTTCTCGGTTCAGGAACCACCGCAGCCGTCGCAAAAAAGATGGGCCGTCATTTCATCGGCATCGAACGCGACAGTTCATACGCGGATATAGCCAAAGAGCGAGTCTCCGGGGTCGAGCCGCCGAGTAATATGGCTGATTTTGACATCCCTCAAAGACGTACCGAACCCCGAGTACCATTTGGTACCCTTCTGGAACGCGGTCTAATAGAACCGGGACAGAAGCTATTTGATACGCGCAAGCGGTTCTTCGCCAAGGTCCGTGCTGACGGGACCCTAATCGCCGAGGGTCGCCGAGGGTCTATCCACAAGGTTGGGGCTGAAGTTCAAGGCGCTCCTGCTTGTAACGGCTGGACATTCTGGCATTACGAAGAGCAGGGACAAACCCAGCCGCTCGATCACCTTCGACAAGTCGTTCGTGAGGGGATGAAAGAGAGTGCTTGAGTCACCAGACTAGAAAAGATGGAATGACTATAGTGCCACTCACCACGTTAATCTCGAAGATAAGAGGGAATTTAAAATTATTCTCCCACCCGGATGCGGATGTTACATAGATATCGATGAGCCCATTCCGATGCGCACTATCTTTTTCATCACGGTCGGAAGCGCATAATCGCCGAACCGGTTCGGGGGACACCAAACGCCTCCGAGATCAGGCTTTCCTCTCACAACGGCCGCATGGACGCAAAGCTCCAGATGAAAATGCGTGAACGTGTGCCGCACCAATCCGTCCATCGGCTGCCAGTCTGCGTCCACCGGACCTCCCGAATTTATTCTTTGCGGCGCGATATCCTCATGCCACTCCGTAGACGGCACCTCCATCATACCGCCAAGGAGTCCCTTTTCTGGGCGACGTCTCAGTAACACTGATCCGTCTTCTGCAACAAGCCAGAAGGCAACACCGTAGCGAGTCGGACGCTTTTTCTTAGGCAACTTTCTGGGCAGATCGGCCGCAATTCCCCCGGCCTTACCCTTGCAGTCCTCTCGCCACGGGCACAGGCTGCACGCGGGTTTCGCAGGCAAACAGATCGTAGCACCAAGATCCATTGTTGCTTGGGCATAATCACCACAACGGGTATCGGGTGTTAGGCCCGCCGCCAGCTCCCTCAGGCGGCCCTTTGATCGTGGCAAAGGGTCGGTCACCGCGAATAGACGCGCCATCACTCGTTCCACGTTTCCATCCACAACAGTCGCCTTACGCCCGAAAGCGATCGTCGCAATCGCCGCAGCTGTGTAAGGACCGATACCGGGTAGCTTGAGAAGACCGACCTCGGTATTCGGAAAATGCCCACCATACTCCTCAGACACGTACTTGGCGCATTTATGCAGGTTCCGGGCACGAGCGTAATAGCCGAGCCCTGCCCACATGTGGAGCACCTCGTCTAGTTCAGCGGCAGCGAGATCGGCGACCGTTGGCCAACGTGCCAAAAAACGCTCGAAATATGGACCGACGGTGGCTACAGTGGTCTGTTGCAGCATGATCTCACTGAGCCAAACTGGATAGGCGTCTGGTGTTTCCCCTGACGGGACGCGCCAAGGCATCACTCGGCGGTGGTCATCGTACCAAGCCAAGAGGCATGATGACAGATTATCCAGTTGCATTTCTGCAGTGCTACTATATTTCACAGCACGCATACCGCTTCGGCTATTGTCCGAGACATACCAAAATTATACCATAAACTAATGATCAAAACGCCCCGCCGCGAAAGCCAACCGTATTATCCATCACGCCGAAAGGAACGCGGGTTATTAGCCGTAAGCGCCAGCCTCCCGACAATCGCTGCACCGTCATTGCGCAAACGTGGATTCGCCCAAGCAAAGTTAATCACGGATTGGCCTGATATCGTCGGTGAGACAATCGCGAACGAGACAATACCGCAAAAATTGGTCTTTCAGCGAGGCAACCGTGGCGATGGAGTCCTGCATCTACGTGTCCGCTCAGGTTACGCGCTAGAGCTACAGCATATCGCGCCCCAACTAATTGAGCGGATAAACAACTTTTTCGGATATCGTGCAGTAGCCAATCTTCGCTATCAACAGGGTCCGATACTGCCGAGGCGAAAATCTCGGCAAGTCCGACCAAAACATCTTACAGACGTAGATGAAATTCGGCTTCAAAGTAGTCTGAGAGGTATTTCAGACCCCGGACTTCGAGATGCGCTTCTAGGACTCGGACGAGCTGTCCGGCTAGGCCGCAAGCATAAATAGAGAATCGCTCGGGCTTTACGGAGGAATCCAATGGACAAGCCCCGAATATCGCCATATTTCGAGCTTATCCTGTGCTGGACAGAGAATTACCCGCTAGATATTGTACTTAGGAGATGAAAATGTGGAACCCAATTAAACAATTTGCGTTTCTAGCGGTTGCGCTTCTTTTGCTTCCACCCGATACCGTGGCTAAGCAGAATGTGGCCCAGCAGCCGGTCTCTGACGGTTACGTCTCTGACCTGAAGGTGTCGGACGATGATTATTCTTTAGGACTTAAGGATGCGGATATTCTACTCGTTGAATACGCGTCTTTGACGTGTCCTCATTGTGCGCAATTCCATGTCAAAGTACTCCCGGACCTGAAGAAAGAATTTATCGATACGGGTAAGGTTCGATATATTTATCGAGATTTTCCCCTAGACCGCTTAGCATTGGGAGCGGCGATGGTGGCCCGTTGTTCGGGCCGCGAGACCTTTTTCGGCTTCATAGAGACGTTCTACAACGCACAATCCCGTTGGTCCCGAGCCTCCAAACCAGCTCTTGCGCTTGCAAAATTGGCGCGTTTGGGAGGCATGTCGCAGAAAGAGTTTAACCAGTGCCTTCAAAACGACGTGATTCAGAGAGAAATCCTCCGCCAACGGCTCCAAGCGTCAAACGATTTTGCAGTCCGGACGACACCGACTGTGTTTATCAATGGCAACCGTTACGACGGGGGAATATCGCTAGACCAGTTCCGCGCCCTTCTGGAAGTTATGAAAGTAAAATGACCCGATGAGCGGGCGCTAAAATAGGAGTATACGACCGGTGCAGTTTAACCGAATGCGTCTTACTGGCTTCAAATCATTTGTCGAGCCGACCGAAATAGCGATTGATGACGGTCTCACAGGTGTTGTAGGGCCTAATGGATGCGGCAAATCCAACTTGGTTGAGGCGCTGCGTTGGGCCATGGGCGAGACATCTGCAAAGCAGATGCGCGGTGGCGAAATGGATGATGTCATCTTTGCTGGTACCGCCGACCGACCAGCGCGCAACCTTGCAGAGGTTATTCTCTCTCTTGACAATTCCAACCGTCGGGCGCCGGCACAGTTCAACGATTCGGACGAGTTGGACATTGTCCGACGGATCGAGCGCGGCAATGGATCGAGCTATAAAGTCAACGGAATAGACACGAGAGCACGCGACGTTCAGACCCTATTCGCTGATGCATCAACCGGCGCAAGGTCTACCGCTATGGTCAGTCAGGGCCGAATCGGCGCCATTATAAATGCAAAACCAACCCAACGTCGCGGGTTGCTGGAGGAAGCGGCTGGCATCACGGGGCTTCACGCTCGTCGTCATGAAGCGGAACTGCGCCTAAGAGCTGCTGAATCAAATCTCGAGAGACTGGAAGACGTCGTCGGTGCACTAAATGAACAGCATCGTTTGCTTAAACGCCAAGTCCGACAGGCGACACGTTACCGCAATCTGACAGATCATATTAAGCGTTTCGAGGCTATCCTTCTTCATGTGCGCTGGAGTGCAGCACAAATAGAAAAAGTCCACGCAAACCAGGAGCTCAGTGATATTGAAAGTTCAGTTGCGGAACTTACGCAGGCGGTTGCCGCTGCGACCACCGCACAGTCAGACGCCTCCGCGAAAGTTCCAGATTTTCGCCAGAAAGAGGTGGAATCCGCCGCGGCTTTGCAGCGCCTTCTGGTCGCCCGGGATGCGCTAGATTTTGAGGAGCGACGCACTGAAAGTCTGCGCCAAGAGATTCAAAATCGTATTGTACAAATAGATACTGATATACAGCGAGAGAAAACGCTCGGGGGAGATGCGGCAGGAGCAGTCGAAAAACTCGTTCGAGAAACCGCCAGAATTAAAGCGGCACAAATGCGCGAAGCCGACGATCTTGCGTCCGCAAAAGTTCGTTTGGAAGAGTTGGAAGCCGATGTTGAAGAGCGCGAAAACGCACTTACAAAACTCACCCAGTCAGTTGTAGCGGATGAAACTCGTGACGCGACTTTGAGGCGCCAACTAACAGAGTTCGGAATGAAGCGTGAGAGATTCGACGGAAGACTCAAGAGAATCAAACTCGAGCAACAGCAGGTCGCAGAGGCTGCTGATGATAACGGTTCGCTAGACGCCGCTCGCAAAGCATTGGAGGTAGCGCGCCTAGCTGCAGCAGATGCACGGACTACGTTGCAAGAGGCGGAAGGGACTACCGCCGTTGCCCGCGCGGCAGAGAATGACGCCCGCGATATTCACCTAAGCGCGGACTCCGCAGCTACCAAGCTGCGTGCTGAACAAGAAGCGCTTGCTGAACTACTTGCATTCGGCGACCCAGAATTGTGGCCACCGATGATTGATGCGGTTGAAGTTGAGCCAGGATACGAAGTTGCGCTTGGTGCAGCGTTGGGCGACGATCTGATCGCACCGACCGACGAGGCCTCACCAATCCATTGGCGAGCGCTACCTGTTTTTGCCGATCCGCTGCACTTGCCGGAAAAAGCCCGTAGGCTGAGCGATTTCGTTCGTGGCCCTGCCGCGCTTATGCGCCGCCTTTCGCAGATTGGCGTCGTCCAGAATGATGCGCAGGGCCAGCGATTGCACGGCGACCTTAAACAAGGTCAGCGGCTTGTTTCAGCTCAGGGTGCACTTTGGCGCTGGGACGGTTACACTGCTACTGCGGGCGCCCCAACTGCAGCTGCTTCGCGTCTTGCCCAGCGCAATCGGCTAGACGAAATGCGGGAGGAGTTGGAATCAGCTAACAAAACCGCGGCTGAATCTCTCGCGGAACGAGAGCGCGCCGCGGCTGTTGCGCGTCATGCCAGTGACGCAGAAAGAAGAGCTCGAGAAGCAGTCTGGGCAGCTGACGTTGATTCTCAAAAATCTAACGAAATCGCATCTGCTTTATCAGAAAGCTCAGCAGATGCGCGGTCACGTGTTTTAGGCTTTAAAGACGCAATCGACAGTTTAAATAATGATATTTTAGAGCTGACCGCTCAAGAAAAGGACGCTCTCGGGGAGTTAGAAAAACTTGCGGATGTCGGCGATCGACGGCGTAAGGTCGAAGAGAGACAATTAGAACTTGTCAATCGAAGAACATCGCTAGCAGAAATTCGAAGCGCCCATGATCGGCTTGACCAAGAGTCGGAAACTCGCATCTTACGACTGCAAGTGATCGTTAACGATCTTGAATTGTGGAAAGAAAGGTCGGCTAATGCGCTGACACAGCTGGAACAGTTGGGTAAGCGAAGAACACAAGAGGTTGCCGAATTAGAAAAGTTGAAAGCGCGGCCCCAAGAGATAGCCATGGAACGCTCTGCCCTTTTTGACCAGATTCAGAATGCGGAAACAACACGTGACCGGGCTGCCGATAATCTCGCCGCCGCGGAAACCCAGCTGGAGGACAACACCCGAGAGTTGCGCAACCGCGAATCTCAGCTGGCGGAAACTCGTGAAAATAGGGTGCGGCGCGAAGCCGCCGTCGAACAAATCGATCAGACGCTTGCCGTGATCGTCGAACGTATTTCGGAACGTCTAGAATGCACACCGGAACAGGCGCTATCGTCCGTGGGCTTCGATGTGAATCACGATTTGCCAGAGCAGGATGTTGCTGAGGCAAAATTGGAGCGCCTACAGAGGGAACGCGATAATATGGGCCCGGTTAACCTTCGGGCCGAGCAAGAAGCCTCCGAATTAGACGAAAGAATCGGCGGTATGGAGAACGAACGTGAGGATTTGCTCGCTGCGATCGCTCGCCTACGGCAAGGAATTTCTGGCCTAAATCGCGAGGGTCGTGAGCGTCTCCTTGTCGCTTTCAATGAAGTTGATGAGCATTTCGGCGAACTTTTTTCTAAGCTTTTCGGCGGCGGCCGTGCGCATTTGAGACTGACAAAGGGCGAGGATCCGCTGGAAGCAGGCCTCGAAGTTTTTGCCAGTCCGCCCGGCAAACGTCTACAGAGCATGACCCTTTTATCCGGCGGGGAACAGGCTCTCACGGCGCTAGCGTTACTTTTTGCAGTTTTCTTAACCAACCCGGCGCCGATATGCGTTCTAGACGAGGTGGATGCACCGTTAGACGATAATAACGTCGATCGTTTCTGCACGTTACTTGAGGAAATGAGTCGTCAGTCAAGGACACGTTTCCTTTTAGTTACCCATCACCGGTTGACCATGGCGCGAATGGACCGGCTATATGGTGTGACGATGTCAGAGCGAGGCGTATCACAGCTTGTTTCAGTCGATTTACGGACCGCAGAAAGACTACGGGAAATTGCCTAATTCATCCTTATTTTTCCTTTATTTTCAGTTAATTAGAAGATAAGTGTTAGGGTTGACAGGGTCTAGGACAGGCCGTATGGTGCGGTCGCTTTCGTGGGCGTAAAATACGTTCGTGGAAACCATGTCGCATCAATTTTCGATGACGGAGCGAGAACCAAAAGACACTCACACAGATCTGGACGAGCGGTTACGCCGGTTTCGTGACAAACAGGATGTTGCTGCTGGACGAATCGATAATCCAGAGTCTCGAACGGGTGGTATAGGGTTTGCAATGCGCATCGGCACCGAGCTAGTTGCGGCACTGGTAATCGGGGTCGGTGTCGGGCTTCTACTCGATGGCTGGCTGGGTACAAAACCGTGGTTCATGCTGGTGTTCTTTGTTCTGGGTTCAGCGGCTGGAATATTCAATGTCTACCGCGTCGTCCAGAACCAAGGCGGCGCTATTGGATACAGGTCGGGGCAACGGCTTACATCCGAGGACGCTAATATCGATCGGGACGGGGAATAACCGTTGGCTAATAACACAAATGGCGCTGAGAAACACAGCCCACTAGAACAGTTCGAGATTAAAGAGCTGATACCTATAGAGGTTGCTGGTAACGATATCTCCTTTACAAATTCAGCACTTATGATGGTCATCGCCGTGGCCTTAATTTGTCTGCTGATGCTTGCCGGCACACGTAGACGGGCGATAATTCCCAGCCGATGGCAGATGGTAGCAGAAATTTGCTACGAGTTTGTTGCTAATCTGATCCGCGACACAGTGGGTAATGAGGGACGCAAGTACTTCCCTTTCATTTTCACGCTTTTCATGTTCATCCTGTTCGGAAACATGCTTGGCATGGTGCCTTACAGCTTTACTTTCACCAGCCATATCGCCGTAACTTTTGCGATGGCGATGGTTGTATTTACTGGTGTCACTATTCTTGGGCTCTCGAAACACGGCATGCATTTTTTCACGCTTTTCGTTCCGCCTGGTGTCCCTATGTGGATGTGGCCGTTGATGATCCCGATTGAGATTATTTCTTATCTCTCGCGGCCAATCAGCTTAGCTATGCGGCTGTTCGCCAACATGCTGGCCGGGCATACTCTTCTGAAGGTTTTCGCCGGATTTGTGCCATTGCTCGGCGCGGCGGGTGTATTGCCTTTGGCTTTTGTCGGCGCGCTTACGGCCCTTGAACTTTTAATCGCATTTTTACAGGCTTACGTGTTCACAATTCTGACATGCCTGTACATCAACGATGCATTGCATCTCCACTAGGCGTCGGAGAGGTTCTCCGCACGTCACGTAAGAAAATTAGTCAAGAAAGGAACTGACAAATGGAAGAAGCAGCAGCCAAGCTTATCGGTGCCGGCCTCGCCGTTATCGGTGTTATTGGGGCGGGTATTGGTATAGGTAACGTATTCTCCGCCTTCATTACAGCGGTTGGCCGAAATCCGGCCGCGCGTGGCGAAGTCTTCACGATGACGATGCTAGGTTTCGCTCTCGTGGAAGCTATCGCGCTGTTTGCGCTTGTTATCGCCCTGATCATCCTGTTCGGCTGATTTCCCGGGCTAGTATGGATAACTGATGCCTCAACTTGAACAGATCCACACGTATTTAAGCCAGGTCTTCTGGCTGGTCATCACGTTCGGATTTCTCTATTTGGTTCTTTGGAAAACTGCTTTGCCAAGAATTTCTTCCATTCTGCTCGAGCGTCAGGAGCGGATCGACGAGGATGTACGTAAAGCAGAAGACCTCCGAAAAGAGGCAAATGCCGCGGTGGCTGCATACGAAAAACTTCTTGCCGAAGCACGCTCGGCGGCGCAGGATTTGATCCGGACCGCTAACGAAAAAATCGCCGCAGAATCCGTCGCCCGACAGGATGCCTTGACCACAAAGATTAAAGCAGAAGTTTCGGAGGCCGAAAAGCGGATAGAGAGTGCCCGTGCTGATGCAATCGAAAATATCCAATCGGTTGCAGTCGAAGTAGCTCAGGCCGCAAGCTCTCGTCTAATAGGTACGGAAGTCTCTGTAGAAGATGCTGAGGTTGCGGTTATTAACGTGATACAGGGCAAAAGCTAATGCTACAAGATCCGACTTTCTGGGTCGCGATAGGCTTCCTGATACTCTTATTATTAGTGCTGAAATACGTACGTAAACCCATCTTAGATTTGCTGGACTCGAGGGTGCATGAGGTAAGAGAAAGCCTCAACGAGGCTGCAACTCTCCGTGAAGAGGCGCAACAGCTTCTCGCAGAATACCAGAGAAAGCAGCGCGACGCCGTGAAAGAAACCGAGGCTATGGTGGAAAGAGCAAACGATGAAGCCGAGCAGATTGTCCGCGAAGGAACTGGGAATCTCGAAGAGACGCTGAAACGCCGCCAAGAATTGGCAATGGAGAAAATAGCTCAGGCGGAAGCGGATGCCATTCGCGAGGTTCGTGCCATGTCTGTGGAGATTGCGGTTAATGCAACCCGCAACCTGATCGCCGGTAAGCTTGATGACCCGCGCGCCGATGCCTTGGTGAATGACGCCATAAAGGATTTGTCACAGAAACTACATTAGCAGAGCGCGGTTATAAATTTCGCGAGAAATCGGAGTACTCCCCGCTTTTATTCAGTTGACCTGTTGCTCACCGGCTCGGGGCGCC